>JAABUX010001722.1_pt1 | contig 32320 bp, 30 predicted proteins | sample 5561851 | NCBI WGS metagenome assembly JAABUX01 (sample SAMN10711883, study PRJNA513361) | rock metagenome | isolation source: Antarctica rocks | place: Antarctica: Victoria Land, Richard Nunatak red sandstone | collected 2016-01-03
GCGCCCTCGGGGCTGCTCACGGTCAGGATCGGCGTCTGGAACTCGTTGAACCCGTCGGCGATCATGCGGCGGCGGATGCTGTCGATGATGCGGGCGCGCAGGATCATGTTCTGCTGCAGCTTCTCCCGCCGCAGGTCCAGGAAGCGGTAGCGCAGCCGCAGCTCCTCGGGATACGTGTTCTCCCCCGCCACCTGGAACGGCAGCACGTCGGCGGCGGACTGCACGAACAGCTCCTGCACCTGCACCTCGACCTCCCCCGTCTGCAGGCGGGGGTTGAAGGTTTCGGGCGCGCGGGCGACGACCAGGCCGGTGACGGTGATGACGCTCTCGACCCGCAGCGCGTCGGCCTCGGCGAACCCGGCGCTCCCCGCGGGCAGCACGCACTGGGTGATGCCGTAGTGGTCGCGCAGATCCAGGAACAGCAGGCCGCCGAAGTCGCGCTTGGTCTGGACCCATCCGGATAGACGCGCGGTCTGTCCGGCGTCGCTGGCGCGCAGGGCGCCGCAGGTGTGGGTGCGGTAGGCGTGCATGGTGATGTCCTCGAAGCCAGGCGCACACAAACCGCCGCTATTTGCGGTGTCAAGTCGCGGCAGGGTAGAACCGTCCATGCCCCGTTCCCTTCCCAAGTTCGCCGACCCCGTCCTGATCACCGGCACCGCCGCCCTGGCCGCCCTATGCACCCGGCTGCGCGCCGAGCCGTACGTCACCATCGACACCGAGTTCATGCGGGAGCGCACCTACTTCCCCGAGCTGTGCGTGGTGCAGTTGGCCGGGGTGGACGATGTCGCCGTGATCGACGCCGAAGCCGCAGGCATCGACCTGGCGCCGCTGGGCGAGCTGCTGGCCGACACTGCGGTTGTAAAAGTGTTCCACGCGGCGCGGCAGGACGTGGAGATATTTCTCGAACTGTTCGGCCAGGTGCCGGCACCGATCTTCGACACCCAGGTCGCGGCCATGGTGGCGGGGTTCGGCGACCAGGTCGGCTATGACGCGCTGGTGTCCAGCCTGACCGGCGGGCAGATCGACAAGGCGCACCGGTTCAGCGACTGGTCCGCGCGCCCGCTGTCGGCGGCGCAGGTGACCTATGCCGCCGCCGACGTGACCTACCTGCGCGGCGTGTACGAGCGCCTGCAGGACCGCCTGCGCCGCGACGGCCGGATGGAGTGGGTGGCGGAGGAAATGGGTGTGCTGGCGCAGCCGGAGACCTACCGTCCCGACCCCGAGGGCCTATGGGAACGCCTGCGCCCCCGCAGCAGCAACCGCCGGATGCTGGGAATGCTGCGCGCCGCGACGGCCTGGCGGGAGCGCGAGGCGCAGCGCGTCAACATCCCGCGCGGGCGGCTGCTGAAGGACGAGAGCCTGCTGGAGATCGCCGCCGTCGCGCCCACCACCGTCGATGCGCTGGCCCGCATCCGCGGCGTGAACCGGGGTTTTGCGGAGGGGAAAAGCGGCGTTGGATTGGTGTCGGCGCTGCAGGCCGCGGCGGCGCTGCCGGAGGACGCCCTGCCGGAGCCGCCCAGCCGCAAGGACAACTCCCGCGCCTCCCCGGCGCTGGTGTCGCTGTTGAAAGTGCTGCTGGCGGCAAAGTGCGAGGAGCACAACGTCGCGGCCAAGCTGGTGGCCTCGTCCGACGATCTGGACCGGCTGGCCGGGGAGGACGCGCCCGACGTGCCGGCGCTGCACGGCTGGCGTCAGGAGGTGTTCGGCGCCGACGCGATGCTGCTCAAGGCCGGCGGGATCACGCTAGGCGTGGACGGCAAGCGGATCAAGCTGGTGCGGGTGTAGCTTTCTTCCCCTCTCGCTCCGGAAGAGGGAGCAGCAGGTCCCTACACCAGGAACACCGCCATCGCGATCAGCAGCACCACGAGGGCAATCACTGCGCCGGTGGTGAACGTCGTGAAGCGGGACCAGAATATCTGCCGGTCGGCAACGAAGGCTTCGTCGATGTTTGGACCCGGGGTGGGTTGGGTGGGGGTGGATTGCATGTCGGGGGGGACCATAGTGCGCCTTAGGCTGTCTTGGGGCTGGATGGGCGTTATCTACGTCCCCGCGGCGGGGCCGGGCAAGGGACTCAGCAGGCTGGCTGCCGGGTCGTAGCGGCCGGGCAGGCCCTCGGCATGCAGCCGCAGGGCCAGCGGATACAGCCGGTGCTCCTGCGCCAGCACCCGGGCGGCGAGGTCGTCCACCCCGTCGCCGGGCAGCACGGGGACGGCGGCCTGGGCCAGGATGGGGCCGTCGTCCATCACCTCGGTCACCAGGTGAACGGTGCAGCCGTGCAGCTTGACCCCGGCGGCCAGGGCGCGGGCGTGAGTGTCCAGGCCGGGAAAGGCCGGCAGCAGGCTGGGGTGGATGTTCAGCATCCGGCCCGCCCAGGCGCCGACCAGGAACGGTGTCAGCAGCCGCATATAGCCGGCCAGGCAGACCAGGCCGATGCCGCGCGCCTGCAATGCGGCGTGGAGGGTGGCCTCATGCGCCGCGCGGTCGCGGCCGAAGGGGCGGTGATCGATGCACAGCGCCTCGACCCCATGCGCGGCGGCGTGGGCCAGGCCGGCGGCGCCGGGGCGGTTGGACAGGACCAGGGCGATGCGCGCCGGGAAGCCCGGTGCGGCAGCGGCATCCAACAGGGCCGCCATGTTGCTGCCGCGCCCGCTGATCAGGACGGCAACCGGGATCATGCCGCGCCTGCCATGCAGCCGGCGTCGGCTTCCGCTCCGGGGAAGGGCTGGGATGAGGGAGGCCGGGCGGGCCGGACATCGCCGGCCCTGGCATGGATCATGCGCCGCAACGGGTAGCGGACGCCCATAAGGCTCCTTTCACCCTGCCCCTCGTCGGGATGCCGCCACCGCGATCCACTTGTCGCGTTCCCGCTCGGGAGAGGATGTCGCCTCGCGGTCAAGCTCGGCGAGTTCCGGCGGCACGTACCAGTGCAGCTTGTCGCTGTGGTACGCCGCCCAGACGGCGTTGGCGACCCCCGAAGGCGGCATCAAGCGCCACATGCCCTCCGTCCGCAGGGTGGCCTTATGCTCGGGCGTCATCATCCCAGTGTCGATCAGGCCGGGCAGCGTGTCCGCGGCGCGCACCCCCGCGGCGCTCAGCTCGACCGACAGCGCCTCCGTCAGGCCGTGGACGGCGTGCTTGGTCGCGGAGTAAACCGCAAGCCCGCCCATGCCGAAGATTGCCGAGGAGGAGGAGGTCGTGAAGCAGAGCGACCCCGGCGTCGCCTTCAGCAGCGGCAGCGCCGCATGGATGCCAAACAGCACGCCGATGAAATTGACGTTGACGAGCGCCATCACCCTCTCCCAGGGCATATCGGCAAAAGCGCCCGTCGCCACCAGGCCCGCATTGTTGTGCAGCACGTCCATCCGGCCGCCGCTGGCGGCACCGAAGGCCGTGATCGCCGCCCTGAAATCGTCATGGACCGTAACGTCCAGCGCCTGGAACAGGCCGTTGGCGTCCCCGATTTCCGCTTGCAGGCGCTCAAGCTCGCCGGCATTCCTATCGAAGCAGCCCACGAACCAGCCTTTGCCGGCGAAAAGCTGCGCCGTCGCGCGGCCGATGCCGGAAGCGGCGCCGGTGATGAAGATGGCCTTGCGTGCTTCCCTGGTCATGCGGCCCCTGTATGTCGAGCCGCTCGGCGGTGCCGCCAGCGTCGTCAGTACTGCGGGCAGGGTGGCATAGGACGTTGCGGGAACCAAGGAGATTCAAGTTCGCCGCGCCATCGAGCCCTGCAGACCCCGGCAGGTCGTCCGGCCGAGGTCCATGCCATGCCGTCACCGGCATCTGGAGGCGCGCACTCTGCTTGACCGGCTGACCGCTTTGGTCATAGCCTTCACCTAAAGGTCAAGAACCAAGGGGGACGTGCATGTCGGCTGCAACGGGCATCCTGGTGTCGCCGTCCTGGCTGCATCGGCGCGAACTGGCCGCTTATCCGGCCGCCGGCGCCAGGCGCGCCCACCTCCTGCTCGTCGTGGCGATCACCATCGTCCTCTATTACGAGCTGTATGTCGGCGGCGGCGTGGCCACGCTGATGCTCGAGGACTTCCACATGTCGTTCAACTACCTGGTCGGCATCTTCGCCGTCGGCAGCCTGGCGGGCGCGTTCGCCTCCTTGGCGGCCGGGCTGTGCGACCGCTTCGGCCGGGCCAACCTGGTGGTGTTCGGCCTGCTGATCGTGGCCGTGCTGATCCTCGCCATCCCCTATGCGCCGGACAAGTTCACCTACGGCGTGCTGGCGTCCCTGGTGGCGCTGGTGGAGGGCGTGATCCTGGTCGCGACGCCCGCGCTGATCCGCGACTTCTCCCCGCAGGTCGGCCGCGCGACGGCGATGGGGTTCTGGACCATCGGCCCCGTGCTGGGCAGCCTCGCCGTCAGCATGGTGACGACGCTGACGCTCGACACGTTCAAGACGTGGGAAAGCCAGTTCTTCATCTGCGGCGCCATCGGCGTGGTGATGTTCGTCGTGGCATTCCTGTCCCTGCGCGAGCTGGCGCCTTCGTTGCGCGACCAGATCATGGTCAGCCTGCGCGACCAGGCGCTGGTCGAGGCGCGGGCGCGCGGCATCGTCGCCGTGGACCTGCACGCGCCGTTCCGCCAGTTGATGCACCTGGACATCATCGGATCCGCGCTCGGCGTGTCGGTGCTGCTGCTGTTCTACTACACCGCGGTGGCGTTCGGGACGATCTACATGGCGACCATCTTCCACTTCACCCTGGCGCAGGCGAACGCGCTGGCGAACTGGACCTGGGCCTGCAACGCCGTGTCCCTGGTCGCGGCCGGCCTGCTGTCCGACCGGCTCGGGGTCCGCAAGCCGTTCATGCTGATCGGTGGGGCCGGCGCGGCGGTGCTGACCACGCTGTTCCTGCTAGAGGCCGGGCAGCAGCCGAGCTGGGGGACGCTGGTGGCGCTGAGCTGCGGCCAGTCCGTCATGGTGGCCTTCGCCTACACGACCTGGATGGCGAGCTTCACCGAGACGGTGGAGGCCCGCAACCCGGCATTGACCGCGACCGGCCTGGCGATCTGGGGCTGGCTGCTGCGGCTGGTGGTGACGGCGGCCTTCCTGGCGATCCCGTACGTGATCGACACCGTGACGCCGCTGATCGAGTCTGGCCCGACGCTGGCCGCACTGGCGCAGGCGCAGGCCACCCACACGGCCCCCAGCCCCGAGGTGATGGCGCAATTGGGGGTCATCCAGAAGGCCGCCGCGGACTCGCCGGGGCAGTGGCGGACCTGGTACTGGATCTGCACCGCGGGGATCGTCGCGTTCGTGGCCAGCGTGTTCATCATGCGCGGGCGCTGGAGCCCGGCCGCCGCCCGCGCCGACCAAGCCGCGCACAACCGTGCCGTCGCACGGGAGATGGCGAACCTGGACACCGGCGGCGGTTCCGTCACCGCCCTTGGCCATTAGGGCAACCCTACGCACCTGAGGATGCTGCACCACATCGATGCGCAGCAGCGAACCAACCCTGAAAGACCAGGCATGACCATCGAGCACTTCGACGTTCTGATCATCGGCGCCGGCCTGTCGGGCATAGGGACGGCCTGCCACCTGAAGATGCGCTGCCCCGGCAAGTCGTATGCCCTCCTGGAGGCGCGCGACACAATCGGCGGCACCTGGGACCTGTTCCGCTACCCCGGCATCCGCTCCGATTCCGACATGCACACCCTCGGCTACTCGTTCCGTCCCTGGGAGGGGGCGAAGGCCATTGCCGACGGCCCTTCCATCCTGCAGTACGTCCGCGACACCGCTGCGGCGTACGGCGTCGATAAGAACATCCGCTTCAACCATGCCGCCAGGCGGATGTCCTGGTCGTCCGACGATGCGCGGTGGACGGTGGAGGCCGAGCAGGGGCCGGAGCGCACGCCGGTACGCTTCACCTGCAATTTCCTGGTGTCGTGCAGCGGCTACTACGACTACTCGGGCGGCTACACGCCGGAGTTCCCGGGGGTTGCCGACTACCGCGGCCGGCTGATCCACCCGCAGAAGTGGCCGGCTGACCTCGACTGCGCCGGCAAGCAGGTGGTGGTCATCGGCAGCGGCGCCACGGCGGTCACCCTGGTGCCGGCGCTGGCCGGGACCGCCGCGCATGTCACCATGCTGCAGCGGTCGCCAACCTACATCGTGTCCCGCCCGGCGGAGGACGCGTTCGCCAACAAGCTTCGCCGCAGGCTGCCGCCCAAGGCCGCATACTGGATCACGCGCTGGCGCAACGTGCTGCAGACGATGTTCTTCTACAACATGGCCCGGAAGCAACCCGACAAGTTCGCCGCCGGGGTGATGAAGGGCGTCCGTGCGCACCTGGGGCCGGATTACGACGTCGCGACGCACTTCACGCCGAAATACAAGCCGTGGGACCAGCGCCTGTGCCTGTCGCCGGACTCCGATTTCTTCCGGTCGGTGCGGAAGGGGACGGCCTCCGTGGTGACGGACACCATCGCGAGCTTCGCCACGGACGGGCTGCGGCTGGCATCGGGCAAGGAGTTGGCCGCCGACATCGTGATCACGGCGACCGGGCTGAAGATGGTGTTCCTGGGCGGCGTGGAGATTGTGGTGGACGGCAAGCGCATCGAGCCGTCGAACACGATGGGCTACAAGGGCATGATGTTCAGCGGCGTCCCCAACCTGGCCGCGGTGTTCGGCTATACCAACGCCTCGTGGACGCTGAAGGCCGACCTCACGAGCGAGTATGTCTGCCGCCTGCTGCGCTACATGGACCGCCGAGGCATGCAGTCCTGCGTGCCGACCCGGGGCGTGGAGGTGGAGGAGGTGCCGTTCCTGAACCTGCAATCGGGGTATGTCGAACGCGCCGCCGCCCTCATGCCGCGGCAGGGCACCGTCGCACCGTGGAAGCTGCACCAGAACTATGCGCGCGACCTCGTGACGCTGCGGTTCGGCCGCGTGGACGACGGCACCCTGGTGTTCACCCCGAAGGTGCGCGAGCGTGTTCCCGCCTGACCTGGCTGCTGCTCCCTCTCCCTCCCGGGAAAGGGCCGGGGTGAGGGAAGCCGCGGGGACCAATCCTCGCCGGGTTGGGAGCAAGACTTCGCTCCCGTCCTGGGCAGGTTAGGCCCTCCTGGCCTCCCTCACCCCGACCCTCTCCTGGAGGGAGAGGGGGCAGGCAGGCGGCCAACAAGCAACAGTCGTACACTGGGGAGAAAAACAAATGTCCATCCTGGAAAGCCCGGCGCAAGCATTGACGCCGGCCTCGGCAACCGACGAGGCAGCCATCGCGGAACTTCACGCGGCGTTCGAGGCGCAGCGTGCCGCCTTCCACACCGACCGCTAACCCCAGCCTGGAGGAGCGGAAGCAGCGCATCGGCAAGCTGATCGGCATGCTGCTCAAGCACCGCGAGCGCATCAGCGCCGCGCTGAACAAGGACTTCGGCTCCCACCCCGCCCCGGCGTCCGACTTGATCGAGGTGCTGGGTCCCGTCGCGCGGGCGCAGTACGTCCTGGAGCGGCTGGAGGACTGGATGCGCCCCTCGCCGCGCGAGATCGATCCCGCCATGATGGGCACGGCGCAAGCCTACATCCAAAGCCAGCCGAAGGGCGTGGTCGGCAACATCGTGCCCTGGAATTTCCCGTTCGACCTCTCGGTCGGACCCATGATCGAGATGCTGGCCGCGGGGAACCGGGTGATCGTCAAGCCGTCCGAGTACACCCCCGCCTCCGCCCTGCTGCTGCGCGAGATGGTGGAGGAGACGTTCGACCCGACGCTGGTCTATGTCGCGGTCGGCGGCATCGACTTGGCGCGCGCCTTCTCGGACCTGCCGTGGAACCACCTGCTGTACACCGGCAGCCCCGATGTCGGCCGGCTGATCATGCAGGCGGCGGCACGCAACCTGACCCCGGTCACGCTCGAACTGGGCGGCAAGTGCCCTGCCCTGCTGACGCCGGGCTCGGTCACCACGGCCAACGTAGAGTCCGTCATCGGCACCAAGACCGTGAAGAACGGCCAGATGTGCATCTCGGTCGATTACTGCCTGGTGCCGCGTGCAGAGGTGGACAACTTCGTCAAGCTCTCGGTCGATTTCATGCAGCGGGCGGCGGCGGACTACTCGCGCAGCGCCGACTGCACGGGCATCATCTCGCTGCGCCACCTGGACCGCATCCAAGACATGCTGAACGAGGCGCGGGACGGGCAGTGCCGGATCGTCGAGCTGGAGGCCAACGGCCGGACCGACCGCGAGACGCGCCGGATGCCGATCTCGCTGGTGATCGACCCGGCCGCTGACCTGCGCATCATGCGGGAGGAAATCTTCGGCCCGATTCTGCCCGTCGTGCCGTATGACGACGTGGACGGCGCGGTCGCGATGATCAACGCCGGGGAGCGGCCGCTGGGGCTGTATGTGTTCGGCGACGACCGGGCGGCCACCGACCGCGTCCTCAGCCAGGTCGTCTCCGGCGGGGCGGCGGTCAACACCTGCGCCATCCAGGGCGCGCTGCCCTCCCTGGCGTTCGGGGGCGTTGGGATGAGCGGGATGGGGCGGCATCATGGGGTGGAGGGCTTCCGCGAGTTCTCCAACCAACGCGGCGTGGTGGTGCGGGGCGAAGGCAACCACTTCGACGCGTTCTATGCGCCCTATGCGAAGGCCGCAGCGATCGTGGGATCGGTGCTGGGCTGATCCGTAGCCGCCGTGATGCGGCGATTTAGGCGCCGTGCCGGCGGCGCATTCCCCCCTACTGATGTATGGCGCTGAAGCCGTCACGCATCCTGTGCCGACTGCGTTGGGGTGCCCAAAGCCTGTTGCTGGCCGCAGACTTGCCCCGGGGCGGCGCACTGCCGGAATGGAGATGTCGCTAAAATATCACATGCGCCCATCAACTAACGCGGCGGCGTAACGACAATCGCTTTGAAGGTTTGCGGTAACGCAGCCTGAGTACAAGCTGGCTCCATCGGATGACTTTGGAAGACGTGCGGCGGCCGCCTGCATACGGGCGGCGTGCGGGAAAGCAGGAGGAACGGCGCACCACTCCAAGGTGCTCTGACGCTAAGCCAATCTGAAAATGCTTAATAATTAAGAATGACTATGGGGAAACTAGATAATGGATAAGAAATGCTCCGCTGCAGCGGCTTCAGTGCTGCGGCTTGCCTGGGGTGCGCTGCTTTGCGCCGGGATCGCGATGTGCTCGCCAAGCGACGCCTCCGCACAGGAGATCCAGCCTTATGAGTTCACGCCTCTGCCGGCCGGCACCAACCTAGCGATTGGCTACTACATCTACGGTCACAACACCGAGTTCAACGTCGCCAACGGGCCGACCCTCCGGAATACGAAGCTGGAGGTCAACATCGGGGTCGGCCGCTATGTCCACTTCTTCGACGTCGCCGGGCACCCGGCCGGATTCCAGATTATCCAGCCTTTCGGCTCGGAATCGGGTGCCAACGTCGGCGGCCAGCGCGTCGGCAGCGCCTTCGGAGCGCAGAACATAACTCTTTCGGCGTTCATCTGGCCCTACGTGAACACGGCGACCAAGACCAACGTCAACACGACGGTCTTCCTGTATCCGCCGACCGGCACCTACGACCGCAACTCCGCCATCAACCTCGGCAGCAACCGCTGGGAGGGCGACTTCCAGCTTGGCCTCACCCAGGGCTTCGGCGAGCGCATCGGCGTGGACCTCGAGTTCGACGCCCATTTCTATGGCGACAACAACCAGTCCTTCCCCCGCGGCACCAGGCTCAGCCAGGATCCGACCTACCGCGTCCAGGTCTGGGGCAACTACCGCTGGAGCCCGGCCTTCACCACCTCCATCGGCTATGAGGGCTTCTTCGGCGGCGACCAGAGGCTGAACAACTTCCTGGACGGCAACAAGACCGACGAGCACCGCATCCGCGCCAACGCCGCGCTGTTCCTCACCCCGAAACTGCAGACCATGCTGGAGCTGAACCATGACCTAAGCGTCACTGGCGGCTTCAAGCAGGACTTCGGCGCCCAGGTGCGGGTGCTTTACGCCTTCTGACCCGGGTCCGCTGCGTTCGCCAGTCGGCGGGCGCAGCGCCCGTCTCCGCCACCTGCCCTCGTCCGCTTTCACCTAGTAGGGGAATGTTCATGACCAGTATAATGCGGGACCTGCCCGCGGCGGGGATGCTGCTCCTGCTTGCGGCCTGCCAAAGCCCGGTCGCCAAGCCCACCGCCGGCACCGCCGCTAACCCGGCCGAGGTCAGCTTCGTAACCAACGCCTTCCAGATCATTCAGTTCGACCAGCAGGAGGGCAAGCTGGCGCAGACGCAGGCGAAGAATCCCCGCGTGAAGGCCCTGGCGGCGCAGCTCACCGACGAGGCCAACCAGTTCGCGGCCAAGCTGGGACCCGTGGCGGCGGACGCAGGGATCAAGCCGCCGACCGAGCTGCGCAACGACCTGCGCGTGCGCCTGGGCCACATGCAGCTGCAGCAGGGGCAGGACTTCGACCGCACCTACATCGACGACCAGATCGCCAGCCATGAGGAGGAGGTGCTGATGCAGGACTCGATGAGCACCGCCGGGGTCAGCCCGGCCTTCGCGTCGCTGATGGGTCAGGGCCAGGACATCATCCACCGCAACCTGGACACGCTGCGCGGCCTGCAGGCCCAGCTCGGCACCGGCCGCCGCCAAAGCCTCCTCCGATAAGCGGGCGATAGGCGGGCCGGCCTCGGGGGGCGATCCGCCAACATCAAGCAGGCATGGAGCCAACCATGCCAGAAAGGGAGCAGTCAAAATGCCCACCGACATCAGCGCCGGGTGCGACGCGGTTCTGCAAAAGGCTGTGTCGGGCCACCCGCGCGGGCCCGGCGTGGTCGCGATGGCCACCGACCGCCACGGCTCCATCTACGAGGGCGTTGCGGGCAAGCGTGTTCTTGGCGCCGGCGGCCACGATGCCGACATGACCTTGGACACCGTGTTCGCCATGTTCTCGACGACCAAGGCGATCACCACCACGGCTGCGCTGCAACTGGCCGAGACGGGCAAGCTGGACCTCGACGCCCCGGCCAAGTCCTACATCCCGGGCATCGGCGCCCTGCAGGTGCTGGACGGCTTCGACCGGGACGGCAGGCCGCGGCTGCGGGCGCCGAAGCGCGACATCACGACACGGATGCTGCTGCTCCACACCGCCGGGTTCGCCTACGACTTCTTCAATGCGGATTACCTCCGCTTGGCCACCGAGCACGGGCAGCCGAGCGTCCTCACCGCCAGCAAGGCATCGCTCAACACGCCCCTGCTGTTCGACCCCGGTGAACGGTGGGAGTACGGCAGCAACATGGACTGGGCCGGCCAGGTGGTGGAGGCGGTCACGGGCCAGCGGCTGGGCCAGGTGATGCAGGACCGTATCTTCGAGCCATTGGGCATGACGAGCAGCGGCTTCGTGCTCACCCCGGACATGCGGTCGCGCATGGCCTACATCCATCAGCGCGATGCCGCGGGCGCCCTGACGCCGCTGATGGACCTGGTACATCCGCAGGAGCCGGAGGTGCACATGGGCGGGCACGGCCTGTATTCGACGGTTCCGGATTACTGCCGGTTCATCCGCATGTGGCTGAACGACGGCGCCGGGGAGCACGGCCGGCTGCTGCGGGCGGAGACGGTCGCGATGGCGGTCCGCAACGGCCTCGGCGACTTGAAGATCAAGGGCCTGCCCGGCGTGATGCCCACGGTGTCGCACGACGCGGAGTTCTTCCCCGGCATGAGCAAGTCGTGGTCGCTGGGCTTCATGATCAACGAGGAGGACGCGGTGACCGGCCGGCCGGCCGGGTCGCTGGCGTGGGCGGGGCTGGCGAACCTATACTTCTGGATTGACCGGCGGAGCGGCGTCGGCGGGTTCTGGGCGACGCAGATCCTGCCGTTCGTCGATCCGACGTCGGTCACGGGTTACCTGGACTTCGAGAAAGCCGTGTATGACAGCATGACGATGGCACGCGCGGCCTAGTCCCGGCCGCGGCTCCTTCCCTAATGTGTGAAAGGCGTCACTGAATGAAGAAGCTGATCCTACTGGCACCGCTCCTGCTGCTAGCGGCGCCGGTGCCGGGGCACTCCCAAGGCGCGCAGTTTCCAAATGCGGACAATGCGACGTCGCCTCCCTCCCTCAACAGCCCGCCGCTTACGTCGCTCAGGAGCCCGCCGCGTCGCGCCGTCCGTCACCGGCCCCGCCGGCCGTTGCGTCGCCACCGCCCCGCCGTGACACAGCAGCAGTCCTTCCTTGCCTCGACGGCTGTCCCGCAGCTTGGATAGACCGTGACGGATGCGGACCTGCCTTCAGGAGCGCCTGCCTGCAATCCGCCAGGGCGGCCGTAAGTGACATGAGGGCCGCACTGGCGTAGCTCCCTTTCTCCGGGCGAAGGCGCAAGTGAGCATCTCCCCTGCGACATCCGCAGTCCCCCTGCCAGATCGGTGCGCCGGGCCTGGAGTGCTCCACGTCGCGCCATTGCAACTGCGACAGACGCATACTGCACTTGCCATGTCGCGCGGCGACGTCCTACGCATCCGGCGGCAGCCCTCCGGAGACCCCCATGGCCAAGCAGCTTCACCTCGGCGCGTTCATGCGCCCCGTCGGCATCCACACCGCCTGGTGGCGCGTCCCCGGCGCCTGGCCGGATGCGAACTTCAACCTGGGCCACATCGTCAGCATGATCCAGACGCTGGAGCGCGGCTGCTTCGACGCCTTCTTCATGGCCGACCACCTGGCCGTACTGAACATGCCTATGTCCGCCCTGCGCCGCAGCGGCACCGCCACCTCGTTCGAGCCGCTGACCCTGCTGTCGGCCCTTGCGATGGTCACGCAGCGCATCGGCCTGGTCGCCACCGCCAGCACCACCTTCGACGAGCCCTACCACATCGCCCGGCGCTTCGCCTCGCTCGACCACATCAGCGCCGGGCGGGCGGGCTGGAACGTCGTCACCACCAGCAACCCCGACGCCGCGCTCAACTTCGGCCGCACCGAGCATGTCGAGCACGATGAACGCTACCGCCGGGCACGCGAGTTCCACGCCGTCGTCACGGGCCTGTGGGACAGTTGGGCCGACGACGCCTGGATACGCGACCCCGCCAGCGGCATCTTCTTCGACCCGGCCCGGCTGCACACGCTGGACCACCACGGCGAGCACCTGAACGTCCGCGGCCCCCTGAACATCGCCCGCCCGGTCCAGGGCTGGCCGGTGATCGTCCAGGCCGGCGCCAGCGAGGCCGGCCGGCAGTTGGCAGCAGAAACCGCGGAGGTGGTGTTCGCCAGCACCAACACCCTCGAGGACGGCCAGCGCCTGCGCGCCGACATCCGGGCGCGCATGGCGGCGTTCGGCCGCAACCCTGCGCACCTCAAGGTGCTGCCGGCCGCCCTGGTCGTCGTGGGGCGCACGAGTGAGGAGGCGCGGGAGAAGAAGGCGTTGCTGGACAGCCTGGTGCATCCGGACAGCGGCATCCCGAACCTGTCCCTGCGCCTCGGCGTCGATGCGTCCGGCTTCGACCTAGACGCGCCGTTGCCGGAGCTGCCGATGACGAACCAGGGCCGCAGCGGCCAGGCGTCCATGGTCGCGCAGGCCCGGCGCGACAACCTGACGGTGCGGCAACTGGCGCAGGTCGCCGGCGGTTATGCGGGCCTGCAGATGGTCGGTACCCCGGCGGAGATCGCCGACACGATGCAGGCCTGGCTGGAGGCCGAGGCGGCGGACGGGTTCACCATCATGTTCCCCACGGTCCCCGCCGGGCTGGACGAGTTCGTGGACCTGGTCGTGCCGGAGCTGCAGCGCCGCGGGCTGTTCCGGCGGGAGTACGCGGGGGCGACCTTGCGCGACCACCTGGGGCTGCCGCGGCCGGCGAAGCAGTTCTTCCCGGCCGCAGACCAAAAAGCCGCCGAATAGCAAGCGGCCCTGGAGGCGCTGCTACCCCGGGTGCGCTCTCGAGGCGATAGGGTGCCCTGGTGCGGCTGCGGGAGGGCTGGACGGTGCCATTCTCCGGCTATTTTCTCTACTACCCGTCCCAGCGGCAGGTCCCGCCGACGCTGGCCGTCCTGATCACCACCCTGCGGCGCGACCACCCGTCCTGACCGCCCGCCCTTATCGGCAGATCAAGCGTGACGGATGCCATGAACGGCAGCGCCTTGGCCGCAGGAGCGAAGTGACAAGCCGGCCGGGTCCGCCGACAATGGCGCCTTCCATCAGGAGACGGATGCATGGACTTCACGGGCAAGCGCGTCATCGTCATGGGCGGCAGCCGCGGCATCGGCCGCTCGATCGCGCTGGGCTTTGCCGCCGCGGGCGCCGCGGTCTCGATCTGCGCCCGCGGCGCCGGGCCGCTCGACGCCGCGCGTCAGGAGATCGAGGCGCTGGGTGTCACGGCCCACAGCGCCCCCTGCGACCTCGCCGACGCCGACGCCATCGCGCGCTATGTGCCGGCCGCGGCGGCGGCGCTGGGCGGGCTGGACGTGCTGGTGAACAACGCCTCCGGCTTCGGCCAAACGGACGACGAGGCCGGCTGGGCGGCGTCCCTGGCGGTGGATGTCATGGCGGTCGTGCGCGGCAGCCACGCCGCCATCCCGCTGCTCGGACCCGGCGGCAGCATCATCAACATCGCCTCCATCTCGGCCCTGCGCGCCACGTCGCGGTCAGCGCCGTATGGCGCGGTGAAGGCGGCGGTGATGCACTACACCGCCAGCCAGGCCAAGATGCTGGCCCGCTGCGGCATCCGGGTGAACTGCGTCGCCCCCGGCTCGGTCGAGTTCCCCGGCGGCACCTGGGAGCAGCGGCGCACCGAGGACCCAGGGCTCTATAACGCCACGCTGGCGCAGATCCCGTTCGGCCGCATGGGCCGGCCGGAGGAGATCGCCGCCGTCGTGTTATTTCTGGCTTCGCCGTCGGCAAGCTGGGTAACGGGGCAAAGCATCGTCGTGGACGGCGGGCAGTTGATCGGGCCGTAGCCGGGGGCGTTGAGCGGCCTGCCATCCGGAGGGGGACGCGTTGCGCCCGATCCCGCCAGCGTGGGTCTGCCGGAGCAGGCGGCGCCTCAGGCCCGGGGCTGGAACGGCCGCCCCAGCATGGCCGGGCGATGCAGCCGCATGAGGCGGACATCGCGCGAGATCAGCACCAGCACCACGATGGTGCCGATGTAGGGCAGCGCCGACAGCAGCGCCGACGGCACCGGGATGCCCAGCGCCTGCACATACAGCGAGAGGTACATCAGCGCCCCAAAGAACCACGCCCCGACCAGCAGCCACAGTGGCCGCCAGGCCGAGAACGTCACCAGCGCCACCGCCACCCAGCCGCGCCCGGCAGTCAGGTCCTGCGCCCACATCGGCGTGTAGGCCAGCGACATATAGGCTCCCGCCAGCCCCGCCAGCGCTCCCCCGAACAGCACAGCCGCATAGCGGATCGGCACCACCTTGTAGCCCAGCGAGTGCGCTGCGCTATGCGAGTCCCCGACCGCGCGCAGCACCAGCCCGAGGTGGGTGCGCCGGATGGCCCACGCCACCGCGGCCAGGATCGCCAGCGCCGCATAGACCAGCAGGTCGTGCCCGAACAGCACGGGCCCGAGCACCGGCAGGTCCGAGAGCCCCGGCACGCGCAGCTTCGGCAGGGTGGGCGCCGTGATCCCCACGTACCCGGCGCCGAGCAGCGCGCTGAACCCGCGCCCGAAGATCGTCAGCGCCAGTCCGGTCGCCGTCTGGTTCGCCTGCAGCGTCAGCGTCAGCACGCCGAACAGCAGCGCCAGCGCCATCCCGGCCCCCACCGCCGCCAGCAGCCCTAGCGAGGTCAGCCCCGTCGTCTCGGCAGCGGCGAAGCCGGCGATGGCCCCGGCCAGCATCATGCCCTCCACCCCGAGGTTGAGCACCCCGGCCTTCTCCACCACCAGCTCCCCCGTCGCGGCCAGCAGCAGCGGAGTGGACGCGGCCAGCAGCAGCGGAGTGGACGCGGCCAGGATGCTGACCAAGGCGCTGACGACGATCTGCAGCATCACGCCGTGCCCTGCGAAGCCGGGCGCGCAGCCGGGCTGGCGGACAGGCGCGCCGCCGGGCGCCAGCGGATGCGGTGCAGCAGCAGCACGTCGCACCCGAGCAGGCAGAACAGCAGGATGCCCTGGAAGATGCCGGTGACCGCGTTGGGCAGCCCAAGCTGCATCTGCGCCGCATCCCCCCCAAGGTAGGATAGCGCCAGCAGCAGCCCCGCCGGGATAGCGCCCAGCGGGTTCAGCCGCCCCAGGAACGCCACGATGATCGCGCTGAACCCATAGCCCGGAGAGATCACCGTCGTGAGCTGCCCGATGGTCCCCGACACCTCCAACATCCCCGCCAGCCCGGCCAGCCCGCCGCTGATCATCAGCGCCGCCCAGACCAGCCGCGGCTCGCTGAACCCGGCGAACCGCGCCGCCCGTGGCGCCTGGCCCAGCACGCGGAACTGGAAGCCCAGCAGGGACCGCTCCAGCAGCAGCCACAGCCCCACGGCGACCAGCGGCGCCAGCGCCACGCCGAGGTGAACGTTGGTGCCTTCGATCAGCTTCGGCGCCTCGGCGGCATCGGGGAACAGCGCGGTCTGCGGGAAGCCGAAGCCCTCCGGGTCGCGCCAGGGACCCGTCACCAAATAAATCAGCAGGTATTGGATGGTGTATGTCAGCATCAGGCTGGTCAGGATCTCGTTGGCGTTGAAGCGGACGCGCAGCCAGGCGACCAGGCCGCCCGCCACCATGCCGCCGACGATCCCGGCCGCCAGCAGCACTGGCAGCAGGACCCAGGCCGGGGCGTCGGGCAGGGCCAGCGCCACTCCGCCGCTGACGATGGCGCCCAGGGTGAACTGCCCCTCGGTGCCGATGTTCCAGATGTTGGCGCGGTAGGCCAGCGACAGTCCCACGCCCATCATGATCAGCGGCGCCGCCTTCACCACCAGCGCCTCCAGCCCGCCCGGCGCCAGCAAGGGGGACACCAGGAACGTGTACACCGTGCCGAACGGCGGCCGGCCCATGACGGCGAAGATCAGCGCCGAGGCGAGCGTGGTCAGCACCAGCGCCAGCACCGGCGACCCCACCCGCCAGAACCGCGACTCCGCCCCGCGCGGCTCGATCCTAAGCATGGAGGGACCTAAGCACCGAGGAGCCTAGCCATGCGCCGCAGCAGGGGCCATGCCCCCCATCAGCCGCCCGATCGACGCGACCGTCGCCGACCGGGCCGGTGCCGGCTCCGACATGCGGCCCCCGGCGATGACGGCGATGCGGTCGGCGAGGACAAAAATCTCGTCCAGGTCCTGCGAGACGATCACCACCGCCGCCCCTGCCTGGGCCAGCGCCATGATCGCCTCATGGATCGCCAGCGCCGCCCCGGCATCGACGCCCCAGGTCGGCTGGTTGATCACCAGCACCGCCGGGTCCTGCATCACCTCGCGCCCGACCAGGAACTTCTGCAGGTTGCCGCCCGACAGCGACCGCGCCTCCGCCGCCGGCCCGGTGGTGCGGACATCGAAGCGATCGATGATGCGCTGCGCGAAGGCATTGGTGCGCCGGCGGTTGATGAACCCGAACCGCAGCAGCGCCGCGCGCAGGAAGCCCGACAGGAACGCGTTGTCCGACAGCGACATGGTGGTGACGGCCCCATGCCCGTTGCGCTCCTCCGGCACGAAGCAGCCGCGCAGGCGGCGGCGCTCGGCCGGCCCCATGTGCCCGGCCGCCACACCGCCGATCATGACCGTCTCCGGCCGGCCCGCCAGGATTTCGCCGGATAGCGCGTCCATCAGCTCGGCCTGCCCGTTGCCGGCGATGCCCGCCAGGCCCAGGATCTCCCCGCCGGCCAGCGTCAGCGAGATGTCGTGCAGGTCGGTGCCGAACTGGTTCGGCGAGCGGATGGTCAGCCGGTCCAGCACAAGCTGCGCCGGGGCCGGGCTGGTGCTGGCCGGGCGCGGCGTGGGGGCGCGCAGCTCGGCGCTGATCATGATCTCCGCCAGCTCCTTGACGGTGCGTTCCGCCGGGGCGACGCGGGCGACGTTGCGGCCCAGCCGCATGATGGTCGCGGCCGAGCAGAGCGCCCTCACCTCCTCCAGCTTGTGGCTGATGTACAGGATCGAGCAGCCCTCCGCCGCCAGCCGCCGCAGGGTGACGAACAGCCGCCCGACCTCCTGCGGCGTCAGCACCGACGTCGGCTCGTCCATGATCAGCAGCTTCGGCGATTGCAGCAGGCAGCGCACGATCTCGATCCGTTGCCGCTCACCCACCGACAGGTCGTGCACCACCCTGTCCGGGTCCAGCGGCAGGCCATACTCGGTGGAGATGCGGACGATGCGGTCGCGCAGCCCCTCCCGCTCCTTGGCCGTGCCCAGGCCCAGGGCGATGTTCTCGGTGACGGTCAGCGCCTCGAACAGGGAGAAGTGCTGGAACACCATCCCCACGCCCAGCCGCTGCGCCTGGCCTGGGGAGCCGATATCCACCTCCTGCCCGTCCCAGACGATCCGCCCGGCGTCGGGCTTCACCAGGCCGTAGATGGTCTTGACCAGCGTGCTCTTGCCGGCGCCGTTCTCGCCCAGCAGCGCATGGATCTGGTTGCGCTCGACCGTCAGCGAGACATCGTCGTTGGCAAGGCACCCCGGATACTGCTTGGTGATCCCCTCCATCCGCAGCAGCGGCGTTGCCGCGGCTGCGGCACGGCTGCTGACTGGCGCCGCCAGCGTGCTGTCTGGGGCGACCTGCACGTGACTTAGGTCAGCTTGCCGTCAACGCCCTGCACCAGCCACTGCATGGAGGACAGGGCGCCGTCGTCCATGCTGGTGCCTGCCGCCACCTTCACCACCCCGGCCTGGTCGGTCAGCGGACCCGCGAACACCGGGTTCTTGCCCGACGCGACGGCGGCCTCCGTCTCGTTCGCCAGGGCCAGCACATCGGGCGGCATGTTGGCGAACGGCGCCATGGCGAGCATGCCGCTGCTGAACCCACCCCAGGTGTCGGTGCTTTTCCAGGTTCCGGCCAGCACCTCGCCAATGCGCTTGATGTAGTAGGGTCCCCAGATGTCGGTCGAGGCGGTCAACTGGTCCTCCGGCGCGAACTTCGCCATGTCGGTCGATTGCCCGAACGCCTTCACGCCGCGGCTGGCGGCGGCCTGCAGCGGGGCGGGCGAGTCGGTGTGCTGGGTGATGATGTCGCAGCCCTGGTCGATCAGCGCCTTGGCGGCGTCGCCCTCTTTCGGCGGGTCGTACCAGGAGTTCACCATGATGAACTTGAGCCGCGCCTTCGGGTTGACCGACTGCATGCCCAGCATGAAGGCATTCATGCCCTGCACCACCTCCGGCACCGGCAGCGACCCGACATAGCCCGCCAGCCCAGCCTTGCTGAGCTTGCCCGCGATCACGCCCTGCACATAGCGCGCCTGGTAGAAGCGGATGTTGTAGGTGGCGAGATTGGCGTCCCGCTTGTATCCCGTCGCGTGCTCGAAAAAGACCTTTGGGTTCCGCTTGGCCGCCCTGACGGCGTAGTTCATGTAGCCGAACGAGGTCGCGAAGATCAGCTTGTGGCCGGACGCGGCGAGGTCGTTCAGCACCTTCTCCGAGTCCGGCCCCTCGGGCACGCTCTCGACGTAGGTGGTCTTGATCTTGTCGCCGTACTGCGCCTGGGCGGCCTTGCGCGCCGTATCGTGCTGGTAGGTCCAGCCGAAGTCGCCGACAGGGCCGAGATAGATGAACCCGACCTTGAGCGGCTCTGCCGCAGCCGCGGACCGGATCAGCGCCGGCGCTGCCGACAGCGCCGCCCCGGCGCCAATGAGGCGGGTGAAGTCACGACGTTGCATTCAGGGGCCTCCGCTGGCGATCCGGTTTTGACGGAAGAAGGTCTAGCAACGGGCGTGCCAATGCAAACGTAAATGTGATTTGCTCTTACGCTGGTATGTTTGGTCCAGCAGCCGCCCAACCTGCCCGTTGCAATCCGCGGCTGCGGTAGGTTGCCGCCAGCTTTAGCAACGGACCTGGGATGTGCATCATGGCCGCCACCGATCTCGACGTGCAACGCCTGCGCCTTGCCTTCCAGGTCGCCAGCCGGTCGCGGGCGGCGGGAAACCATCCCTTCGGCGCCGTGCTCGTCGGGCCCAACGGCGAGGTGTGGCTGGAGCAGGGCAACGGGTTCGCGGCCGAGGGCGGCGACATGACGGCCCATGCCGAGCGGTTGCTGGCGGGTGCGGCCTCTCGCCAGTTCGGCGCGGAGCGGCTGGCCGGCTGCACGCTGTATGTGTCGGCTGAGCCGTGCGCCATGTGCGCCGGCGCGATCTACTGGGCGGGGATCGGGCGCGTGGTGTATGGCCAGTCGGAGCAGGACCTAAAACGGCAGACAGGCGCCCACGCCGAGAATCCGACCCTGGACCTGCCGTGCCGGGTGGTGTTCGAGGCGGGCCAGCGGCGGGTAGAGGTCATCGGCCCGCTGCTGGAGGACGAGGCCGCCCGGCTGCAAGAAGGCTTCTGGGCGGACGCTGCCCCCTCTCCCTGAGGGAGCAGGAGCCAATGCAACCCTTGCGCCATATGCTATTGCCTTGCCCTCACAGTGAAAGAAGGCATCCCCCTCGCATCCCATGCAATCGCGGTGCGCCTAAGCCGCCGCCCCACGCCGCACGTAGCGTCCATGCCCCTGCACCGCCCGAAGCTCCCCGTCCGACCAGGCCAGCAGCCCGCCGGCGATGGTGTGCCGGGCCACGCCGGACACCTCCATGCCCTCGAACACGTTGAAGTCCACGTTCTGGTGGTGCGTGCGGGCCGAGATGGTGCGCGTGGCCGCCGGGTCCCATACGACAAGGTCGGCGTCAGAGCCGGCGGTCACCAAGCCCTTGCGCGGATGCATGCCGAAAATCTGCGCCGCATTCGTCGACGTGACGCGTACAAACTCGCTGGGGGTCAGCCGCCCGGCGGCGACACCGTGATGCCACAGCACGCTCATCCGGTCCTCGATCCCCCCGGTCCCATTGGGGATGCGGGTGAAGTCGTCGCGCCCGGCCGCCTTCTGCGGCGCACAGAAGCAGCAATGGTCAGTCGCCGTCGTCTGCAACCCGCCTGACACCAGGCCGCCCCAGAGCGCCACCTGGTGATGCTTCGGCCGGAACGGTGGGCTCATCACATGCGCTGCCGCCGCCGCCCAGTCAGGGTTGCGGTAAACGCCCTCGTCGATCACCAGGTGCTGCGGCAGCACCTCTCCATAGACGCGCTGGCCGTCGGCCCGCGCCCGGGCAATGGCCTCCGCCGCGTCCTGCGTCGAGACGTGGACCAAGTAGATCGGCGCCCCAAGTAGGCCCGCCAGAGCAATAGCCCGGCCGGCCGCCTCCCCCTCCACCACCGCGGGGCGGGACAGCGCATGCCCCTCCGGACCCGTCACCCCGGCCGCCAGCAGGGTGCGTTGCAGGTGCGCCACGGCCTCGCCGTTCTCCGCGTGCACGTTGCACAGCGCGCCCAGCCGCGCCGCCCGCTCGATCACCTGCAGCATCACGCCATCATCGACCATCAGCGCGCCCTTGTAGGCCATGAACAGCTTGAAGCTGCTGACCCCATGCTCCCGCACCAGCTCGTCCATCTCGGCGCCGACCCGGTCCGACCATGACGTGACGGCGACGTGCAGCCCGTAATCCGCCGCCGCCTTCGCAGCCCGGCCGCGCCAGGTGCGCCAGGCCTCGACCAGGGAGCCGCCGGCGTCGGGGATCACGAAGTCGATGATGCAGGTCGTACCACCCGCCAGCCCGGCGGCCGTGCCGGTGTAGAAGTCGTCGGTGGAGACGGTGCCCATGAACGGCATCTCCATGTGGGTGTGCGGGTCGATGCCGCCGGGCAGCACCAGCAGGCCGCCGGCATCGATTACCTGCGCGCCGGCCGGCACGTCCAGGTCCGGCCCGACCTGGACGATGCGCCGGCTCTCGCACAGCACGTCCGCCCGCACGGCCAGGTCGGCGTTCACCACCGTCCCGCCCCGGATCATCAACGTCATCCCACCTCCCTCGCCAAACCATCGGGCGCCAAACCATCGGGCGCTGAAAGTTTGGGCACATGCGCCGTCCCGCTGCCTCGCTGCGCCGATCCGCGGCAGGACGCGCCGCGACCGCGCTCGCCGAGCGGGCAAAAGCATTTGACGCCTGGCCTCACCATCCCGTTATCCTACGGCCATGCCAGTGGATGCCGCCACCCCAACACCTGCCATGCTCGCCGCCAACTTTGCGGACGCCCACCCGCCGCTGTCCCCGGCGCAGGCGCTGGTGGAGGCCGACCGTTGCCTGTTCTGCTACGACGCCCCCTGCATCGAGGCGTGCCCAACCGGGATCGACGTGCCGGGCTTTATCCGCTCCATCGGCACGGGCAACCTGCGCGGCGCCGCGGTGGCGATCCTGCGGGAGAACATCCTCGGCGGCACCTGCGGCCGGGTCTGCCCGACCGAGGTGCTGTGCGAGCAGGCATGCGTCCGCAACGCCGATGCGGACCGCCCGGTGCGGATCGGCCTCCTGCAGCGCCACGCCACCGACTGGCTAATGGAGCGCGAGCCCACCCCCTTCACCCGCGGCGCCCCCGTCCCCGGCCGGGTGGCGGTGGTCGGCGCCGGCCCGGCCGGGCTGTCCTGCGCGCACCGCCTGGCGCTGCTGGGCCACGAGGTCGTGGTGCACGAGGCCAAGCCGAAGCCCGGCGGACTCAACGAGTACGGCATCGCCGCCTACAAGATGGCGGACGACTTCGCGCAGCGCGAGGTCGCCTTCGTGCTGTCCCTGGGCGGCATCACCCTACGGCACGGCTGCCGGCTGGGGCAGGACGTGACCCTGGCGGAGCTGCGGGCGGACTACGATGCGGTGTTCCTCGCCTGCGGCCAGGCCGGCGTGCGCGCCCTGGCCCTGGAGCAGGAGGCGATGCCGGGCGTGCTCGACGCCGTGGCCTTCATCGCCGGGCTGCGCCAAGCGGCCGACAAGGCCGCCGTGCCGGTGGGCCAGCGCGTGGTGGTGATCGGCGGCGGCAACACAGCGGTTGATGCCGCGGTGCAGGCCGCGCGATTGGGGGCGGAGGACGTGACCATCGCCTACCGCCGCGGGCCGGACACCATGTCCGCCACCGCCAAGGAGCAGGCATGGGCGCGGGCACACGGCGTCCGCATCCTGCACTGGGCGCAGCCGGTGGCGCTGCTGCCCGGCGTGGACGGCACGGTGGCCGGCGTAGCCTGCCGGCACGCGCAACGCGGCGAGGCGTTCACCCTATCGGCCGACATGGTGCTGAAGGCGGTCGGCCAGGTCCTGGAGACCGGCCCGGCGCCGGACGTGCCGGTGACGGCGGCGCGCATCGCGGTGGACGCCGAGGGCCGGACCTCCCTGCCCCGGGTGTATGCCGGCGGGGACTGCACCGCCGGGCCGGACCTGACGGTGCAGGCGGTGCAGGACGGCAAGGTGGCGGCGGAGGCGATCCACCGCGACCTCATGACGAACGCAGCGGAGGCGGCATGGCCGACCTGACCACCGACTTCGCCGGCATCCGCTCCCCCAACCCGTTCTGGCTGGCCTCCGCGCCGCCGACCGACAAGGCCTACAACGTGCTGCGCGCCTTCGAGGCCGGTTGGGGCGGCGTGGTGTGGAAGACGGTCGGGCTGGACCCGCCGATCGTCAACGTCAGCAGCCGCTACGGCGCGACCGCTCACGGCGGCGTCCGCATGGCCGGGTTCAGCAACATCGAGCTGATCAGCGACCGCCCGCTGGACCTGAACCTGGCCGAGATCGCCGCCGTGAAGCGCGCCTGGCCGGACCGCGCGATGGTCGCCAGCCTGATGGTCCCGTGCGACGAGGCGAGCTGGCGCACCATCCTGGCCCGGGTGGAGGACACCGGCTGCGACGGGGTGGAGCTGAACTTCGGCTGCCCGCACGGCATGTCCGAGCGCAACATGGGCTCCGCCGTCGGCCAGGTGCCGGAATACGTCGAGATGGTCACGGCCTGGTGCAAGCGGCACTCGCGCCTGCCGGTCATCGTCAAGCTGACGCCCAACATCACCGACATCCTGGCCCCGGCCCGGGCGGCGCAGCGCGGCGGTGCGGATGCGGTGTCGCTGATCAACACCATCCAAAGCATCACCGCCGTGGACCTGGACCGGATGGCCCCCGCGCCGGTGGTGGACGGCCTGGGCACCCACGCCGGCTACAGCGGACCCGCGGTGAAGCCGATCGCGCTGCGCATGGTCGGCGACATCGCCCGCGCCCTGCCGGACCTGCCCATCAGCGGCATGGGCGGCATCGGCGGCTGGCGGGACGCGGCGGAGTTCGTGGCGCTCGGCGCCGGGTCGGTGCAGGTGTGCACGGCGGCGATGCATCATGGCTTCCGGATCATCGAGGACATGGTCGGCGGCCTGTCCAACTGGATGGACGGCAAGGGCTACCGCACGCTGGAGGACTTCCGCGGCCTGGCGGTGCCGCGCTACGTGCCGTGGAGCGGGCTGAACCTGGACTTCAAGACCCTGGCGCACATCGACCAGGACCTGTGCATCCGGTGCGGGCTCTGCCATGTCGCCTGCGAGGACACCGCCCACCAGGCCATCGCCGCCCTGCGCGTGGGGGGCGCCCGCCGCTACGAGGTGATCGAGGCCGAGTGCGTCGGCTGCAACCTCTGCGCCCACGTCTGCCCGGTGGACCGCTGCATCACCATGCGCCCGCAGGCCGCGGCAGGCGCGGTGCGGACCTGGGGCGACTATGCCGGCGCCGCCCCGCTGGCTGCGGAATAGTGCCGGAGGGCTTCACCCCGCAGGTGCAGGCCGCCAGCGTCGAGGCGCAGGGCCTGGGAGTCGTGTTCCGCGGCGCCGGGGAGCCGGTGGTGGCGCTGACCGGCGCGGACCTGTGCGTACAGCGGGGGGAGTTCGTGTCGCTGATCGGACCCTCCGGCTGCGGCAAGACGACGCTGCTGCGCGCCATCGCCGACCTGGAGCAGCCGACTGAGGGCAACCTGCGCGTCAACGGCATGACCGCCTCCGAGGCCCGGCTGGCGGGGGCATACGGCTACGTGTTCCAGGCGCCGGCGCTGCTCCCCTGGCGCAGCATCGAGCGCAACGTGATGCTGCCGCTGGAGCTGCAGGGCCTGGGCCGGGCGGAGCGGCGGGCGCGGGCGACGCAGTATTTGGGGCTGGTGGGGCTGCAGGGGTTCGGGCGCCGGTTCCCCTGGCAGTTGTCGGGTGGGATGCAGCAGCGCGCCTCCATCGCCCGCGCCCTCTGCTTCCAGCCGGAGCTGCTGCTGATGGACGAGCCTTTCGGCGCGCTCGACGAGATCACGCGCGACGGCCTGAACCAGCATTTGCATGAGCTATGGCGCCAAACCGGCATGACGGTGGTGTTCGTGACGCATTCGATCGCCGAGGCGGTGTTCCTGTCCACCCGCATCGTCGTGATGTCGCCGCGGCCGGGCCGGATCGTGGACGTCGTGCCCTGCGGCCTGCCCGGCATCCGCGATGCGTCGGTGCGGGACACGCCGGGCTTCCTGGCCGTGGCGCAGCGGGTGCGGGTCGCGTTCCGGGCGGGTCATGATGGGTAGCCGCGCGCTGCCGCTCGCCGTCGTGCTGGCTGCCCTGCTGGCGGCGTGGCTCGGCGCTGCGGTGCTGATGAACCTACCTCAAGCGCGGGACCAAGCCGATGACGACGCGACGACGGCGGAGGTGCTGGCGGGCACGCTGGCCCTGGACCGCCCGCTGCTGCCGGCGCCGCAGCAGGTGAGCGGGGCGGTGTGGACCGGGCTGTTCGGTGCCGCGCCGGACTCGCCGCGCAGCCTCGTCTATCATGCCGGGGTGACGGCGGCCGCGGCTGCGCTGGGCTTCGTGCTGGCGCTGGCGGGCGGCGGGTTGCTGGCGGTGGGCATCGTTCACCTCCGCACGTGGGACCGGGCGCTGATGCCGTGGGTGGTGGCCAGCCAGACGGTGCCGATCCTGGCCATCGCGCCGATGCTGATCATCGTCCTGGGCCACCTCGGCCTGGTGGGACTGCTGCCGAAGGCGCTGATCGCCGGGTGGCTCAGCTTCTTCCCGGTGACGATGGCGCTGGTGCAGGGGCTGCGCTCGCCGGACCGGATGCAGGTGGACCTGCTGCGGACCTACGGCGCCGGGCGGCGGCAGGTGTTCGCCAAGCTGCGCTGGCCCGCGGCGATGGCATTCCTGTTCCCCGGCCTGAAGGTGGCGGCGACGCTGTGCCTGGTGGGCGCCATCGTGGCGGAGCTGCCGACCGGGGCGCAGGCCGGGCTGGGCGCGAGGCTGCTGACGGCGTCCTACTACGGGCAGCCGCTGCAGATATGGTCGGCGCTGGTGGTGGCCGCCGCGCTGTCCCTGCTGGCGGTCGGCCTGGTGCAGGCGGCGCAGGCGGCGGTGGCGCTGCGGCGGGGCGGACGGCTGTGACGGTCGCGGCGCTGCTGGCCCTGGCGGCGGTCGGGGGCGTTCTGCTGTGGCGGCTAGCGCAGGAGGATGGCTGGCCCGGGCGCATCGGCACGCCCGCGGTGTTCGGCCTGTTGGCGGCCGGGCTGTGGGAGGTGGCGTGCCGCGGCTTCGGCGTGCCGCGCGTGCTGCTGCCACCCCCCAGCGGCATCAGCGCGGCGGCGCTGTCGCACGGGGCCGTCCTCGGGGCGGACCTAGTGCAGACGGTGCTACGGTCGGTGCTGCCGGGCTATGCCAGCGGCTGCGCGGCCGGGTTTCTGGGGGCGCTGGCGCTGGACCGCTCGCCGTTCCTGCGGCGCGGCGTGCTGCCGTTGGGCAGCTTGGCAGGGGCCATGCCGATCGTGGGCATCGCGCCGATCATGGTGATGTGGTTCGGGTTCGACTGGCCGTCCAAGGCAGCGGTGGTCGTGGTGATGACGGTGTTCCCGATGCTGGTGAACACCACGGCCGGGCTGCAACAGGCGGATGCGATGGGGCGGGACCTGATGCGCTCGTACGCCGCCGGATACTGGCAGACGCTGGTCAAGCTGCGCCTGCCGGCGGCGATGCCGTTCGTGTTCGCCGCGCTGAAGCTGAATGCCTCCCTGGCGCTGATCGGCGCGATCATTGCCGAGTTCTTCGGCACCCCCATCGTCGGCATCGGCTTCCGCATCAGCACCGAGGTGGCGCGGATGAACCTGGACCTGGTCTGGGCCGAGATCGGCATGGCGGCGCTGGTGGGGTCGTCCGCCTTCGTCCTGCTGAGCCTGGCCGAACGCGCCGTGACGTTCTGGCACCCTTCCCAGCATCGCTGAGGCCCCCCCCCGACAACACTGGCAACAACACTGACAAAGGACCTGCCCATGAAGAAATTGCTGAGCGCCGGGCTGATGCTGCTGGCCGGCTTCACCCGGGCGGAGGCTGCGGACCCGCTGACGCTGCAACTGAAATGGGTGCCGCAGGCGCAGTTCGCCGGCTACTACGTGGCGCAGGCCAAGGGCTTCTACCGCGATGCTGGGCTGGACGTGACGATCAAGCCCGGCGGCCCCGACGTGAACCCGTCCCAGCTCATCGCCGGCGGCGGGGCGGACGTGATCGTGGACTGGATGCCCTCTGCCCTGGCCGCGCGGGAGAAGGGCGTGCCGCTGGTCAACATCGCCCAGGTTTTCGAGCACTCGGGGATGGAGCTGACCTGCCGCCGGGACAGCGGCATCAAGACCCCGGCGGACTTCCCGGGCAAGACGCTGGGCGTCTGGTTCTCCGGCAACGAGTACCCGTTCCTGGCGTGGATGAGCAAGCTGAAGCTGGCCACCACGGGCGGGCCAACGGGGGTCGCGGTGCTCAAGCAGGGCTTCAACGTCGATCCGCTGCTGCAGAAGCAGGCAGCCTGCATCTCCACCATGGCCTACAACGAGTACTGGCAGCTCATCGACGCCAAGATGAAGCCGGAGCAGTTGGTGGTGTTCAAGTACGAGGCCGAGGGCGTGGCGACGCTGGAGGACGGGCTGTACACAACCGAGGCCAAGCTGGCCGACAAGGCGATGGCGGACCGGCTATCCCGTTTCGTCAAGGCGTCGATGCAGGGCTGGAGCTACGCCATCGCCCACCAGGACGAGGCCGTGCGGATCGTCCTGCAGAATGATACTGCGGGCGTGCAGACCGAGGGACACCAGGCCCGCATGATGGCGGAGGTTGCCAAGCTAATCCCCGGCGGCGCGCATGGCCTGGGCTACTTGGACGAGGCCGCCTACAACCGCACTGTGGCCGAACTGATGGCCGGGCAGTCGGACCCGATCATCACCAAGACGCCGCAGGGCGCCTATACCCGGGCGGTGTGGGAGGCTGCGGGCCTCAAGTAGCCAGCCCGGCGCTGGGGGTCCCAGCGCCGCCGCACCATCGCTCATCGGCGCCGATATTCAGTGGCGACGCCCTGCGTTTGCCGCGCGTATGACCCGGAGGGGCTACCGGGCGCCGCCGCCGGCTGCTGCACGGTCCGGCTGGTTGCCGTTCTCGGTGCCCGGCGGCTGTTTGTCCGCCTTGGCCGAGGCCGCAGCGCTGGGCCGGGCTTTCGCCTTCGTGGTGCCCGGGTCGCCCAGCACGGGATTGCGGACAGTGGAAGATCCAGAGGTCTGGGCAGCGGCCAACCCTGAACTTAGGCCCAGCGCCAGACCAGTCGCAAGCAAAAACTTAACGCGCATGTTGGGTTCATCCCTCATATGGAACGTCGGCGCTTATGGTCAGCATGCCGGTATGCCGGCCCTATGCATTCTGGACGGCGTCGAAACGTTCAACGCCGTCAGGGGCGAATGGTTGCATCCGGTCCCCTGCCAAGGGGGATCAGGCTGGGTGCAATCGGCTTGGGTCGCGCCGTCAGCACGCAGCCGACCGTTAGTAGTGGTAGCCGATCTCGACGAACACGGATTTCTGCTCCGTCCCCAAAGCATACCTGGGGACGTTGCCAAACTTGTTGTGCCAGTATTCGAAGCCAACGCCGGCTTCAAGCTTCTTTGGCGTGTAGCCGATCAACTGCCCGACATCCACCATCAGTTTCGGATGCAGCAGGATCTCAAGCCCATGGTTGAAATCGCCCGTCGCGCCCTTGCCCTTCGGGGTGATCAGGTTGGCGAAGCCGGTGAAGTTTAGCGGGACGTTGCCGATGGCGAACGGGTAGGCGAACGCCGTCTCGATGGTGAAGGCCGGGTTGAAATTGGTGCCGTTGCCGTTGGTCAAGTAGCCGTTGGTGTCCCACTCATGCGACAGCCCCAGGGTGACGTTGAGGAAGCCGCGCGGCAGGTTGAACGAGAACTGCGGCCCGAAGGTGATCAGCTTCTTGTACGAGCCGAACTGGTCGTTCTGCGTGTCGAAGTCGAAGCCGATCAGCAGCCCCACGTCCCGGATTGGGCCATACGAGAACATGTTGCTGCCGGTGACCTTGTTGCCGCTCAGCACCGAGCGGAACACCGCATACACCTCCGCCGAGTTGGAGTCGGCATGGCCGGTGGCGCTGTTGGCCGGGTCGCCGCGGTAGTTGAAGTCCTCGAAGTCGATGCTGGCGAAGTTCGAGCCGTAGGTCCAGCCATTCGCGTAGGATACGTTGCCGGCAACCTCGTTCACGTCCTTTGCATGGCCCGGCTGCTTGTCCGCGGGAAGGTAGCGGATGCTGAGGTAGGTATCCTGGTAGTCGATCCCCCATGCGTACGCGTCGCAAGGCACCGCCGCCAGCAATGCTAGGACCGCCGCGGCTTTTGCCGTCCGGACAAAGGTCATCGTTATCTTGCTCCACACAAAAGGCTGCTTGATTGCCTGCTGGGAACAGCAAGAGCTATGCCACAAATGTGAAGTAGATCACGGTAACGTTATGGAACTAAGGTGCGGCAGCGCGATGTTGTGAAATTGCAACGCGAGTTGCAGAAGGATGGCGCGGCAGTAAGGCTGGTCCCGGCTAGGCTTCCGACCCCATCAAACGCCAGGCTATGCGAGCGAGCGCCAGGGCAGCCTGCAGGGCAAGTCCTGCTGATTGTGACAGAAAAAGATCGATTGCCCGCTGACGCAGGCAGCACTGCCTAAGTTGTGGGCAGGGGGTTCGAGCATTCTCTGACGCCCCCGCAAATCACCCGGCTGCAAGGCTTTGGGCGGCAAGGCCGTGCCGGGCCATCAACGCCGTGAGGTCCAGGCCGGGGATCCGCCCGTCTTCAACCCTCCAGCGCCCAGCCACCATCACGCGGTCCGCCCGGTGCGCGCCGCACAGCACGACCGCCGCCAACGGATCCCCTGCACCGGAGAACCGCAGCTCGTCCAGTGTGAACAGCGCCAGGTCCGCCGCCGCGCCGACCGCGATGCGCCCCAGCTCCGGCCGCCCGATGCAGTCGGCGGACCCCGCGGTGGCCCAGCGCAGCGCATCAAGGTGGCTGACCGCCTCCACCCCGTTCACGCCGCGCTGCAGCAGGAAGGCGGCTCGCACTTCCTGCATCAGGTTCGACGCGTCGTTGGACGCCGACCCGTCCACCCCCAATCCGACCGGAGCGCCGGCCGCCTCCAGCTCGCAGACCCGGCAGGTGCCGGAGGCGATCAGTTGGTTGCTGCACGGGCAGTGCGTGACGCCGACCCGGGCGCGGCCCAGCCGGGTGATCTCGGGCGGGGTGAAGTGGATACCGTGGGCCAGCCAGGTGCCCGGCCGCAGCCAGCCGCAGTCCTCGAGGTAGTCGAGCGGCGTGCAGCCGAACCGGGCCTGGCAGAACGCGGCCTCATCCTCGGTCTCGGCGAGGTGCGTATGCAGCCGCACGCCGCGCCGCGCCGCCAGCGCCGCGGTGTCCTGCATCAGCCGGGTGGTGACGGAGAACGGCGAGCACGGGGCAAGGGCGATCTGCAGCATCGCGTGCGGCGCGGGATCGTGCAGCCGGTCGATCAGGCGGGCGCTGCTGTCCAGGATGGTGTCCAGGTCCTGCACGACGCTGTCGGGCGGCAGGCCGCCGTCGCGCTGGGACAGGTCCATGGAGCCGCGGGTCAGCACCGCGCGGATGCCGAGACGGGCCGCCGCCGCCGCCTCGATGGCGATGGCGTCCTCCAGCCCCGGCGGGAAGACGTAGTGATGGTCGGTCGTTGTGGTGCAGCCGGACAGCAGCAGCTCGGCCATGGCGACCGTCACCGCGGCGTCCAGCGCCTCCGGCGTCAGCCGCGCCCAGACGGGGTACAGCGCCTGCAGCCAGCCGAACAGGGTGCGGCCCATGGCGGCGGGCAGGCAACGGGTGAGCGTCTGGTAGAAATGGTGGTGGGTATTGACCAGGCCCGGCAGCACGACATGCCGGCTGGCGTCCCAAACCCCGGCGGGCCGAGTGGGAGCGCCGCCCGCCGGCACCAGCTCGACGATGCGCCCGTCCTGCACGACGATCCCGCCCGGGGCATCGCCCAGCACGGCCAGCGGGTTGCGGAGCCACAGCGCGGAGGGGTCTTGGGTCATCCCCGCATGGCATGACGTTTGCGTGCCCGATGCAAGCGCAAACAGGAGCACCCCAGTGCAACAGCCGACGCTGTCATCCGCCACGCCGCCGCCGGTTCGCCTGGTCATCCTGGCCATCCAGCACGTGCTGGTGATGTACGCCGGCGCGGTTGCGGTGCCGCTGATCCTGGGGGCGGCGCTGAAGCTGCCGCGCGACCAGGTGGCGCTGCTGATCAACGCCGACCTGTTCGCCTGCGGCATCGCCACCTTCATCCAGGCGTACGGCATCGGCCCCGTCGGCATCCGGCTGCCGGTGATGATGGGCGTCACCTTCGCCTCGCTGTCGCCGATGCTGGCGATGGCCAACAACCCGGCGCTGGGCCTGCAGGCGATCTTCGGCTCGGTGATCGCGGCCGGGGTGTTCGGCATCGTGGTGGCGCCGTTCATCAGCCGGCTGCTGCGGTTCTTCCCGGCGGTGGTGACGGGGTCGATCATCACGGTGATCGGCATCACGCTGATGCGGGTGGGGATCAACTGGATCGGCGGCGGGCGGCCCCAGGCGCCGGATTTCGGGGCGCCGGGCTATTTGGGCGTGGCGGCGCTGGTGCTGGCGGTGATCCTGCTGCTGCTGCGCTTCGGCACCGGGTTCCTGCGTAACACGGCCGTGCTGATCGGCATCGTCGTGGGCTACCTGGTGACGCTGGCGCTGGGCTGGGGCAGCCTGTCGGGGCTGGAGGCGCAGCCGTGGCTCGCGGTCGTGATGCCGCTGCAGTTCGGCATCCCGACGTTCGACCTGGTGGCCTGCCTGTCGATGTGCCTGGTGATGGTGGTGATCATGATCGAGAGCACGGGGATGTTCCTGGCGCTCGGCACGATGGTCGGCAAGCCCGTTACGCAGGACGACCTGGCGCGCGGCCTGCGGGCGGACGGGGTGGGGACGCTGATCGGCGGCATCTTCAACACGTTCCCCTACACCTCGTTCTCGCAGAACGTCGGGCTGGTGGGCGTCACCGGCGTCACCAGCCCGATGGTGTGCGTGGTGGGAGGCGTGGTGATGCTGCTGCTGGGGCTGCTGCCGAAGCTGGC
>JAABUX010001723.1_pt1 | contig 32312 bp, 27 predicted proteins | sample 5561851 | NCBI WGS metagenome assembly JAABUX01 (sample SAMN10711883, study PRJNA513361) | rock metagenome | isolation source: Antarctica rocks | place: Antarctica: Victoria Land, Richard Nunatak red sandstone | collected 2016-01-03
CTACCTGGTCTTTCCAGACTGGGCCACCCTCATGCAAACCCTGATCGACTCAAGACCACCGCCCAACATCGCAGCCCAGATCACCAAGTGACACCCGCGCCAGAGGCCCACTTAGAATTGCTGCCGAAGAAGCCGAACCGGGTCTTTGGGCCGGAGGGGGCAGGCTGGCGGCTTCCATACGCCCGCTGCCCGTTGGTGACGTGGTGCAGCCGCTCCGGCGCGATGCCCCAGCGAACGTAGTGCTCCATCATGAAGCGGCTGGGGCAGGTGAAGGCATCCACCCGCTTGAGGTGCGCCTGGAACCACAGCCGCCGGGTGAGGAAGCTCTCCGGCGGATGATCGGGCAGGCACTGGTGGCAGCGGACACCGCTGGCCTGGGTGCACAGCGACCGGTCGGTGAGCCGCACCATCTGGCCGCCGGCGGCGCATATGCTCATGAACTCATGGAAGGTGAACACGATGCGCGCCTGCGGCAGCACGCGCCGGGTCAGGGTCAGCACGTCGGCGCCATAGGTGAAGAAGTGGTGGAAATGCACCACATCCGGCGCGACCTCATGCAGGAAATCGGTCAGCGCCTCGATCGCCGCGGGGGACGAGGTCTTGTGCCACCAGTCGTCGTAATCCCGCATCAAGTAGAGGAACTCGTCAGGCTTGCCATCGAACCCGGTGATGACGGCGCCGCTCTTGAACAGGGCAGGGTAGCTGGCGTCGGTCGAGGCCAGCAGGGTCACGTCACAGTCGCCGCGGGCCTTCAATCCCTCGAACAGCTCGTAGCAGGCCTGCTGCGCGCCGCCGCGCATCAGCTCTGGATGGAACAGGCTGACCAGCAGGATCCTTGGGCGCCGCGCCGCCGTCATGGCGCGGCGCGCAAGGGGCGCCTCGGCCGGACCACGCGCCCCCGCTTGCCGTTCAGCAGCGGGTGCGCCGGCGTGCGCCCAGACAGCGACGCCTCGATCAGCCCTCCCCAGCGCCGGGTGAACAGCCAGCGGTTGACTAGCGCGCCGCCCTCGTGCACCGGGCGCCGGGTCGAGCCCTTGCCCTCCAGATGCCACATCGGCAGGTCCTGCAGCCAGGCGGGCGCCCCGGCCTGCAGGCTTTTCATCGCCAGGTCGGCGTCCTCGTAGTGGCCGAACACGTAATCCTCGGTGAAGCCGCCCAGCAGCTCGAACCACGCACGGTCGGCGGAGATGAACGCGCCGGTGACGGCCGGGACCGGCCGCGGGCGGGTGTACGTGGTGGACCAGGCCGGCGCACCCTTGCCCAGGTGCTCCACCCGGATCAGCCCAGCGGCGGTGATCCCCTCCGGCCGCACCAGCAGGCCCTGGTCGATTTCAAAGCACATCCCGCCGTGCATCAGCGACCCGTCGTCGTAGAACAGCGGCACGCCGAACAGCGCCGTCTCGTGCCGCGGCGCGCCGGCCAGGATCGCCGCGTGCCGGACGGCCCAGCCATCGTCGCGCGGGAGCACGTCCGGGTTCATGAACACCAGCCGGTCGCTACGGGCATGGCGGGCGGCAGCGTTGTTGGCGGCGCTGAACCCCGCATTGCCCGGCAGCGTCACCAAGGTCACGCTCAGCCCATAGATGTGGGCGGCATTGCGGGCCTCCTTCTGCAAGGCCTCGGCCAGCTCCGGGCTGTTCAGGACATAGATGAATTCGATGTCCGCCACGCCGATGCCGGTGGCGAACAGCGTCTGCTGCACGAAGAAGAACTCCACCTTGCCGAACAGGCAGACGATGAACGAGGCGGCAAAGCGCGACCGGCCGGGGCCGAACCGCTCCACGTGCGCGGCCCCCGCGATCGCGGAGGAGACCGCGCGGTTCAATCCCACCACCGCCGTGCCGGCCCCGGTGTCGAGCTGCTCGAACGCGGACATCGCCGGGTGGCCGAGGTAGGCCAGGCCGGCGAAGTACTGCAGCACGATCTCCCGCAGCGCCTCGTCGGACACCAAGCGCGGCGACAGCTCCGCCTCGACGATCCGGCCATCCGCCATGCGCGCGAGCAGGGTCATGGACTCCTGCCTGCCGCGGACATGCCCATCGGAGCAGCCGAGCCTATGGACCGCCCAGAACCCGAACAGGTGACCGGACGCCTGCAATGCAGCCTCGGCATCCGCGCGGCGGCACCGTGCGACGCCGCGGGTGTTCCAGCCCTCCTCGTCCTGCACCACCGACAGGCTGAGCAGCGGGCTGGCGCGGTCATCGCACCATCCGACGATGAACACCGTGCCATTGGCGGAGACGGCCGACATGTCGATGTGGAACGCCAGGCCGCTGCGGCGCGCCTGCTCAAGCATCCCGCCAGACAACGCGCGGCGGTAGGGCAGCGATTGCAGCAGGTGGCGCGACTGGCCGGTCCGGGCGAAGTGGTCGGATGCCGAGGCGGCCTCACCGGCCTGGATTGCCGCCACTGCATCCGGGTAGGCCGCAAGGTAGGCGGCCTCGCCGAACTCGACGATGTCGCCGGCCTGCGCCGGGCCGTGCCGGGGCGGGAAGGCCTGGTCGCCGTCGAAAGACAGGCCCTCGAAGGCGTCGGCTGGAAAAGGAGCTTCGGGCATGCCGTCAGGCCGGCGTTGCGCGAGCCGGACGGGCGTATGGCCTGCGTGCGGTCAACATGGGCTAGCGCTTCGCCACAGGCTTGTCGTCCCGTTTGCGCAGTGCAAAGCCGGCGTAGGGATGGCGGCCCTCGCGATAGCCGATGTCCTCGAAGTGCTCCTGCGCGGACCCGAAAACCCGCTTGGCGACAGCCGCCTGCACATCTGCGTACTGGGCGACGTACCAAGCCTCATCGACATCGATCTGGTAGGGGATACGGTGCTCGAAATACCCGGACTCGCAGTAGTGCTGCCGCGCATCGGCGACCGTGTCGCTCCCGATTGCGGCGGCCACGTCGGGATAGCGGTTCAGGTACCAGTCCTGGTCCAGGTCAATTTGGGCGATCTTTGGAAAAAACGACGCGATCCAGTACGCTTTTTCAACCGCCACGTAGTTCGACTTGCTGGATGGAATGATGATCTTGAGGTTAAGTAGCGCAGCATACGTCTCGAAGGGCATCGGATGTAATCCTTTGTTTACTTTTTTCGAGCATCGTTGGACTTAATACAAGGTTAATGTAAATCTGTACATGATACCAGAGGATATTGCAGGTAGATAACGTCATCGCCGACGCATCTCTGGCGAGTGCTGGACATCGGAGGCATGCCGAATGAGAGTGGCACCCCAACATGGGCAACGTCCGTCATGCAGGCCCGATGACCGCAAGCTGTGACCACTTGGAGACCGGGATTTTGAAGACGGGGATGGACTACACCGCTTGCGGCGCGCGCGCGCCGTCGGCCGTGCAGCGCCCCGGCGGCTGGAACGTGTGCGCCAGCGTCCCGGCGATCTGGACGGCGTTGGGTCCGTCGTCTTGGTGATGCGGCCTGGCATCAGGCGGGCCGGCCGCTATATCCTGGCCATGTCGTTGCTATCCGCCATCGCCGTCACGGCCTGCTCCGTCATCGGCATCCGCACCGGGACGGAGGAGCCGCGCTTTCGACTGGTGCAGCCCGTCGGCGATGCGGAGGTGCGGGAGTACGCGCCCCGCACGGCCGCGGAGACCATCGTGCCGGGCTCGGCGGAGTCGGCTCGTGGCGAGGGCTTCCGTCGGCTGGCGGGCTACATCTTCGGCGGCAACGCCGGGGGTGCGCGCATCGCCATGACGGCGCCGGTGGCGCAGTCCGCCGCCGGCCAGCAGGTCGCCATGACCGCGCCGGTGACACAGGCCCAAACCGCGGAGGGCTGGGCCATCCAATTCTACTTGCCCGCCGACCTGCAGGACCCGCCGGCCCCGCGGGATAGCCGGGTCCGCATCATCGCGGTCCCCGCGCAGACGATGGCCGTGCTGCGCTTTTCCGGCATCGCCACCGACAGCGCGATCGTGGCGCAGCGCACCCGGCTGCTGGGCCTGCTGGCTGGCAGCGCCTGGGCGCCATCGGGGCCGGCCATGACCTGGTTCTACGATCCGCCCTGGACCCTGCCGCCGCTGCGGCGGAACGAGGTCGCGGTCCCAGTGATGAAGCGGCCGCCCCCCTGATCCGCTTCGCCTGGCCGTGCACATGCTGCCGGCTTCAGCGCGCGTCCAACACCGGGCGGAACCCTGCGGCAAACCAAGCAAGGATGATGGCCGACGAATGCGAGCCACGAGACCATGCTCGTCGCGGGCCCGCTATGCCTGGTTGCCCAGCCGGCAGGGGTCCTGGCCTGCCTGCTGCCGTTCCGCTAGCCCTTGCGGGAGGCTGCGTTCGTGGCCTAGGCGGGACTGTGTGGCGCAGTGCCGATCTACCTGACGATCATCCCGCTGCTCCGTGGCGTCCCGGCCGGGCGCCCGCTGTTCAATGTCGTGTTCGTGGTGGTGATCGCCTCCGTCGCCATCCAGGGATGGATCGCCACACCGGTCGCGCGGCTGCTCAGGCCCAAGGCGAGCCAACGGGTCCGGATGAGCTTTAGGTGATCCCTGAGGGTAATACCTGGCGGGCAGCCGCTATCCGACAGCAGCGCCGAACACCGCCCGCAGCACCAGGAACAGCACGCCGCCGACGACAAACCCCACCAGGGTCCCGTTCACCCGCACCCACTGCAGGTCCCGCCCCACGCGAAGCTCCAGCTTGTCGGTGATGTAGTCCGAGTCCCACCCCGCCACCACGTCGCCGATGAAGTCCGCCAACTGCGCCTGCGCGCTGGGCAGCAGGGTGGCCACCACACGCTCCGCCGCCGCCTGCAGCCGGGCGCGGGCGGCGGCGTCTCCGGCCAGGAAGCCGCCCAAGTTGTGCAGCGACCCCTCGATCACCCCCAGCGTATGGCCGCTGGGCCGGCGGGCGTCGGCCTCCAGCGCTACACGCAGCCGCGCCCACACGTCCCATAGCCACGCTTGCACCGTCTCGTGCGCCACCAGCCGCCGCACGGCCCGGCCGATCTGGGCGGCGCGGTCGGGGTCGTTCTCCATGCGGTCGATCTCGGCGCGCACCCACTCGTCGAACGCCACGCGGATGCTGCTGTCATCGGCGCCGGTGCGCTCCAGCTCCTCGCGCAGCACCAGCATCACCCGCGCCGCGACCTGCGACCCCAGCGCCCAGCCGACCAGCCGCCCACCCTGGGCGCGCACCTTGTCCTGGACGAAGCCCTCCAGCATGCCCTGCCGGCTGTCCAGCACGGCGCGCAACTCCCTAAGCAGGAAGCCCAGCACCTCCTGGTGCCGCCCGCCATCCACCAGGGTCCGCAGCATTCGCGCGACGATCCGCCCGGCGCCGGGGCCGCCCAGCAGCCGCGGCACGATCCGGGCCATGGTGCGGCGGGCCCGTCCGTCCTCCACCGTCGCCAGCACGCGCGGCAGCATCTCGGCCAGGGCGACGGCGGCGGGGCGGGCGGCGACGGGGTCGGCCAGGAACCGCGCGACGATGCCGGGCAGGTCCAGGCGGGTCAGCACACGCGATACCTCCTCGGACGTGAAGACGTGCCCGGCCATGAAGCGGCCCAACGAGCGCCCCAGCCGCGCCTTCTGCCGGGGGATGATCGCGGTGTGCGGGATCGGCAGGCCCAACGGGTGGCGGAACAGTGCCGTCACCGCAAACCAGTCGGCGATCCCCCCCACGAACCCGGCCTTCGCCGCCGCCTGCAGGAACTCCGCCCATGGCCCCGGCGGCAAGGCGAAGGTGCCCAGCATCAGGGCCGCCATGCCGAGCAGCAGCCCGGTCGCCAGCGCCTTCTGCCGCCGCAGCGCCCGGCGGAGCGGGCCGTCGGGGTCGAGCTGCTGGGGCAGCGGCGTGGTGGCGGTCGTCATGTCCGGCATGGCGCGGCGCATAGCACGGCTAGGCTTCTGAGCCATACTACCGGGCCATACACGACCAGGTTAGGATGACGGGCGGGTTAGGATGATGGGCATGACCGACTTCGTGCTGCTACACGGTGCTTACCATGGCGGCTGGTGCTGGCCGCGCGTGACCGGGCCGTTGCAGGCAGCCGGCCACCGGGTATTCACGCCGACGCAGACCGGATTGGGGGAGCGGGCGCACCTGATGTCCGCCAGCATCACACTGGACACGTTCACCAGCGATCTCCTCGGCGTCCTGGAGGCCGAGGAGCTGACGGATGTCGTTCTGGTCGGGCACAGCTTCGGCGGCTGCGCCATCACCGGCGTGGCGGACCGGGCGCCCGCGCGCATCCGCCAGTTGATCTACCTGGACAGCGTGGTGCCGCGCGAGGGCCGAACGTCCCTGGAGCTGGGCACCCCCGAGGCCGCCGCCCACCGCCGCGCCCTGGCGGGGGAGACGGGCGGCGTGTCGGTCACGCCGCCTGACCCCGGGGGGTACGGCGTGCCGCCCGGGCCGGATGCGGACTGGCTGCGCCGGCGGATGACGCCGCAGCCGTTCGGCACGTTCAACTCGGCGCTGCACCTTCGGAACCCGCCGGGCAACGGCCTGCCGCGCACCTACGTTGCCTGCACCGCGCCGGAGTACGCGCCACTGGCCGGGCACCGCGCCTGGGTGCGGGCGCAGCCGGGGTGGGGCTGGCGGGACTTGGCCGCCGGGCATGACGCGATGGTGACGGCGCCGGACCTGCTGACCGAGCTGCTGCTGGAGCTGACCCGATGATCCAACGCCTTGCCCCGGAAGCCCGGCTATCCGGTGCCGTCGTCCACAACACGACGGTTTACCTGGCGGGACAGGTGCCCGACGATCCCACGGGCGACGCCGAGGCACAGACGGCCGACATCCTGCGCCAGATCGACGGCCTGCTGAGCCGAGCCGGGACCAGCAAGGCCTATCTGCTGACGGTGCAGGTGTTCCTGGCCGATATGGCGGACTACCCGGCGATGAACCGCGCCTGGGATGCCTGGCTGGACCCGCGGCACAAGCCCGCGCGCTTGACGGTGCAGGCGGCGCTGGCCGATCCGGCGTGGCGGGTGGAGATCACCGGCATAGCCGCGCTGCCCCCGGTGCTGCCAAGGCCCGCGCAGCCGAACGAGAGCCAGTGGGCGTAGGCCGGCGGACACCATTCTGCTGCGCGCCCAGGGGCGGCCGCACTGGATCGCCCGGGTTGTCCACCCTGCCATGGGGTGCGACACTTTGAGGGTCCGCAGGAGGCCCCGGTTGCGATCCCTTCTTCCCGCCCTGATCCTGGTCATGCTCGCCATGCCCGCCCACGCCCAGCACTGGGTCACCGCCTGGACCGCCGCCGCCCAAGGCCCCTATCCCAGCGGCAACGCCACCGCCCAGCCCGACCTGCGCTTTGCCCTACCGTCGCCGGACACCGGCGCCAAGGACCAGACCTTCCGCCTGGTGCTGAAGCCAGAGCTATGGGGACCGCGCGTGCGCGTGCGGTTCAGCAACGCCTTCGGCACGCGGCCCGTGACCCTGGACGGCGCCTTCCTCGGCCTGCAGAGCAGCGGCGCCGCCATCATGCGCGCCAGCAACCGCCCCGTGCTGTTCGCCGGCAAGAAGGCCGTCACCCTGGCGCCGGGCGCCGAGGCCTGGTCGGACCCCGTCGCGCTGCCCTTCGCCGGTCCGGCCGCGCCGGAGCTGGTGGGCCGCAAGCTCGCCGCCAGCTTCCACGTGGCCGGCGAGACGGGGCCGCTGACCTGGCACGCCAAGGCGCTGCAAACCAGCTACTTGACCGCCCCCGGCGCCGGGTCGCTGGGCGAGCGGGAGGACGAGGGCGCATTCCCGAACAGCACCACGTCCTGGTTCCTCCTGGATGCGCTGGATGTGCAAGCGCCGGACGCCAAGCTGGTGGTGTGCTTCGGCGACAGCATCACCGATGGCACGAGCAGCACGCTGAACGGCGACGACCGATGGCCGGACGTGCTGGCCCGCAGGCTGCGCACGGCTGGGGCCAGGATGGGAGTGGTGAACCAGGGCATCGGCGGCAACCAGGTGGTCGGCCCCGCGGAGTACACCCCCACGCATCCCAACCCCGGCGGCCCCAGCGCACTCAGCCGGCTGGACCGCGACGTGCTGAGCCTGTCCGGCGTCACGCACGTAATCTGGCTGGAGGGCATCAATGATTTCAGCACCAATGGCGGCGCGGCCGGTGGTGGCGCGACGCTGGACCAGGTGCAGGACGGCATGAAGTCCGGCGTCGCCCGGCTGCGCGCCAAGCTGCTCGGCGTGAAGGTGATCGGCGCGACGCTGACCAGCATCGTCGGCACCACCAGCACAGCGCACATCCCGCCCGAGGTGGAGCAGAAGCGCCAGGCATTCAACGAGTTCGTCCGCCACAACGACGGGCTGTTCGACGGGTTCGTGGACTTCGACCTTGCCACCGCCGACCCGGCCACCCGCGCCATGCGCCCCGAGTTCATCCCCGGCAGCACGGTCGGCGGCCCCGGCGACGGGCTGCACCCGAACCGTGCCGGCTACTTGGCGATGGGGAACGCGGTGGACCTGCGGCTGCTGGTGGACCCGCCGAAGCCGGTGATGCACCGCCCGAAGCCAAAGCCGAAGCCGGCTGCGCCGGTGGATGCCGATACGGATGCAACCAACTAGCAGACCGGGCAGACATCGCGATGACCTACGCCAGTTTCGTCGGCCGCACCGACACCCGCACCGACACCGTCAGGCCCGATATGCTGCACCGCATGGCCGCCACCCTCGGCATTTCCGTGCCGGACCGGGTGCCGCCGGGCTGGCACTGGACGTTGTTCCAGGACTGGGTGCCGCCGGACGGCCTGGGACCGGACGGACACCCCCGGCGCGGCGGCCTCCTGCCCCCCGTGCACGACCTGCCGCGCCGCATGTGGGCCGGAGGCGAGGTGGCGCTGCTGTCCCCGCTGCACCCTGGCGACGCGGTCGAGCGCACCAGCACCATCCTGTCCGTCGAGGAGAAGCAGGGCGGCAGCGGGCGGCTGGTGTTCGTCACCGTCGGCCACGTCATCACGGGACCGCACGGCCCCGCCATCCGGGAGCGGCAGGACCTGGTCTATCGCGGAGCGGAGGGCGCCGCCGTCAAGTCTGCCCCGCCCGCCGCCACCGTGGACGCCGCGCATGAGGCGACGGTCGTGCCCGACCCGGTGCTGCTGTTCCGCTACTCCGCCCTGACCGGCAACGGCCACCGCATCCACTACGACCTGGACTACGTGCGCGAGGAGGAGGGCTACCCCGGCCTGGTCGTGCACGGCCCGTTGCAGGCGACCTGGCTGGCGGCGCTGCCGGGCCAGGCCGTGACCCGGTTCGGCTTCCGCGGTCGCCGGCCGGCGTTCCACGGCGCGGCGCTGCGGATGCAGGCGTGGCCGGACGGGGCAGGCTGGCGGATGCGGACGCTCGATCCCAGCGGCGCCGTGTGCATGGAGGCGGACGCCCAATGCTGACAACCGCATGTTGCTGACATCCGCATGTTCCTGACCGAGCCGGAGCCGCCGCGCGGCGTGCCGCTGCCGGTCGCGCCGGGCATCCGCCGCATCGTCGCGCCCAACCCCGGCGCGATGACCTACTGGGGCACCAACACCTACCTGATCGACGAACCCGGCGGCCATCTGGTGCTGGACCCCGGCCCGGATGACGCCGCCCATGTCGCCGCCGTGCTGGCCGCGGGACCCGTGACGCGCATCGTGCTGAGTCATACCCATCCGGACCACCTTGGCGCGCTGCCCGCCCTGCGCGCCGTCACCGGGGCGCCGGTGTTCGGCTGGCATGCGCCGGAAGTGCAAGTTGCGTTGGACGAGGCGTTGCAGGATGGCGGCCAGGTCGGACCGTGGCAGGCGCTGCACACGCCGGGGCACGCGCCGGACCACCTTTGCTTCGCCGGGCCGGACGGGATGCTGTTCAGCGCCGATGCCGTGATGGGCTGGAGCACCAGCACCGTCGCGCCTGGCGGCATGGCGGATTACTTTGCCAGCCTACGACGCCTTTTGGCGCGCGACGACCGGCTGCTGCTACCGGGCCATGGACCGCCAATCCCGGAGCCGCGCGTCTTCGTGCAGGCGCTGCTGGATCACCGGCTGGCGCGGGAGGCGGCGATCCTGGTGGCCTTGGGCGCTGGGCCACGGACGGCGCGGGCAGTGACGGCAGAACTCTATAAGGACGTTGACCCCCGGCTGTTACGCGCCGCCGAGCGCAATGTGCTGGCGCACCTCGACAAGCTGCTTGCCGAGGGCCGGGTGTCGCAGGTTGCAGAAGGATGGCTTGCTTCTCCCTCTCCTTCCGGGCTTGGGCCGCGAAGTGGACCAAGGCCAGGGTGAGGGGGTCTCACGGCGCGATCCTTGGCCCGTGACAATCTTTGTCCAGCAAAACTCGTGGTTCCCCGGGCCGCAGCCAAAACCTCCTCACCCCGGCCATCCCGGAGGAGGAGGAAGCAGACAGCCAGCCCAGCGCTTGCAAAATCCCGTCCTCTCCCGCACATAAGCTCCAACGTGGTCCAACCTCGCCCCACAGCGCGAGCTGTCCAGGACACGTCCAGTTCGCATGGCGCGCGGGGCAGGGGTCCCGCAGCGCCTGCCGTCGTATGGAGATCAACCGTGTCTGAGACCAACCCGCTCGCCCTCATCCGCAACATCGGCATCACCGCGCACATCGACGCCGGCAAGACCACCACCACCGAGCGGATCCTCTACTACACGGGCGTCTCGCACCGCATCGGCGAGGTGCACGACGGCAACACCACCACCGACTACATGGCCCAGGAGCGTGAGCGCGGCATCACCATCACCTCCGCCGCGGTCACGTGCGAGTGGAAGGGTCACCGCATCAACATCATCGACACGCCGGGCCACATCGACTTCAACATCGAGGTGAATCGCTCCCTGCGCGTACTGGACGGCGCCGTCTTCATCATCGAGGGCGTGGCCGGCGTGCAGCCGCAGAGCGAGACCAATTGGCGCCTGGCCGACCGCTACAACGTGCCGCGCATCATCTTCATCAACAAGCTGGACCGCACGGGCGCCGACTTCTACCGCGCCTTCGATACTTTGAAGGAGAAGCTCGACATCATCGCGCTGCCCCTGCAGCTCCCGATCGGCATCGAGGACACTTTTATCGGCGTCGTGGATCTCGTCGAGATGAAGGCGATCATCTGGGAAGGCGGCGAGCTCGGCGCGGCGTTCCATGACGAGGAAATCCCTGCCGACCTCAAGGAGAAGGCGGCGGAATACCGCACGTTGTTGCTCGACACGGCGTTGAGCGTCGATAACGAGGCCATGGAGGAATATTTCGACAAGGGCGACGTGTCCGTCGAGACCCTAAAGCGCTGCATCAAAGCCGGCAGCATCAGCGGCGCCTTCCGCCCGGTGCTGTGCGGCACCGCGTTCAAGAACAAGGGCGTGCAGCCCTTGCTTGACGGCGTGCTGGACTACCTGCCCAGCCCGATCGACGTGCCCGGCATCAAGGTCGCCGCCGAGGAAGGCCAAGAGGAGACCGTCGGCGACGACCGCCGCGTTATTCCCGCCAACGCGACCGCGCCCTTCGCCGGCCTGGCTTTCAAGATCATCAACGACAAGTATGGCACCCTGACCTTCGTGCGCGTCTATGCCGGCACGCTGAAGTCGGGCGACACGGTGATGAACACCACCAAGGACCACCGCGAGCGCATCGGCCGCATGTTCCAGATGCATGCCGACAAGCGCGCGGAGATCAAGGAGGTCCACGCCGGCGACATCGCCGCCTTCGTCGGCTTGAAGGACACCGGCACCGGCGACACCCTGGCCGCCGCCGAGGACCCGGTGATCCTGGAGCGCATGAGCTTCCCGATCCCGGTCATCGACATCTCCGTCGAGCCGAAGACCAAGGACGGCGTGGAGAAGATGACGCTCGGCCTGCAGAAGCTGGCGGGGGAGGACCCGAGCCTGCGCCTGCGCACCGACCAGGAGAGTGGCCAGACCATCCTGTCCGGCATGGGTGAGCTGCACCTGGAGATCATCATCGACCGCCTGCAGCGCGAGTACGGCGTGGACGCCAACATCGGCGCCCCGCAGGTCGCCTACCGCGAAACCATCAGCAAGTCGCACACCGAGACCTACACCCACAAGAAGCAGACCGGCGGCAGCGGCCAGTATGCCGAGGTCAAGGTGCTGTTCGAGCCGATGGAGCGGAACGCCGGCGTGGTGTTCGAGAACAAGGTCGTCGGCGGCACCGTGCCGAAGGAGTACATCCCGGCCGTCGAGAAGGGCATCCGCAACCAGTGCGAGACGGGTGTGCTGGCCGGGTTCCCCACGGTGGACTTCAAGTACACCCTGGTGGACGGCAAGTACCACGACGTGGACTCCTCGGCGCTGGCGTTCGAGATCGCGGCCAAGGCGTGCTTCCGCGACGGCATGAAGAAGGCCGCACCGATCATCCTGGAGCCGATCATGGACGTGGAGGTGACGACGCCGCAGGACCACGTCGGCGATGTCGTCGGCGACCTGAACCGCCGCCGCGGCGTAATCCAGAGCCAGGATAGCAGCGGCAGCACCGTCATGGTGCGCGCCCATGTGCCGCTGAAGGAGATGTTCGGCTACATCAGCCAGCTCCGCGGCATGACCAAGGGCCGGGCCAGCTTCACGATGCAGTTCCATCACTACGATCCCGTGCCACGCAACATTGCGGACGAGATCATGGCCAAGAGCGCCTAGAGCAGCACGGGCCAGGGGCGGTGCTCCTGGCCCTGGCCGTGGCACGTCCCGCCCGGGGCCGTATAGGGCTGGCCACTGTCTGTTGCCGGCCATGTTGGAGAAATACCGTGCTGAAAACCCTGAGTGCCGCCGTATTGGCCATTGGCTTGCTGGCCGAGCCGGCGCACGCAATGGACACCGTTGTGACCGGGGTGGACCGGAACACCGATGGCACCATGACCTACCACTTCGCTGTCCGCACTGCCCCGGGCGAGACCCTGACACCGGGCAATCTCACGCCGGAGGGCGATTTCTTTACGCTCTACAACTTCTATGGCCTGGTAGAAGGGTCTGCGAAGTCTCCGCCCGGCTGGGAGGTGACCTCCGAGGATTATGGCCGGACGCCGTTCCTGAATGGTTATCCCGTGGTGGCGCCGGTCGACATCGCCGGGACGCCCAACCTGACCTGGACGGTAACGAAACCAGTTGCGGGCGGCGCGCAGATCGATGGCTTCCAGGCCACCACGCGCATGGCCGAGACGGTAATGGGTCAGTACACGGCGCAGGTGACGCGGCAAATTCCTGTCGTCCAGGGCGCCCCAGCCGGAACGCCGTTCGCCGATGTGCATGACTTCAAGCAGGCGATTATCGGCTTATTGCCAGCGCCGAGCTTCCTGGCTGACGTAAAGTAAAGGGGATATTGCTATGGCACAGAAAAAAAACCGCGCCTGGTTTACTTGCCCGCGCTGGACGGAGATCGCCGGCAGCACGCCCACCCAGGTCAGCCCGAAAACCGTGGCGCTGCTGAAGGCGGGAAAGCCGATGGCGCGGTCCACGATCCGCCGGGCGCTGATGACGGTGCGCCAGGCTTCGAGCAGCCTGTTCGACGTGGACGAACTAATCGTGGACCAACGCCCGGCCCGATAAGCCTTGCTTCTCCCTCTCTTTCCGGGAGAGGGCCGAGGTAAGGGAGGTGGCAAGGGCTGAACCCGGCAGCAAAAGAGCGGACTGCACTGTAATCGGCAGAGCTTGGTTCTCCCGGCTTCCCCCATCCGGATGCGATAGAGTCAGCCCCTACCTGAAATCCCGCGTCGGCACCTTGATACCCGACTGCCGGTCCGGTACGTGAACATTCCGCGCCGCCGGCACCTTGCCCCCCCAATCTGGCGCCCCCGGATGCGTCGCCCCGTCGCCCCGCCCATGCCGCAACGGCCAGGAACCGTCCCGTTCCCCCACGCTCCGTAGCATGCCTGATAAATCCTCTAGCCGGTCGGCGATCACGTGCACGACGCCGGACTCCTTCTGCACGCGACCATGGCATGCCACCATGCTGGCGGTCAGCACCAGGCGGCGTTGGCGGGTGAACAGGCTAGGCCACAGGATCAGGTTGGCGACCCCGGTCTCGTCCTCAGTTGTCATGAACATGACCCCTTTGGCGCTGCCGGGCTTCTGCCGCACCAGCACCAGGCCGGGCACCACAACGCGCCGGCCGTCCCGGATCCCGGCCAGGTCCGCGCAGGCCACCATGCCCCGGCGCCGCAGCTCGTCCCGCAGGAACGACACCGGATGCCGCCGCAGCGTCAGCCCGATGCTGCCGTAGTCCTCCACAACCTCCCGGCCGGCGTGCATGGGGGTCAGGACGACCGGCAGCTCCACGATCTCCGGCCGGGTGTCTGCGGCGGCGAACAGCGGCAGCGGCGCGTCGGCCAAGCCGCGGATCGCCCACAGCGCCGCCCGGCGGTCCAGGCCCAGCGAGCCGAACCCATCCGCCTCCGCCAGCCGTTCCAGTGCCGCCACCGGCACGCCGGCCCGGCGCCAGAGGTCATCCAGGCTGGCATAGGCGTGCTCCCCGCGCGCTGCCACAAAGCCGGTGGCGTGCGACCCGGCCAGGCCATGCACCATCCGCAAGCCCAGCCGCACGGCCGAGCCATCCAGCGTGCAGTCCCAGCGCGAGTGGTTCACGTCCACCGGGCGCACCTCCACCCCATGCTCCCGCGCATCGCGCACCACTTGGGCTGGGGCGTAGAACCCCATCGGCTGGCTGTTCAGCAGCGCGCAGCAGAACACGTCGGGGTGGTGGCACTTCATCCAGGCCGAGGCATAGGCAATCAGCGCGAAGCTGGCCGCGTGACTTTCGGGGAAGCCGTAGCTGCCGAAGCCCTCAATCTGGCTGAACGTCCTGGCCGCGAAATCAGCGGTGTAGCCCCGCTCGGTCATGCCCCGGATCAACTTGTCCCGGAAATGGCTGACCCCGCCAGTGACCTTGAACGTCGCCATCGCGCGCCGGAGCTGGTCGGCCTCATCTGGCGTGAACCCGCCGCAGACGATGGCCACCTGCATCGCCTGCTCCTGAAACAGGGGCACGCCCAGGGTCTTGCCCAGCACCGCCTCCAGCTCCGGGGTGGGATAGTCGGGCAGCTCCAGCCCCTCCCGCCGGCGCAGATAGGGGTGGACCATGTCGCCCTGGATGGGGCCGGGGCGAACGATGGCGACCTGGATGATCAAGTCATACAGCGTGCGCGGCTTCAGGCGCGGCAGCATGGCCATCTGCGCCCGGCTCTCGATCTGGAACGTCCCGAGCGTATCAGCCCGGCGAATCATGGCGTAAGTGGCAGCATCCTCTTGTCCCGGAAATGGCTGACCCCGCCAGTGACCTTGAACGTCGCCATCGCGCGCCGGAGCTGGTCGGCCTCATCTGGCGTGAACCCGCCGCAGACGATGGCCACCTGCATCGCCTGCTCCTGAAACAGGGGCACGCCCAGGGTCTTGCCCAGCACCGCCTCCAGCTCCGGGGTGGGATAGTCGGGCAGCTCCAGCCCCTCCCGCCGGCGCAGATAGGGGTGGACCATGTCGCCCTGGATGGGGCCGGGGCGAACGATGGCGACCTGGATGATCAAGTCATACAGCGTGCGCGGCTTCAGGCGCGGCAGCATGGCCATCTGCGCCCGGCTCTCGATCTGGAACGTCCCGAGCGTATCAGCCCGGCGAATCATGGCGTAAGTGGCAGCATCCTCCTGAGGAATAAGCGCCAAATCAGCCCCATGCGTCTGCTCCCTCTCCCCTTGGGTGAGGGGAAAAGCGTTCTTCTCCGCCAGCAGGTCGAAGGCTCGCCGCATGCAGCCCAGCATTCCCAGACCCAGTACATCGACCTTCATGAAGCGCAGCGCGTCGATGTCGTCCTTGTCCCACTCGATGATCTGCCGTTCGGCCATGGCGGCGGGCAGCACCGGCACCAAGTCGGACAGGCAGTCCCGCGTCAGCACGAACCCACCGGGATGGGTGCCGAGCTGCCGGGGAAAGCCGATCAGCTCGCGTGCCAAATCAAGCGTCAAGCGCAGTCGGCGGTCATCCAGGTTGAGGTTCAGCGCTCCGGCGTGGTCTTCCGTGACCCCCTCCTCGCTCCAGCCCCAGACCTGGCCGGCCAGGGCGCCCGTCACGTCCTCGGTCAGGCCTAGCGCCTTGCCCACGTCGCGCACGGCCCCGCGCGCACGGAAGCGCATGACCGTGGCGCACAGGGCGGCGCGGTGGCGGCCATAGGTGCGGTACACCCACTGGATCACCTCCTCCCGCCGCTCGTGCTCGAAGTCCACGTTGATGTCCGGCGGCTCCTTGCGGGCGGCGGACACGAAGCGCTCGAACAGCAGGTTGGAGTGCGCCGGGTCGATGGCGGTGATGCCCAGCACGTAGCACACGGCGGAGTTGGCGGCGCTGCCGCGGCCCTGGCACAGGATGCCCTCGCCCCGGGCATAGCGCACGATGCTGTGGACGGTCAGGATGTACGGCGCGTAATTCAACTCTGTGATCAGGCGAAGCTCATGCCGCAACTGATTGGCAACCTTGTCAGGGATGCCAAGCGGGTAGCGTGTGGCGGCACCCTGCCAAGTCAAGCTGTCCAGGGTTTGCTGCGGCGTCAGGGCCGGGTCCTCGACCTCGTCCGGGTACTGGTAGCGCAGGTCGCCCAGGTCGAAGGTGCATCGGCTGGCCAGCTCCATCGTGCGGGCGACGGCATCGGGATGGCGGGCGAACAGGCGGGCCATCTCGGCCGGGGTTTTCAGGTGGCGGTCGACGGTGCGCTCCCTGCGGAACCCGGCGTCGTCGATGGTGCAGCCCTCGCGGATGCAGGTCAGCACATCCTGCAGGATGCGGCGGCCCGGCAGGTGATACAGCACGTCCCCGGTGGCGATCATCGGCGTGACCGCGCCGCCCAGGTCTTGCAGGTGGCGCAGGCGGACGGCCTCACCAGGGCGGCGGCGCGCAGTGCCGGCCAAGTAGGCCCGCCCCGGCGCCAGGGCGCGCAACCGGGCCAGTTGCGGCGGCAGCAGCGCGTCGTCAGTTGGCACCAGGACGAACAGCAGGCCCTCGGCTTCGACCAGGTCGTCCCAGCCCAGGTCGCAGCCGCCCTTGTTGCCGGGGCCACGCCCAACCCGGCTCTTTCCAAGCGTCAGCAGCCCGCACAATCGCGCCCATGCCGGCCGGTCCGTGGGGTAGGCCAGCAGCGCCGGGCCAGGCTGCCCTGGCTGATCGGGCCGCAGGTCCAGCCGGCACCCGGCCACCAGCCGCACCTTGGCCGCCTTCGCCGCCTCCCACGCCTGCACGATGCCGGCGACCGAGTTGCGGTCGGCGATGCCCAATGCCGTAATGCCGTAGAGAGCGGCCTGGTCGAACAACTCCTTCGGATGGCTGGCGCCGCGCAGGAACGAATAATTCGTCGTGACCTGCAGCTCCGCGTATTTATTAGAAAAGTCCATGCAGGAACCACTCCAGGTTGCCGGTTGCCGGGTCCACGCCGTCGCCGCGGCGGAACAGCCAGAAGCGGGCGCCGTCCTCATCCTCCACGCGGAAGTAGTCGCGCATCGCCCACACCTCGCCGTCGCGCTGCCACCATTCGCCGTGGACGCGCTCCGGCCCGTCGGCTTGGCGCACGCGGTGGCGGCGGCGGCGCCAGGTGAAGGCGGCCGGGGCGCCGTCGGGCAGGGCGGCCAGCGCCTCGACCGGCTGCGGCGGGTGCAGCAGGCGGACCGGGGCAGGCCAGTGGGCCGGCCAAGTGATGGCGCCGGGCCGGGCCAGGGCGGGAACCCGGCGGACGCTGCGCTCGGGCACGTCGCTCTCGGCCGGCTCGGCGCGGAACACGCTGGCGGCGCCCAAGCGGTTGCTCAAACGGTCCACAAGAGCGGAAACATCGGGCATGGCGGGGCCGGCGGCGTCCTGACGCCAGTGCAGGGGTTCGGCCAAGGGGATCACCAGGCGCATGGCCTCCACTCCCAGGCCGGGATCGACTTCCTCCAGCCGCTCGTCCAGCAGACGGGACAGGTGGCGCACGTCGCGGGACGGGCGCGCAGTGCCGATGCGGACGGCCTGCACCGCGCCGTCCACCCGCTCGAACAGCAGATCCAGCCGGCGGGCGCCCAGACCGGTGCGCTCCATGGCGGTGCATAACGGCATGACCAGGTGGCGGATCGCCTGGGACAGGGCGTCGGCGGTCAGCAGCGGCTCCAGGAAGGCGACCCGGTGCTGCAGCAGCTCCTCCGGCACCAGGGGCAGGATCGGCTCGGCCACGCGGCCATGCGCCTGGTCCAGCCGCAGCAACAGATGCGGGCCGAAGCGGCGGGCCAGGGCGGCGCGGGGCAGGCGGTCCAGATGAGCCACCTGATCAAACCCCAGGCGATGCAGGGCGGTCACCAACTCCGCCACCAGGCGCAGGGCGGCCAGGGGCAGGGCGGCGATGGCCTCGGCGTGCTGGCCCACCGGCACCACGCCGCCTGGTCCGTGCCGGGCCACCGCATAGGCGGCTCCGGGCGTATCAGCGACGGCGCCGCGGGCGTGCAGGCCATCCTGCAGGAAGCGCTGGGTCAGCATATCCAGCAGCGCGGCCTCGCCACGGAACAGATTGGGTGCAGCCGGTCACGTCCAACCACAAGCCGTCCGGGGGGTCCGGCGCTGTCAACGGAGCCACGCGGTGGCACCAGGCGGCCAGGCGGCACAGCGCATCGGCGTCCCCTTCTGGCTTGGCTTCCTCCACTCGCAGGCCCGGCGCCAGCGCAACCGCATGGGCCAGCGCCATGCCGGGCCGCAAGCCGAGCGCCGCCGCCGCCGGGTCCACGGCGCCCACCACACGGCGGCGGCCGTCATGCAGGGCTGTCACTAGGGGCTCACCCCGTAGAGGCTCATCCCGTCCGGGCGAACGCCGCTGCAGCCGGTCCGTGGACCAGTGGGGAAACCACACCGAGACGACCCTGCGCATCGCAAGCCTCCACATCCCAAGTTCCCGGCCGTCCGCCCCGGCTGCGCAGCAGGTCCAGCCGCCAGCGCACCTGGCCCAGCCCCGGCACTTCCGGCGCATGAGGCATGGCAGGGGCGGAGGGCAGAGCACCCACCTGCCAGCGTGTTGCCGCAGCGGTTGCGCCCTCAGGCACATCTCCGGCCCAGGGCCGGCGCAGCACCAGGGCCATGGCGCCCCCGGCCTCCGCCGCCAGTTGCAGCCGGCGGGAAGCGGTCAGCGACAGCGGCCCTGACAGCTCCGCCACCACGCCGGCCAGGCTACGGTGGCGTAGGCCCTCCTCCATCACCAGCAACACGCCGTCACGGCCGCCTACCTTGCCGTTCGCGCGCTGACGGGGCATGCGGGCATACACCACCCGGTCCGGATGTAGCCCGGCGCCCGCCAGGCCCGGCGCGAACAGGTCCGCCCGCTCCATTACCCACAGTACCGGGCCGGGCAGCCGCGCCAGCACTCCAGCGGCGAAGCGGGCGGCGGCGGCGGCGGCATGGTGCAGGTCGGGACCGATGCCCAGCACCTCATGCAGGGCGCTCCTGGCCAAGCCGCCGCCGGGCAGGGCGGCGTCGATGTCGGGCAGGCCAAAGGGCAGCGAGGGCAGGCCGTCCGCTACGCCGGACCGTTCGATGCGGGCGACAGCGGCGCGCAGGTGGCCAAGCTGGAGCGGGTTGGGCTGGAGCGGGCTGGGCCTTGCTCTGTACTGTGTATGTTCCATACTCGCCCGACGCACCAACCGCGGTTGAGTTCACATTTTGTTCTCAATATGGCCGCTGCGTCAATACAGTTAGGAGTGGGGTGTTGTTAATGCTGTATTTGCAGGCTCAACCGAAGCAATGCCGAACATCCCTGCGAACCGGATGCAGTAATGCAGTCTGCGCCCGCAACTTGCTCGTGCTGCTAGGTTTCCTTGATCACATGCAGGCCCAGGCTCAGCGGCAGCCAGGGCTTGTCCGGCCAGCCCCATAGGCCATCCCCGTCCTGGATCAGGCACCGGAACATCCGCCAGGTGATCCGGGGATGCTCCTCCAGCCGGTCCAGCCGCAGCCCGGCCCCGCGCAGCGCGTCCAGCACCTTGCCCACCGGATGCACCCAGCCGACCTGCCGGCTGTTGGACAGCCGCGCCGCGGGGTCCACCTGGTCGGTGGGGTCGTCCATCACGACCGGCGCGGCGTCGTCAAGGCGCGAACCAGCCGGGCTGTCCGTCCAGGCCCGGCGCCATGTCGTCGAACACCAGGGCTGCCGGATGGGCGTCGAGGAACAGCAGCCTGCCGCCGGGCCGCAGGAAACCCGCAGCAACCCGCGCCCAGCCCGCGATGTCGGGCAGCTAGGTCATGGTGCCCCAGGTGGTGAACACCAAGTCGAAGGACGCCGGTTCCGGCAGGGCAGCCGGGGCGTCATACAGGTTGGCCAGCACGAAGCGGGCAGGCAAGGACAGCTCCACGGCCAGGCGCTGCGCCGCCTCGACAGCGGGCGGCGAGAAATCCAAGCCCGTCACCTGTGCGCCGCGGCCTGCCAGCACCAGGCTGTCCCAGCCGCAATGGCATTGCAGGTGCAGCACGCGCAACCCGGCGAGGGCACCTAGGCACGCAGCCGCCAGCGCGCCCTCCGCCAGCGCATCCAGCCGGCCGTGCCCATCCCGCAACGGGGCAGGGTCATCCCGGCGTGCGGCGAGGTGGACCGGCACCCGCTCGTTCCAATTGGCCCGGTTCAGCGCCAGTCAATCGTCCGTCATCACCCGTCCATTATCGCCGGATGCTCCTGCTGGAGCGCAGCGGGGAACCAGGGTGGCCGCCCAGCGTAATGAGCATGATCCACCCTGCCGGAGTCCACCCCCATGAACAACATCATCTACATCGTCGGCCTAGTCGTCGTTGTCGTCGCCGTGCTGTCCTTCTTCGGCCTGCGCTGATTTAGGCTCGCGCTGACCCACCCCTGAACTAAGCCGGGTCGCCGCACCCTCGCCAAGCCCACCCTTGTCAGGTGATGGCGCGTCGGCAAGGGTGCGGCATGACTTGGTCCATCCTTGCCCGTGACTCCGCGACTGGCGCTCTGGGCGCCGCTGTCGCCTCCCGCTTCTTCGCCGTCGGCGGCCTGTGCATCCACGTCGAGGGCCGCGTCGCCGCCCTAGCAACCCAGGCGCTGGTCAACCCGATGTATGCCGTCCACGCCATGCCGCGCCTACGCCTCGGCGAGGACCCAGCGGCGCTCGTGTCCGCCTTGACCGGCCCCGACCCTGGCCGGGCGCAGCGGCAACTGCACATCTTGGACGCCCAGGGCCGCATCGGGCAGCATACCGGCTCCGACTGCGTTGCCTGGGCCGGGCAGGTCCGCGGGCATGATGTGTCGGTCGCCGGAAACATGCTGGCCGGCGCCGCGGCGGTAGAGCGCACGCTGGACGGCTTCCTGCACGCAACAGGCACCCTGGCCGAGCGCCTGTTGACCGCCATGGAGGCCGGGGAGGCCGCAGGCGGCGACAAGCGGGGCCGCCAAGGCGCCGGGTTGAAAGTGTGCCTGGCCGACCCCTACCCCGATCTGGACATACGCGCCGACGACCACCCGGACCCGCTGGCCGAACTGCGCCGCCTGCACCGTGTCAGCCTGGAACGCTATGCGGTGTTCCGCCGCCACTTGGCCGGCACCGCCGACCCTTGGGGCACGCTGGACCGCGAGGCGATCGACGCCGCCACCACCCGCGACGGGCTGCCGGCTGTATGACGGGCGTGCCCCCTCCAGCACCCGTCGTTGCGAGGAACGCTTGCGACGCGGCAATCCAGAGGCCGCACGCACGACTCTGGCCGCTTCTGGCCTGGCCGCTTCTGGATCGCCAGGCCGAAGCCGGCTCGCAATGACGGGACCCGGTAGGCATGGGTAGGCTTGCAGCCGTCTTGCTGTTGGCGCTGGGCCTGGGCGCCGCAGCCGAGGCTCAGACCCTGACCATCGCACTTCGGGAAGACCCGGACATCCTAGACCCGACGCTCGGCTCCGCCTACGTCAGCCGCGTCGTGTATGCCGCGATGTGCGACAAGCTGATCGACCTGGATGCCGGGCTGAACCTGGTGCCGCAGCTTGCCACGTCCTGGGCGTGGGAGGACCCGCTGCATCTGGTCCTGCACCTGCGGCCCGGCGTGGTGTTCCACGACGGCGAGCCGTTCAACGCCGAGGCCGTCCGCTACAAGCTGACCCGTGACCTGACGCTGAAGGGCTCCATGCGCGCCGGGGAAGTCAACGCCATCAGCGGCATCGAGGTGGTGAACCCGCTGACGGTGCGCCTGGTGCTGCGCGCACCCAATGTGCCGCTGCTGGCGCAACTGGCGGACCGTGCCGGCATCATGATCTCGCCCAAGGCAGCGGAGGCGATGGGCGCGGCGTTCGGCGCCCACCCGGTCTGCGCCGGGCCGTACCAGTTCGAGAGCCGGGTGGCGCAGGACAGCATCACCCTGCGGCGTTTCCCGGCCTACTGGGATGCGGCGTCCTATCATTTCGACCGGGTGGTTTACCGCCCGATGCCCGGCTCCTCCGTGCGCCTGGCCAACCTGCGGGCCGGCGCCGTCGATCTTGTGGAATACGTGCTGCCCAGCGACGTGGACGCCGTGCGGGCCGACCCGCGCCTGCAGGTCGCCATCGGGGACGGGCTGGCCTACACCGGCATCAACTTTAACCTCGCCAACGGCCCGGCCGCCGACACCCCGCTGGGCAGGGACCGCCGGGTGCGCCAGGCGTTCGAAGCGGCGCTGGACCGCGGCGTGATCAGCCAGGTGGTGTACGGCGGGCTGTTCACGCCAACCGCCCAGGCCAACCCGCAGGGATCGCTCGGGTGGGTGCCCACGGTGCAGCCGCCACCGCGCGACCTGGACCGCGCCCGCGCCTTGCTGCGCCAGGCCGGGGTGGCGCTGCCGGTCCCGGTCACGCTGACGCTGGCCAACAGTCCCGACGTGCAACAGGCGGCGGAGGTGATCCAGGCGATGGCGGCGGAGGCCGGGTTCGAGGTGAAGCTGCAGGTGACGGAGTTCGCCACGGCCCTGCAGGCAGGCTACTCCGGCAACTTCCAGGCGTTCATGATCGGGTGGTCCGGCCGCTCCGACGCCGACGGCAACACCTGGCAACTGCTGCACACCGGCGGCACGTTCAACTACGGCCATTGGAGCAACCCAGCCGCCGACGCCGCCATGGACCAGGCCCGCGCCGCATCGGACCCGGAGGAGCGCCGGACGCTCTATACCAAGCTGTGGGCGGCCGAGCGGGATGACATGCCCTTGATTTATCTTTATATAGCCAAGAACATCGTCGGGCTGAAACGCAGCCTGACGGGATTCGTGCAGGTGCCCGATGGGCTGATCCGACTGCGGGGCCTGCACTTCAATTAGGCCCCCGCTCAACGAGACCCCTGCATGATCGTCCGCCCCCGTCCTGGCGCCCTCGGGCTGCTGTTCATCCTGCGCGGCTCCATCGTGCCGGTGATCCTGCCGCGGATCGGCGCCGTGCTGCTGATCTCCGCCGCAGTCGTAGCCTGGCAGCGCCTGGCGCCGGCGCACTTCCAAGATGTGACCCTGGCGCCGTTCACCCTGCTGGGCCTGGCGCTGTCCATCTTCTTGGGATTCCGCAACAACGCCGCCTATGAGCGGTGGTGGGACGGGCGCAAGCAGTGGGGCCAGTTGCTGGCCGAGGTCCGTGGCCTGGTGCGCGACGGGGTCGTGCTGCTGCCGGACGACCCCGGGCTGCGCCGCCGTTTTGCGCACCGGGCGGTGGCGTTCGCCCATGCCCTGCGCGACCAGCTTCGCGACATCGAGGGCGCGGGCCTGCGCGACTGGGTGCCCCCGGCGGAGTGGGACGCCGTCGCCCGGCACCGCAGCCGCCCCGACGCCATCCTGGTGGCACAGGCGGAGGAACTGGGCCGCCTGCACCGCCGGGGCGATCTGGGGGACAACCTGTATCGACTGTTCTCCGACCGCCTGCAGGCCATGACCACCATCCAGACGGCGTGCGAGCGCCTGCGCTCCACCCCGGCGCCGTTCACCTACACCCTGTTGCTGCACCGCACGGCCTGGCTGTTCTGCCTGTTGCTGCCGTTCGGGCTGGTGAGCACGCTGGGCTGGGCGACGCCGGCAGCGACGGTGATCCTGGCCTATGCGTTCTTCGGCCTGGACGCGCTGGGCGAGGAACTGGAGCAGCCGTTCAGCCTGACGCAGAACGCTGTGCCGCTGGACGCCTTGGTGCGCGCCATCGAGATCGCCGCATTGGACAACCTGGGGGAGGCGGTGGAGTTGGCGCCGCTGGAGGCGCGGGACTTTGTGCTGCTGTAATGCCGCTGGCGCCGCCGGGCTAACGTGCGTCACCCAAGAACGCTGCCTGCCTGCTCCTTCCCCGAAGAAGTAGGCAGGCAGCGTTCTTCCAACATCTCCGGCATCCCAGTCGGCTACGTCAGCAATCCCGCCAGCGCCCCGCTGAGGCACGTTGCAACCGTTCCCGACAGCACCGAGCGCAGCCCCAGCGCCACCACCTCGTGCCGCCGCTCCGGCATTAGCGCGCCCAGCCCGCCGACCAGGATGCCCAGGCTGCCAAAGTTGGCAAACCCGCACATCGCGTAGGTCAGGATCACCCGGGACCGCGGCGCCAGTGCATCCGGCGGCAGCGCGGCCAGGCCCAGATAGGCTACGAACTCGTTCAGCACGGTCTTGGTGCCCATCAACAGCGCCGCAGCCGGCGTCTCCGCCCAGGGAATGCCGATCAGCCACATCACAGGCCGGAACGGCAGGGCGAACAGCTCCTGCAGGGTCCAGCCGCCGGGCAGGGCGTGCAGGGCGGCATTGACCAGGCTGACCAGCGCGACCGCGACCAGCAGCGTGGTGGTGATGCCCACCAGCGGCCCGATGCCGTCCGCGGTGCCGCGCACCAGCGCATCCAGGCTGTTCAGCGGCGGGTCGCGCTGCAACGCCGCCGCATCTCCGCCCGCACCCGGCCCGCCGGTGCCCACCCCGAACGGCACCATCAGCGCGGCGACGGCCAGCGCCGCCGGGGTGCTGATGACGGAGGCGACCAGGATCGCCCCCAGCGCATTCGGCAGCACCGGCCCCAGCACCGTCGCATAGATAACCATGACCGTCCCTGCGACCCCCGCCATGCCGCAGGTCATGACCGCGAACAGTTCGCCCCGCTGCATTCCCGCCAAGTAGGGCCGGATCAGCAGCGGCGCCTCAATCATGCCGACGAAGATATGGACCGCCGCCGCCAGCGCCAGCGGCCCGTCCAATCCCATGGCCCGGCGCAGCAGCAGCGCGAACACCGCCGTCAGCCGCTGCAAGACGCCCCAGTGGAACAGCAGCGCCGACAGGGCGCTGATCACCAGCACCAGCGGCAGGATCTTGAACGCCAGGATGACGCTGCTGCCGGGCCGCAGCTCCAGAAAGGGCAGGGCGCCGCCGCCGAGGTAGCCGAACAGGAACGCGCTCCCGGCGTCCGTCGCATCCTGCAACGCCCCCGCGGCGTCGTTCAGCAGCAGGATCACACGCTGAGCCCGGCTGAAGCCGATCAGCAGCACTGCCAGCACCACCTGCAGCGCCAGCCCTGCCGCTACGGTACGCCATCGGATAGCCCGGCGACCCTCGCTCAATGCCCACGCCAAGGTCAGAAGTGCAAGGTATCCGGCGACTGGCTGCACCGTCAGGTCAACGAGGCCAGGAGACGGCGTCGCGTGCCGTATGAAAGGAAGGGGAAGGGGCCATGCCGGGAGGCTACCGTGCGCCGGCGCCCTTGCTCAATCCCAAGCAGGCCCGGGGCGGACAGTTGCCCACCCCGGCAGCAACGTTCAGCAGACAGCCTACCTGATCGTGCCGTTCGCCTGGTTGGGCAGGAAGCCGCCGCCCGCCCGGATGCCGTTATACAGAATGCTCAATATCTGGATCGGCGCGCGCCGGAACACCAGCCCGTCCGTATCGGTCGGCGAGACGTTGATGGGCAGGTTGGGGATCGACAAACCCTGCTCGTAGGGGCCGCCAAGCTTCGCCCGCACGGCGGAGATGGCGTTCGCCGCCGTCTGTTGGTTGAACTGCCCCAGCAGAAGGCGGATCGCCCCGTCGTGCAATGCCTCGGCCGCCAGGATGCTCGCCGACGAGGAGATGTTGACGGTCTGGGTCAGCAGGCCGATGGCGCCGGCATACGCCGTTATCCCCGCATCCGTCAGCGTGAAGGCGCCGAGCAGGAAGTTGACCTCGTTCAGGAACGGGTTGAACTGCGTCCCCGGCGCGACCAGCCCGGCGGCGACACCAACCGAGTTGAAGCTGTTTAGCAGGTCGATCGTCGGCTCCGCCACCGCCGCGCTGCCCAGCACCCGCCGGAGGAAGCGGATGTGGTTCACCTCGTCACTAGCGGTCTTCTGGATCACGTCGAAGACTGCCTGGGTCTGGAACGGCACCTTCGCGCCGCCGAGCACCGTGCCCTGCGTTCCCGTGCCGGTCAGGTCTGTGGCCGCCAAGCCCTGGCCCAGGAACCCGCGCAGGTAGTACTCACCCTCGACATACTCGGTGTTGAGCGCGAAGTTCAGGATGTCGTTGTCGGTCAGTGTCTGCGCCTCGGCTGGCTCGGATGTGACGACGCCGGCGGCGCCGGTCGCCAGCATGCCCAGCGCGACGGCGCCGGCCGTCTTGAAGCCGAACTGCTTGATCGCGGCCCGGCGCTCGATAAGCAGTTCATGCGCATCGTCGTCGTCTGCCATTGCCCGCTCGTAGGATGTCAACTGCTCGTCCATAGCTCTTATTCTCCCTTTGCGGCGTCCGTTGGTCCGGCACCGCGGACACCCCTTGCTCGAAGGCGCACATCGAATGTCATGCGAACCCGACAGCGCTGAACCCTGGAGCAGCCGAAAAGCTGCACCAGCTCTGCTCACAGGTTCGTCATCCTGGCCGCCGGGGGGCTTCAGCCCGCACGCCGTTGCGCCGCGCTGCAACAAGCGCCTGGCTCCATGGGGCCCGTCGGCCAGGGGCGTGCGGGGGTGGGACGTGCAGGGGTGAGACGCCGCAGCCTTCTTCTTGCTTCGGCGGGCTTGGCGCTGCCGTCCATCGGCCGGGCCGCGGCAGCCAGCACGCTGCGTTTCGTGCCCTATGCCGACCTGGCGCTGCTCGACCCCATCATCACGACCAACTACGTCACTCGTTGCCATGCGCAGATGGTGTTCGACCAGTTGTATGCCTTGGATGATGCGTTCCAGGTGCAGCCGCAGATGGTCGCCGGGCACACGATGGAGGCGGACGGGCTGCTGTGGCGGCTGACGCTGCGGCCCGGGCTGCGCTTCCATGACGGCGCCCCGGTGCTGGCGCGCGACGTGGTGGCCAGCCTGCTCCGCTGGGCGCCGCGGGATTCTTATGGCGGCGCGCTGTTCGACGCCGTGGCGGAGCTGTCCGCGCCGGAGGACCAAGTCGTGCAGTTCCGCTTGCACCGGGCGTTCCCCTTGCTGCCGGACGCCCTGGCCAAGCCCACCAGCTTCCTGCCGGTCATCATGCCGGAGCGCCTGGCCCGCACGCCCCGCACCACCGCGGTCGCCGAGATGGTTGGCAGCGGCCCCTACCGCTTCGTGCCCGGCGAGCGGGTGCCCGGCGCCCTGGCGGTCTATCAACGGTTTGACGGCTACGTGCCGCGCCCGGACGGCAGCCCCAGCTTCACCGCCGGGCCGCGCATCGCCCACTTCGACCGAGTGGAGTGGCAGACCATCCCCGACGGCGCGACCGCAGCCGCCGCCCTGCGCAGCGGCGAGGTCGATTGGTGGGAGCAGCCGAACGTCGATCTCGTGCCCCTGCTGTCCCGCGACCGCAACGTGCGGGTGGAGGTCGTCGACACCCGCGGGCTGATCGGGCAGGTGCGCCTGAACCACCTGCACCCGCCGTTCGACAACCCGGCCGTATGCCACGCCCTGCTAGGTGCCATCGACCAGGACGAGATGATGCAGGCTGTTGCCGGCTCCGACCCGGCAGTCCGCCGCGGCCCCGCCGGCATCTTCACCCCCGGCGGCCCCATGGCGTCCGACGCTGGCATGCAGGTGCTGACCGGCCCGCGCGACCTGGCGCGGAGCAAGCGCGAGCTGGCCGAGGCCGGCTACAACGGCGAGCGCGTCGTGCTGCTGGCCGGCACCGACGTGCCACGCATCAACGCCGTCTGCGAGGTGATGGCCGACCTCTGCGGCAAGCTCGGCATGAACCTGGACTATGTCGCCACCGACTGGGGCACGGTGAACCAGCGCATCCTGAGCCAGAAGCCGATCGCAGAGGGCGGTTGGAGCATGTTCGGCATCTTCTCCGGCGGGCTGGACCACCTGTCCCCGGCCTACCACCTGGCCACCCGCGGCAATGGCCGGGCCGGGGTGCCGATGTGGCTGACCGACGCACCGCTGGAGGCGCTGCGGTCCCAGTGGTTCGCCGCCGATGGCCTGGCGGCGCAGCAGGCGGTGGCGGCGCAGATCCAGGCGCGGGCCTTGCAGGTTGGCGCCTACCTGCCGTGCGGCCAGTATTTCCAGCCCAGTGCCCGGCGAAGCGACCTCGCGGGCGTGCTGTCGGGCTTGCCGCTGTTCACCAACGTGCGGCGCGTTTAGCTGCATATCCAGTACTGCACTCCGGAACGAGACGCCCTACATGCCATCCATGAACATCGAGCAAACCGTCCTCCCCAACGGCCTGCGGGTCGTTTCCGTCAACCTGCCGGGCTTCGACAGCGCCGCCGTGGCCGCCTTCGTCAAGGCCGGCGCGCGCAACGAGACCGAGGCGAACAACGGCGTCGCCCACTTCCTGGAGCACATGGCGTTCAAGGGCACCCGCACCCGCAGCGCCCTGCAGATCGGCGCCGAGATCGAGGTGCTGGGCAGCAACATCAACGCCTTCACCTCGCACGAGATGACCTGTTACTTTGTCACGGGCCTCAAGGGCACCATCGGTCAGTCGGTGGCCATCATCGGCGACGTGCTGTGCAACTCGGTGTACGAGGACAAGGACATCGCCGTCGAGAAGGGCGTGATCCTGCAGGAGATCAAGCGCGCGACCGACAGCCCCAGCAACGTCGCCTATGACGGCTATGGCCTGATCGCCTACCCCGACCAGAGCATCGGCCGCCCGATTCTGGGCCGCGCCGCGGGGATCGAGGCAATGACCCGCGACCACTTCACCGGGTTCGTGTCGGACAACTACTTCGGCGAGAACATGGTCGTCGTGGGAACCGGCGACTTCTCGCACGAGGCGTTCGTCGGCATGGTCGCCGTCCATTTCGAGAAGCTGCCGAGCCGGAGCGCCCCGGTGCAGGTGGCGCCCGCGCGTTACGAGGGCGGCGCGGTCCGCAACACCGAGCGGGATTTCGAGCAGGTGACGATCCTGCTGGGCCTGCAATCCGTCGCGGAGACGGACCCTACGGTGTACGCGCACAAGGTGCTGGCCCGGGCGCTGGGCGGCGGCATGTCGTCGCCGCTGTTCCAGGAGGTGCGGGAGAAGCGTGGCCTGGTTTACAGCGTTGGCGCGTTCAGCGACCACGGCGTGGACCATGGCGAGCTGGTCATCACCGCCGGCACGACGGCCAAGCATGTGGACGAGTTGCTGACGGTGGCGTGCGGCGAGCTGACCAAGGTGACGCAGAGCGTGACCGAGGCCGACATGACCCGCGCCAAGAACGGCCTGCTGGTCCGCCTGGCGACCGCGAAGGAGAAGCCGTTCAGCCTGGCCCAGGGCATCGCCGGCAGCCTGTTCGAGCTTGGCGAGATCCATACCCCGGAATACGCGATGCGAATGGTGGAGGCTGTGACGATGGACAACGTGACCGCCGCCGCCCGGCGCGTAGTGGCGAGCAACCCGACGATCTCGCTGGTCGGCCCGGTGCCCGACGTGGACTACCATGGCAGGGTCCGCGCCGCGCTGGCATAGGCTCGCTTACGTCTTCCTCCTCTCCTGGGCTTGGCCGCAGCGCGGACCAAGCCCGGGGTGAGGGAGACTGCGGGGACTGACCTCTGCGATGGCAGCGGCGTATTTGTCCACCGTTGGAAAACTCAGTCCATGCAGCTTTCCTCGCCCCAGCCCTCTTCCGGAGGGAGAGGGAGCAAGCAGCAGGCATATCTTCTGCGCACGGCTAAAGGACGCGCATCCCGGCGCACAATCCGCTAGACTGCTGCGCCCGACGCCGCTGCTCCAAGGAATCCCAGCCTGATGCCCACGCCGTTCTCCTCCGACGACCTCGGCCGGATTTTTGACGCCCGCACCCTGACACGCGGGCGCAGCCTGTTGCTGGTCGGCGCCGTCGAGGTGCGGCTGGAAGGCGACGTGGTGACGGCCACCGTGGACCAGGCCGCCGGCAAGCAGACCGCCACCCTCCAGCCGCAGCCACATAATGGCCGTGTCGCCTTGAACAGCCACTGCACCTGCCAGGCCCCCGCCTGCGTCCACGTCGCCGCCGCCGCGTTCGCCGCCCTGGAGCGCTACCCGGAGCTGCGCCGCGCCGCGCCGAAGGGCCTCCTGGACACCCTGACCGACAACGAGCCGCCCGAGAAGCGCATCGTGCTTTTCGAACTGGCCGCCGCCCCGCCGCCAGAGGGCGCCACCGTCAGCACCTTCCTGGTCGGCGAGCGCACCCGGCGCATCACCCCCACCACGCCCCGGCAGGTCATGGCCGACCCCGGCAGCGGCGCCCCCGCCCGCGCCCTGGCCCGGCTGCTCGGCGGCGCCGCCAATACCAAGTCCGTCGTCAGCCGCGCGCAGCTTCCCGACGTGCTGCGCCAGTTGGTCGGCAGCGGCGCGGCCCGCTGGGCGCCCTCCGGCAAGCGGCTGCAGGAGGGCGAGCAGCGCACCTTCGACGCCCACCTGAAGCCAAAGCTCCCCCTGAAGTCCGCTGTCCTGCAAAGCGACGCCGGTCCCTACTACGTCGATGGCGCGACAGGCGCCGTCGGCCGCGTCCGCCTGCGCCAGCCCGCGCCCGAGCCGGCCCGCCCCCGCCGCCCCGAGCCGGTGGTGGTTCCCGCCCACGCCAGCGACCAAAGTATCGTCGAAACCGACATGACGCCGGTGATCCGCCTGCGCCGGGTCCGCACCACCGACGCCGTGGGCCGCATTGGCATGCTGGACGCGCTCACGCTGGACTTCGACTACGGCGGCGTTACCATCGACGGCCACGACGAGCGCCAGTTCATCCGCGTCGTCACCCCGGCCGGTCCCAGCTTCGTCCGCCGCGACGCCAAGGCCGAGGCGGCGGCGTTCGATACCGTCAGCGCCGACGGCTTCACCCAGATGCGCATCGCCGACGCCGGGTCCAGCAAGGGCCGCCGCGCGCTGGTGCACGTGGGGGAGGACTCTGCCGAACGCTGGCACCACTTCATCGCCGCCCGCATCCCGGCGCTGCAGTTGCTGGGCTGGCGCAACCTGATCGACCGCGACTTCGGCCCCCGCCTGGTCGAGGAGGTCGGCACCACCGACGTGCAGGTGGCCGACGCCGGGCCGGGCCGGTTCAGCCTGGACTTCGGCATCGAGATCGACGGCGTGCGCCTGCCGCTGCTGCCGATCCTGACCAAGCTCATCGAGCGCGGCGGCCTGGAGGCGGCGCAGATCATCGACGGCGAGATCATCACCAGCCTCGACGACGGCCGCGTGGTGAAGCTGCCCGCCGAGCGCATCCGCCGCCTGCTGGCGATCATGGGCGACCTGATCGAGGGCGCCGGCCGCTTGCAGGACGGACCCTTGGTGCTGCCCGCCGCCGAGGCCGCGACGCTGCTGGAGCTGGAGGGCCTGGTCAGCACCCGGTTCGAGAACGCCGCCGCGATCAAGACCTACGTCGAGCAGTTCCGCGACGACGCCGAGATCCCCCCGGTGCTGCTGCCTGGCACCTTCCACGGCGACCTGCGGCCCTATCAGAAGCAGGGGCTGGACTGGCTGCAGCACCTGCGCGGCGCCGGGCTGGGCGGGCTGCTGGCGGACGACATGGGTCTGGGCAAGACCGCCCAGACCATCGCGCACCTGGTGTTCGAGGAGGCATCCGGCCGCATGAACAAGCCGGCGCTGATCGTCGTGCCAACCAGCCTGATCAGCAACTGGACGGCGGAGCTGACAAAATTCGCGCCGCACCTGACGACGGCGGTGCTGCACGGCCTGGACCGGCACCAGCGGCGCGACCGGCTGGACGGCGTGCATGTCGTCATCACCACCTACACCGTGCTGGCGCGTGACATCGCCGACATGAAGGAGCTGGCCTGGCACGTCGTGGTGCTCGATGAGGCGCAGGCGATCAAGTCCCCCGTCGCCAAGGCCACCCGTGCAGTCTGCCAGTTGGACACCAAGCACCGCATCTGCCTGTCGGGCACCCCGGTCGAGAACAACCTGGAGGAGCTGTGGTCGCAGTTCGCCTTCCTGATGCCGGGGCTGCTGGGCGACCGCCAGGTGTTCACCAAGCGGTTCCGCACCCCGATCGAGAAGCGCGGCGACGACCAGCGGCGGATGCAGCTCGTGCGCCGCATCCGGCCGTTCATCCTGCGCCG
>JAABUX010001724.1_pt1 | contig 32288 bp, 27 predicted proteins | sample 5561851 | NCBI WGS metagenome assembly JAABUX01 (sample SAMN10711883, study PRJNA513361) | rock metagenome | isolation source: Antarctica rocks | place: Antarctica: Victoria Land, Richard Nunatak red sandstone | collected 2016-01-03
TGTTCAGCGCCACGCCTACGGGCGACGGATTCGGGGCCGTCTGGTGGTATGTGCGGCCCGGGACGGTCGAGCGGGTCCGCGAGGCCGTTCAGGAGGCGCGTGCCATCGATTTCATTGACGTACGGGAGTGGGAACAATGACCGCATCATTTCTCGAACCACCCGGGCGGGCACGGCATCGCACGCGCGCGCTCACTGTCGCCGCGTGCATGTGCGCGCCCGGCCTCGTCCTCGGAGCGGTGGCGGCTCAGCACATCTGGCGACGCCGGCAGACTCCGGTATCTACACGGTGGGGAGGATCGGTCGTCGCGGCCCTTCTGTTCCTCTACATCACCCCCATGATGACGTGGAGCTGGCCGGGGCAACTGCTCAACGGCGCGTCGCTCGGCTCGGTCATCGGCTGCACTATCGTCGAAGTCCTGGCCGGCCCGCTCGCGTGGCAGGCTATGACGTGGCTCCGTGCCTCGCTCGCCAACTCAGCCGACCTAGAGCAGACGGTGGCGACAGAGACGCCGGCGGCGGCCGGCGCGCCCGAACACGCGCAGGACGGCACACCCCCCTCGCCGACACACCCAACCCCAGAGCCGGGCGCGCCGGCGCGCGACCACCAGCCCCTGCTCCACCTCGGAGTGGATGCCTCTGGGCGCGTCGCCGACATCGACCTCGGGGACGAAGCGAGTGTGTTTGTGGTCGGGTTGCCGGGGACGGGGAAGACTACGTCTCTTGCTCGCTTGATCGCGGAGTCGCTGCGGCGCGGATGGTGTGTTATCGCGGTGGACCTCAAAGGCTCTGGGGCTATGAACCGGGCGATACACACCCTGGCAGATCGCGCGGCGGTGCCGCTCTACACCGTCGATCGTTCCAGTCCGCACACCTACGGCTACAACCCCTGTAGCGGGGATCCGACACAGGTGGCCAACAAGCTCGTGGGCGCCTTTGATTTTAAAGGCATCGCCGGCGTCTACCAGCAGGTCGCGCTCGATGCCGTGTCGAAGGTGGCTGCCGCTGTGCAGGCGCGCGACCAAGCCGTCACGCTCGGCGCGATCGTCGCCTCGCTCCAGACGGATGAAATGGTGAAGCTCGGGCGCGAGGCGGCGACAGCCTCGAAGCACGTCCCGAAGGATAGCCCCGACTACGTCGACTATGTGGCGCAGTTGGCGGCCTTGAGCAAGGCCGCCGACAAGACACGCGTCCTGCAGGAAGGTCTGGTCGGCATCCAGAAGCGGCTCGCCGCACTCGATGGGGGAACGTTCGGGGCGCTCTTGCGCCACACCCCCGCGCTCGAGTGGGAGACGATCATGGCGTGCCCCTCGCTGACTTACATCAGCTTGCCCACGCTCGCGAGTCCTCCCGATGTCGAGTTGCTCGGACGCGTGATTATCCAGGACATGAAACAAGTGGCCGATCGCCGATTGCGAGCAGCAGGGACGCTGCCCCGTTGTCTGCTCATCATCGACGAGTTCGGCGCCCTCAACGAACCCCCACAGATCGTCGACCTGATTCTACAGGGCCGCGAGGCAGGCATCACGACGGTCGCCAGCACGCAGTTTGTGCCATCTACGCCGGCTCTCTCGCACGCGCTGCTCGGCGCCGGCGTTGTCGTCGCGCACCGCGTTGCCAGCGCAGACGCCGAGCTATTAGCCAGTCAATTTGGCACGGTGCCCAGCATGGATGTGGCGACGCAGGTGGACTATCAGACGGGGGAGGTCACGCGGGGCACGGTGCGTCGCCACCAGACGTACGCCATCACCCCCGACCAGTTTCGCAACCTATCGCCAGGCGACGTCGCCCTTCGTGTGACCCGTGCAGCACCGGCCCTCCGACATCGCATTGTTCATATCACCCGCGAGGAGATGTAGGATGATGACCCGTTTAGCACAGCTACGGCGCCAGGCGCCCAAGGACACCATGTCGCAACATGACACCGTCCCCGAGCGAACCGTATGGGAGGCCCTGTCGCTCGGGCTGCGCCACTATAAGTTCGGTCTGCTCGTCGCGCTGGTCGCGGCGTGGTCGGGCGCCATCGTCGCCGTCTACGCCGCCGGCATCGGCGCCGTCCTCGGCGGCGGTGCTGTCCTCGGCGCCGCTGCACAAGGGCTAGTCCCGTCCGCTGGCGGCCCGTATGGCGTGGGCATCGGCAATGGGATCACGATCATCGGCGTCGTGGTCGGCGCGCTCGTGGGGGCGGTCACGGCGTTCACCGCCGTGTTTGGCGGCAGCATCGTGCTCGCGCCGCAGGCGCTCTTGGCCGAGTTGCTCGCCGGCGCGCTCATCGCGGTGACCCTAACGGCCATCCTGTACCGAGGAGAGCGCCTGCTCTTGACCAGTCGGGGGTACCGGCGCATGGCATGGGAGGAGTGGGAACGGATCGCTCCACTCGCCGCCAGCGCCGCCCAAGCCCTCGGCCTCTGGGCTGGCCCCCTACCACACATCTTCGTTGTCGATACCCTCGATGCCCACGCGTGGACGGAGATGCGCGCGATCGTCATCACGCGCGGCCTGCTGGACCTGCTCGACGATGACGAACTGAGGGCCGTCATGGCGCACGAACTTTATCATTGGTCGGTCGGGCATTCTGTCGGGCAGCGTTTGCTCTGGGCTTGCGCCTTGCCGCTGGTCCCGCTGCAGGCCCTCGCGCTCTGGCTCGGCCGCTCTCGCGAGGGGGTTGTCGCCCTCATAGGGTGGTGCCTGTTCTGGCCCGTCAACCTCACGGTGCGCGCCGTCGTCGCCCCCCTGTTCGCCCGTTATAGCCGTTCGTACGAGTTCCAGACCGACGCGAAGGTGGCGGCGTGCGGGCCGGCGTACCGTGACGGGCTGCGGGGCGCGCTTACCAAAGTTGCAATACTCGAGGCGCCCCGCACAGGGTGGGAAGCGACGCTGACGCGCGCCCATCCGCCGACGGCCCTGCGCCTCGAACGGCTCATCTCGCCCGAGGAAGAGGCGCGCCGCGCCGCGCGAGTCCGCGGTGGCTCGCCTCCGCACGACACAGCCGGCGCCCCGTAACAGACGAGCCCACCAGCACATCGACATCGTGCCGCTGGGGTGCCAAGCCTGTTCACTCGCCTGTTCAGCCACTTGTGCGGCTGGACTGAACACCCCGACGGCCGGTGTTGAGCGCGCTCCGTGGACCGACGCTCGGGCACAAACACCCGCACGGCCCCCGTAAAACGGGACCACGCGGGTGTCCCGAGAGCAAACAGATCGAGCCGTCCGGTGAACACCCGTTCAGTCCGTACAACAGGAAAAGAACGATAACCCTCGCGACCATGCAGACTACGCCGAGACCAGCACGACGAGGTCCCCTGCGGGGGACCACATCGTACAGATCCGCGGCGTCTGCTGCAAGGTAGCGAGGGTATACCAGGGTCGAGGTGGTCGCCCCCGCCGTGTTGCGGAACGCAGCACCGAGGACAGCAACGAAAGGGGGCACGCGATGGAGAAGCAGGAGACCTGCGAGACCTGCGTCGAAGCGTGCGTGGAGCGAGATCTGATCATCGCCACGATGCGCCAGGAGCTTGACCTTCTGCGGGACGAGAACGCGCGACTGCGCCAGAGCGTCCGCAAGGCGGTCGGCCTGCTGGGGCTAGAGCTGCTAGAGCGGCGGTAACGGGCAGCGGGGAGAGTGTAACCGCACTCTCCCCGCCAGTATACACGACAGGTAGTGCGAAGAGTAAAGGGGAATGTCATGACAGAGTTACCGTGGTTCAAGGGCTACACGATCGACTATCGACTATCGACTATCGACTGGGGGAGTTTCGGCGGATGCAGGTGGACACGGATGGGGTCGTGGAGTTCATCCCGTTCGATAGCGCCGCGGGACAGCAACTCCTACAGAAGCACATCACACAGCTCATTGCAGACTTGGCCGACGCCGATCTCGCCCAGGACCCCGCCGGCGTCAGGCACAAGGCGAACGACTTAACCCGCGCGTATCATGCGTATCAGGTGCAGGGGTTCCTATCGTAAGGGCGGCTAGTGGGCGGGGAGGGTGCGATCCTCCCTGTTCGTGGCAAGGCGGCAGGCAGACGGGGAAAGCGTCTCGCGCGGGCGATGGCGATGACGGGCCGACGCGGGGACTGGTCATCATTACGGGGAGGCACCTCATGGAGGAGCATCGCAGGCAGGCGGCAGACATGGTGCGGCAGCAGCTAGCAGCCATGGACGCACGACGGTACGAGATGGGCATCAAGCGGGCGAATGGCCACATGATCCCGCGTGTGCTGACGGCGGGCAGGCTGCTTGGACAGGTAGCGTGGCTGGCACAGGAGAACAGGCAGGGAGCGGACATCTTCATCCGGCCGGAGGGGAGCATGGGGCTCATCCTCGTCGACGATCTGGACGGGGGGGCGCTTGAGCGGATGGTCAGCGACGGACTGGCTCCTGTGATCGTCGTGGAGACGAGCCCCTGCAACCATCAGGCGTGGGTGCGCGTGTCGCCGACGCCGATCAAGCCGATGCTGGCGACGATGACGGCGCGACTCCTCGCGGAGCGTTACGACGGCGACCCGAACAGCGCGACATGGCGCCACTACGGCAGGCTGACCGGCTTCGAGAACAGGAAGCGGAAGCACCAGCGCGCCGACGGCACCTATCCCCTCGTGCGGTTGCTCGCGGCGACGGGGAAGGCGGCTCTGGCCGGCGAGGACCTGCTCGACGCGGCTCGGGCACGGCTGGCGGTGACACCGCCGGCCCCGAGGATCAGGGTGCGGGCGGTGCCCGTCGGACGCCACGAGGGCGGACCTGTGTCGCCGCTGGGACGACTCTACCGCCGCGAGGTCACGCGCCTACTACAACGCTACCTGGCGGCGGACCTGAGCCGCCTCGACTGGATGATCGTGCTGAGCCTGGCGCGAGCGTATGAGGACGCCACGGCCGAGGAACTGGCGCGGGCGATGGTCGAGGGGAGCCCAGGGCTGGACGAGCGCAAGGCTGGGCACGTGGGGAACTACGTGGCGCGGACGGTGAGCAAGGCGTTGGCGGTGGCGGGACGCGAACGGACTGTATAGGACGCGGGATCGCGAGGTACGCCTAGCCGGCTCCCACGTTGTAGAGGGTGGGCGCACGATACATCATGACGCGCGTGACGACACGCATCGTGCGCGGCGAGGATCGTCGCCACGGTGCTGGCCGTCATCGTCGAGGAACTCCGGCGGGGCGAGGGGGGGCAGCCATGTATCGAGCCGTATCCTCCTGGCGTGGGAGCCTACGTCGTCTGTCAATCAGCAGTGACTAGCCTGACCGCTACCGACCATGGTGGCCACGTCGCGCCCGCTGCCTCGCGATGTGGTGAAAGGGGAACGACATGGAGAATTCTCACGACATGCTCATCTTCGAGACTCTTGCTGACTTCGTGACGCATCTGGAGGAGACACTGGGCCACGACGTCCTCGGTCCAGAGGAACTCTCGTCCAGCATCCTTGACAGCCAGGACGCGGACCTGGACTCAATTGAGCGCGGCGTGCGCTATACCTGCGAGACGTGCGACTCTGGGATGGTCGTGTATGGTAGGAGCGACGGCTTGGGACTGGAGTACGGCCCTGGCGGCGGCCTCGACATTGTGGCTGAGCGTGCCATCACGGAACCGTGCATTCGCCAGAAGCAGCCCGTCGTGCGCGTGGTTGTTCGGCATCTGCTCCAGGTAAGTGTCGAGGAGCCTGGGGAAGACGCGCCTCCCTCCTGGCAGGATCCGTACGAGGAGTCTGCGCAAGGGGAGCCTGCGCACGAGGAGTCGGACATGACTATTCTCACCGAGGGGATCGGCGTCATACGGGTGATCAAGGGAGGGAGAGACCGAATCTAACCACAACGACCTGCTGCACGTCACGCGTATCGACCGGTTTGTCCCCTATCACCGTGCCTATAGCTATCGGCGGACATCCATCATCCAACTCAACATCGACTCCGACTATCCCTGAGTGAACGACGACAGACGCAGGGTTGCAGGTAGCAGCGATGTGCTCTGATCGACACGCCCCACGCGCTTTCGTTGACTGTGCCCAGTAGCGATGAGCATTGACCCAGTGGTTGTGTCCTACCGTAGACGATAGTACACTTGTACTAACATCTTTATAGGCGTGAATGAGTTGATCCTGCCCTTGTGTGTTCACGTCCAGTAACCATGTGGGAAGGCGAGGTCATCCACCTCAGCACGACGCCTCGATGGTGTTGATGACGGCCGTTGGCGGATCGATAGGGAGAGGGGAGGTAGAGTATCTCCATAGCACGTACATCCGCGTCAGGAGCGGCAGCCGGGACAAACGGTCAGGGGGCCGCTACGAAGAAACGGGCCGTACCGTTAGGGGGGCGGCGGGGCCACTCCGGTTATGAGTACCACGACGTCCATATCGCTCAGTGGTATGCCCAGGCCTTGCACGGCGAGACGACGGGCGTTGTCTCGGTACAAACGGAGAGCCGGGGCTCGGTCGATGACGCCTACATCCGATTTGCCGATAGGGCCGACCGCTACGAACAATACAAGGAGCGTTTGGCCGGTCAGCGTGAGCGGGACGAGATCCTCGAAGATTTTCGCGACCGACATGTGCAGAGCCCCGACGCCATCCTCGCCATCGTCACCCGAGACGCCTGGGAGGATCTACGGGAGCTTGTGCAGTACGCTGTGAGCGACGACAGGACGCTGACGTCATTCAAGGATATGCTCGACGCCAACGCGAATAAACGCGTCCAGACGCTCTTCGCCGCGGTGCGCGATAACCTATTCGCGGGCGATGAAGCGCGCGCGGTCACGTTCCTGCGCCATCTCGATGTGCGCGATTCGGGGCCGGACATGGACCGCATCGCCCAGGATACGACGACACACTACCTCCAGCGCGTCGTTACGCCGGCTGCCGGCACCTTCGACCTGCTGGTGCGGTTGGCACAGACAACCGGTAAGACGGGCACGCCGCTAGGCGAGGAGGATATTCACGCGTACTTGACGGCGCGCCGACGGCGGGTGTTTTCGCTCCGCTCGACGGATCGAATCTTTCTCACACCAGGCGAGTACCGCCGGCGTGTCGAGAGCGATGTGCCGTTGGGTTATGCGGGGCAAACTGTCGGCCGCGACGCTATCCTCGACGACATCGTGGACAGAGTGGCACGGGGCGAGGAGGCCGTCGCTATCTCTGCCGCCCCGGGTCTGGGGAAGACACGACTATGCCTCGATCTGGCCGCTCGCCTGGCCGATGATGGACGGACCCGTGACCTCACCGTCCTCTTCGCCCGTCCGACCGCTCGTCCGTCCGATGCAGATCTGGAACAGTTCGAGCCAGGGAAGAGATATCTCATCGTGCTCGACAACGCGCACGAGGCCGAGGCTATGTTGACATTGCTGCGCGAGGCGTTGGGCAACCCCAACCTCGCGTCTGGCGTGCAGGTCGTCGTGACGATCCACCCGTCCTATGCCGAGGAGATGAAACGCGCGCTCGCAACGGCGACTCGCACGGTCGTCGAGATCCCGCTCACGCCAATCGCGGCCCACGATCTCGACGCGCTCCTCAGTCACGCTCCGTACGGCGTGGCCGACGACCAACTGCGGGGCCAGATCGTGCACGTGGCCGACGGCAATCCCCTTCTCGCCCAATTCGCCGTCGAGGTCGCGCGGGACGGCGGAGACGTGTCCGCGCTCCACACGCGGGACATCCCCGGCCAGTATCTGCAACGGTTCACCGCACACGTCGGGTGGAGTGATCCGGAGGCGATGCATCGCTATCTTGCCATCCTGGCTGCCTTACGCCGCATCGAAGCGCAGTGGCCCCAACTCCGCGAACAGATCCGCGCGGTAGCAGGACTCGACGCAGCCCAGGAGGAGCGACTTCTCGGGCTGCTCCAGCGAGCAGGCGTTGTGCGCCGCAACGTGCGGAGCATCCGACTGAAGCCGGACCTCCTGCGCGACTACGTCCTCGATGCGGCTTTCTTCGCGCCCGATCGCCGGCACGACTACGCCGACATGGTCGTCAGGGAGTTTCTCCCCTTCAAGCTGAACACCATCATACATTCGGCTGCGGAGGCGGAGCGCCGCACGACGGATCAGGCGGCGACCGAGGTGCTGGACGAGATGTTCGTCGCGATCGAGCAGGTCGTCCAGGGTGCGGGCAACGCGACGCGCTTGCGCCTGATTGAGATGATGCGGGACGCGGCTTTCTATCGCCCCGACGATGCGCTGGGCGTCGTCCTACCCATCGTCGAAGGGCCGGAAGGCGCCGACGAACAGGCGCCGGACCCGCTGTTCGGTCGCGCGTGGACGCCGACCCACGCGCATGTCCTGCAGGCCATCGTGGAGACGCTCGGGCAGACGCGGTACAGCCTGGGCGACAGCTTGGATGCGCTATTCGCGCTCGCCACATATCGGCCGGATGACGCGCGGTACGATCAGGTGCGGTCCCGCGCGCTGGCCATGCTTGAGGAAACGAGCGCGTACGACCCCTACACTAAACCGTACGCCGTGCAGGCGACCGTCGTTGAGCACCTGAAGGACTGGATTGCCGAGCCGAGCGGCAGGGCGGTCGGCTTGCGGCTGCTGCCGCACCTGCTCACAACAGGGTTCACGAGTTCACGCATGTCGCCCGCGCGCCCGATGGAGGCGACAATCACATCCGGGGCGTTGCCGCACACGCCCACGCTGGCCGACATCTACCGTGGTGCGCTGACCATCGCCGAAACCCTCTACGACACGTCTGCCGATGTCGCGGAGCGCACCGCGATCATCAAGGCATGCGATCAGTTGATCGAGCACCTCTGGCACGCGTCGGTCACCCCAGAGCTACGCCAAACCATGGGGGACGTGTGCAACGGCCTCGTGGAGACCTTTGAGCGATGGGCAATGGATCCATCCGTGCCGCTCCCCGCGCTCGAAGAGATGTACGACTGGGCGCATCGCGCCCGCACACTCGGGATCCTGCCCGAATCCAAGCTGGATGCCCTGCTCCACCTGCCGCAGGCCAACGACACGTTTGATGCGTATCTCCAGTTGATGGGCTTTCCTATGCGGTATCGGCGTGACAAAGCGTTCGAGGAGGTCGAGCAGGAACAAGAGGTATGGATCCAGCAGGCGGGCGGCCGGATCACCCCTGCGACCCTCGACGCCTGGCTTGAGATGGTGCACCGCATCATCGACGAGTACGGCCGGAGCCACGATCATCTCTTTATAGGGCGTATTCAGGCGCTCCTGGAGATCGTCACCGCGCGCGATCCTTCGATAGGCCAAGCCATGGTCGATCGCCTCGCGGCAGGGGATGGCCATCTTCGACCACTGTTGTTTGTGCCGCTCGTTGCGTTGCGGAAGGCGCGTCCCGACACATTCCAGGCATACGCTCGCCGATGGCTGGACAGACCTCTTGCGCCACGTGGCACAGGCGCTAGCGTTGACTATGCCGTGGGGTGTCATACGACCTGACGATCACGATCTCGTGCGTGCGCTGGTCGAGGTGGATGACCCGGCCATCGATCTAGCTGTCATTGCATCGTTGCCCGCTGTGGGCGAGCAAGACAGCGCCGAGGCGGTCGAACTGGCCAAACGCATCGCTGGACGAGGCGACCAACGGTCGCTCGGCGCCCTCGCGAGCGTGCTCCCGACGCCGCACACGCGGCAATATGCTGGGACGCAGGTGATCAGGAACGTCCCCGTCGACGATTACCTGACGCTCGTACATGCCCTGGAGGGACTCGACCAGTTGGACTATCACGTTGAGTGGTGCCTCGAACACGTCGCAGGCATCGTGCCTAACGCGGTGATCGATTTCTTCGAGCACCGCATCGTGCGTGCGTCCTCAGCAGGGCCGACGGTTAATCCCATCCCTCATACCGTGGCGGATGGGCAGCTCGTGGACCATCTCCAGGCCAGCGGACGTTATGCTGATGTGCTGCGTCGCGTGCGCGACTTGACCCTACAAAGTGGCCAGATGGAGCGATGGCGCGCACGCGCGCTGTTTCACCTGTTGAGCCCGCGACGCGACCGTGCAGGAGGAATCGATAATCCCACCATCGACGACACGATCGCGGGTATCCTGCGCGAATGGATCGTTTCCCGTGATCGTGAGCGATTGATCGCGGTGGCGCTTCTCCTGCGGGAGTACGCAGTGACGGAGATGTACCTGCAACTGGCCCGTGATACCATCGCCGCCGGGCGCGGCGATAAGGGCGTAGAAGCCGAGGTAATGGCTGCCTTTGGGACAACGGGCGCCCAATGGGGGCCTCTCAGCGACACGTTCAGGCAACGGGCAGACATGGTCCGACACTGGGAGCAGGACGGGAGCCTCTACGTGCGTCTATTCGCCGGCAAACTGACGAAGATGCTTCTTGGACATGCCGATCAGTCCGATGCCACGACGGAGGATTTGCTCGACGAGACCCTGTGACAGATGCGACTGTTCGTGTTCTGCCCACTTTGCATTGGAGGTCGGAACAGTCGTGACAATCAGCATGCGTACAATCGTTCATAGCGCATAGCTGCAACTGCAAAAATAGACTATGATGGCCGGCAGTGCGCCAAGAGCCTAGCACATACGTGCTACCCTTATGGTAGCTGCAGAGTTGTATGCTTGTGGATCAAGCGGGGTACAGAGTGGGCAGGTACGATCAGATTCGGGTCGCGATCGAACATCTCCCGGGCGACATCTTCGCGCAATTCGCGACGGCGCTCCTGCGGAGTGAGCTGTACCCTGACCTCAATCCCACCTCAGACAGCCACGACTTGGGAGAGGATGCCCATACCGAGGAGTCGACCGTTCACTTATCCGGCGGCGAGCGCGTCGCGGTTCTGATGTCGAAGACCGCGACATTGACCAAAGTGACGCATGATTGTCGCAGGTGTCGAGAGACGGGGCGCGCGCCGGCCATCGTTGTGTTCGCGACCGCGGGCTGCCCACGGACAGACGTGCAGGAGGCATGGCGCCGCGCAATTACCGATGAGTTTGGCTGGTCCCTCGAAATACGAGCCCTTGATTGGTTTGTCATGGTCGCTAGCGAGCCGCGTCACGATCGCCTTGTCGACGCGTACCTTCGGGTTCCGCCGCCGCACGGAGACGCGGCAGACCACATTGATGCGGAGTTTGCGCGCCACACGCAGCAAGCATTGCGCCGGACGTTGCTTGTCATCCCCGGCATCCCCGCGTCGTTTCCGCGCGAGGAGGTTGACCGGATTGAGAACCAGCTCATGCACGGCGCGCCGGTTATCGTCGTCGGAGACGCGGGCAGTGGCAAAAGCGGTCTCGCTGCTCTCCTCGCACGAAGCGCGGCGACGAGTGACAAGACAGCACTCCTCCTTGATGCCAGAACGGTCGCGTCTATCACGAACGAGGCCGGCCTGCGCGCCTATTTGTCGCTGCACAGTCCTGTCGCGGCCGCAGCCGAGCGTGCGGGTCGCTCCCGGAGTGGATGCAGGCTCATCATCGACCACTTGGACAGCTGCATCGGGCTCCCGGCGGCGGCGGTGCTGGTGGAGATGGCGCAAGAGTGTTACGAGGCCGAGGGCGTCGAGGTTGTCATCATCTCCCGGAAGAAAGAGGCGCACGAGGCCGAGGTCGTCGCTAACCTGATCAGGGGTGGCTTCGTCGAGCTGACGTGCCATGTCCTGGACGAGGACATGGTCATCGGGGGACTGCGAGACCTGCGTATCGACGATCCATCGGCCGAGTTAATCGCACTTGGGCGGAACCTGCTCAGCCTCTCGTTGATCGGCGCGATCAAGCAACAGCAGCCCGACTACGATTTTTCGGCCGTCATCAACGAGGTGGATCTCTGGGAGCAGTATCTGGATGTGCTGGTCCAGAGCGAAGAGGTGGGCCGCTGCAGCGAGGATGCGGAGCGCATTGTGGTCGAAGCGGCGCATCTGGCGCGCAGGGGCCTCAACAGCCCCGATCGCGCCGTGCTGCTCAGCAATCCCCTGTCGTATAGGGAGCGGCGCCTGATTAGTTGGGGGATTCTGACCCTGGAGCATGGACGGTCGTCCCACTTCCGCCATGACCAGCTGCAAGACTATCTCTACGTGCGTGAGGCCGCGGAGCGCTTAGCAATGCCGTCGGTCGTGCTCGGCGAGATCGACACCTACAGGACGCGCGGGGTGTTCCAGTGGATCGACAAGATCTACGCTCGTGGCGACCAGCAGGTGTACGAACGATTTCTGGAGGAACTGTTCGATGTTACCTTCTAACGTACCTTTCTACACACAGGTGGCCGTCCTCGACCGGTACGTGCATGCCGATCATCCTGATGCCTCGCCGACAGTCGTCGACGTCATCACGAAGGTATTACGTTCGCGCGAGGACCTGCGCCACTACTTCTTCCGTAGCGGGCCGTCCGCGGGGTGGGCCCGCGTGTTATGGAGCAAGGGATTCTTCGAGACACCGCCGACGCAGCTGGAGGCCGATGGCACGCGGGCCTACCCGTACTGGGACGTCCAGGAATACCTGATCACGGTCGCCCATGACGCGGCGGACATCGTTCTCTTGCATGTGCAGACGGTCGAGGGCGCTCCCGCCTACCTAGCCCGCGCGGTGCGCGCGCTTCGCCAACTCCCGTCGCACCAGGTGGAAGAGGTCTTGCCGCGCATCGTTACGTGGCTCGGGGACCCAGCCATCGCGGACACCATCGCTGGGGAGTGCTGGGGCCTTCTGCACATGCTCGCTCAAGATGACAGGCTTCCGGCCGCGTTCGCCATCTTCCGCGTGTTAACAACCCCGGTCCGCACGCTGGGAGCACGTGGACGCGACGACGTGGTGGCTCCGATAGAAAGGGTCGCCTCCTCCCACCGATTGCCCGGCGACATCCCATCGCTTGCGGACGGGCTACAGGTGCTCAGGGAGCGGGACATAAGGCAGGTTGTTGCTCTCTGGGAGGACGCGCTGACGACGGCGGAAGGGCTCGCCGCGCGATCCTCGAGCCCCGCCAGCAGTTCATGGTGGCGATCGGCCGTTGAGGATACAGAGCACGAGCAGCACGAGACATATCGTGACATGGCGCTTCGTGCGCTACGTCAGTCTCTGGAGGAGTGGGTCGCGCGTGATGCCGCGGGGGCAGAAACCGTCGTGGGACGGTACCTACGCGCCGATTATGCGATCCTGCGCCGGCTTGCCCTCCACCTCCTCGGCCGCGCCCCCACAGAGTATAACGCCCTTGTCGCCAACGTTCTGACAGACGGTGAGAGCTTGGACGACGTCGATGCGCGGCACGAAGTGCTGCTACTCCTGAAGCACGGGTACCCTCACCTCTCTCCCGCCGATCAGCGTCGGGTCATCGTTGCTATCCTGGACGGGCCACCCACCGACACGACGACGAGGTTGGCGGAATGGGCACAGCATACCTACGGTGAGGACCCCGACGTCTACGCGCGCCAGCACGCGAACAGGTGGGTACGCGACCGGCTATGGATGATTCATGAGCATCTCACAGGCCAATCGGCTCGTGTCTTAGAGACGTTGGTCGCCGGGGTGGGGCAGCCAGATCGGCCCGAGTTGATTCACCGCGCCGTGGGCGGGTGGATGCAGGATACCAGCCCGCTGACGGACGAAGAACTCGCCGCCTTGTCTCCGGACGAGTTAGTGGAGTTCGTCCATCGATGGCAGTCGACGCCCACGCAATCGTTCGACCTGCGGCCGGTCTCGTACGTTGGCCTAGGGCGCGCCATCGCCCACCTCGTCGCCGCGGATCTCAAGCGCTACGGCCAACATCTCTGGCCTATAGCACACCATCGTCCTGAATACGCGTACGCGATCCTGGAGAAGATGATTCAGAGAGCGAAGACGGGGATTCTCGCGTGGGATATCGGCCTCGCCTTCTGCAAACGTCTCGTCGCCGACGAGACCGTCCGACGGGACACTACCAGGGGCGCCAACGCTGACTGGGTCGCCGTTCGCCTAGCGATCGTGCGGCTGTTGACAGTCGGGCTGGAGGAGGCCACGCGCGCAATGCCGGTCGCCTACTTGCCGACGGCGCGCGACCTCCTGCTGCCGCTGGTCGACGATCCCGATCCAGACCTTCGCGGTGACACCCCTCCGGAGGGGTGGTTCGGGCACGGGGACCCGGCGACGGTCGCCCTCAATCACGTCCGCCCCAGCGCCTTGTCGGCCCTCGTGCTGTACGCGTCGCAGGCAGCAGAGGTCAACCGCTCCGCAGTAGAAGAGGTGAGGGGGCCTGGTCCCCAGCGGCTGGAACAGGTGGTGCGAGAGACGCTGACGCGCAAGTTGGATCGCCACGAGGATCCAAGCCAGGCAGTCCATTCGGTGTTTGGGCGTTACCTCACGCCGCTGTACTGGCTGGATCGAGGGTGGATAGAAGAGCACATCGAGGACATCCTCCCCTCTGAGGAGGACGAGCAGGCCACACAGTTCTACGTCGCGGCCTGGGATTCCTACGTCATCTTCAATGATCCGTATGCGCCGACACTCCCCTTGTTGCGTCCCAAGTACGAACGGGCGATCCTGAACCTCGCGCGTGGCCATGTGACCAGGACCCATCTGGAGCCAGAACAAAAGTTGGCCGGCCACGTCTTAGCGCTATACCTGCATTCTGACGACGAGGCGCCGGATCCGGATATGCACCGGAGTTTGATCGCGCTGTTCCTGCGCCAGGCCCCCGCCGAGGCGCGCGGGAGCCTGGCATGGTTGGCATGGCGCGCCTGTGAGGGCACCGTCTCCGACCGCGCGCGCGACTGGCCCAAGATACGTGCATTGTGGGCCTGGCGCGTCAGAGAGTCCATCGTCGCCGAGCACTCGGTGGACTACGACCCAGAGATGGACTGGTATGCGAACTTGCTGCCGATAGCCGCCGAGCGGGAAACAATCGCCGATCTATGGCCATTGTTGGAAGGAATGGTGCCGCATATCGCGCGTTCGCCGCATCATGGGATCGGGCGCGACGCGGTCGAGCGATATGTGCGGGTGGAGGTGGACCGTGATCCCGTCAGGGCGATACAGCTGTATCGCCTGCTACACGAGCGAGAATCAGACTCCCCCTGGCCATACGTGTCGGACGTGCGGCGGGAGATCATCGAGAGGGCGGCCACCGACGTGCGTTCTCGACGGGATGCCCTCGCATTGATCGACGCACTCGCGCGGCGGGGCGACTATCAGTACCAACACATCTACGATCGCCATGTTGGGTAAGGCGGTGGCGACGCAGCAGCACAGGGGAGGTGTGACAGCGGATCAGCCTCACAACTCGTCGGCCGACCCTCCGGGCGGATGCCATCCCGCGGAGACCCACCGCTGGCGCGCCCGGACCAGCAACGACCGGTTCAGTCCCAGGGCGTCCACCGTTGCCCGGCCGGTCGGCGTCTGTCCGGCGATACGCGCGCCGTCCTCGACCCAGGCAAAGTGGTCCTCCCAGGCCTGCCGGCGCGGGTCGAAGAGCGGAACCGTCTCTCCGCTCACAGGATCGCTCGCCCGCATCCGGTCTCCCTTGAGCGCATTGCACTGACGGCAGGCCGCCCAGAGATTGTCGCGGCGCGTGGGGCCGCCCAGTGCCTCCGGCACCACGTGCTCGATCTCGAGCGGTGCGCCCATGATCTCCTCGCTCGACCGGCAGTAGCCGCATCGGCCACCCGCATCCGTCAGCACCTGGGCGCGGAGGCGCTGTCCAACCCGCGTCACACTCATGCGCGGGCGACGCGTTCTCCCATGTCGATGCCCCGCGCGTGCAGCACGGCCACGGCCTCGGCGCGTAGGGCCATCGCACGGTCATGCCGGTCGATCAACGTGGCCAGCATCACCTCTTCGCCCGACGTGAGCGCCCGTCGGTGGCGGGTATCGACAAGAGCGTCGAGGAAGACGCCATCTTCGACCGTCGGCTGACTGTAACTGACGCGCTCAAGAGCCTCGTCGTCGAGCGTGATGAGGGCGCCGAGAGCCGCAGATAGGTCGTCCGGCAGGGCGTCCTCGGCGACGACGGCCGCTGCAAGCGTAAGGGTCGCCTCATCCTCAAGCGGGCGCTGATGCTGCCGGGCGCGCCGCTGGAGATATTGGTACACCCTGGTGGGCAGGGTTAACGTCACGGTCGGATCAATCATTCTAGCCCTCTGTTCGTGTCGTCCAAGTATACCGTCTTCTCAATCGCAGTATCCAGCGGCGGACCTGAACCGTATCGACAGAATGACCGTCCTCTTGCTCGCGCGCGTTCACCAACGCTGATGTGTATGTGACAACGCGTTCCGGCGAGACGTGCAGGTGACCCACAGTCATCGAGCGCGGCCCCTGCGGGCGACGACGGAGGCGACGCGACGACTCACCCTCATAGGTCGAGCCACTGCATCACATCGGCGAGGATGAAGCGCGTCCCCTCGTGCAGCGTCTCCGCGTGCCCGTGGAAGTGACCGTACACCCAGATCGGGATGGGCGTCCGCGTCCGCACCACCTTGTAGAGCTGCGTGAGTGCGACCCGCTCACGGCGCAGATCGTCGGCCAAGGGCGGGTCGACGTCCAGATATCCGCGCACCGAGGGGTCGATCGCGAAAGGCGGCGCGATGTCGGGTGCCGTGTGTGTGATCACGCCCCACAGGTCCGTAAGATTCAGCGACGCGAGGCGCCCTTCGTCGAGGAAGACGCCCTCGTCAGGCCAGTAGCCGTGGGTGCGTCGCCGCAGGATGCGGTCGATGGAGAGGGCGCCACCAACGCACAGGATACGCGCCCCTTGGACCGATAGCACGGTATAGTCCGGGACGAGGCGGATCGTATCATACCGCCAGTCGTGGCCGTGGGCCGGCCGCCAGTAGGCCGGGTCATCGTGGTTGCCCCGGACGACGTGGAGCACGCTCTCGGCGGCGACGAGTGCGCGATGCAGGGGCGCAAGTAGCTCGCGCTCACGCTGCGGTGTGTTGAAGCCGAGCCCGAAGTCACCAACCTGGATGATGTCGGCCCCGTGGACGCCCGATGCGTAGACCCGCTCGGCCAGGTCCCGCCAGTTACCATGCACGTCACCAACGACGATCATCGCTATCTCCTCATCACCACTCGGATCGACGAGCCAAATAGAAGCATAGGCATGTGGCAGCGGGTCCCGGAGCGCCAGCAGGGCGCGAAGCCCTGGCGAGATCGTGCAGGACGGCATCTTGCACCGCGTGTCTTCTCACTCTCCCTCCTCGGCATAGTAGTAGCCCAACGGTCGGCCACCGCTCGACTGCCTGAGAAACCGACAGCGTCTGCCCAACGGTAGAATGGATGTCCCAATTGTACCGGGCTGGAGACGACGGCAACAGGACTATTCCTCTGTGCTGGCACCCAGGACTCCCGCAGCGACGTACGGCGATGGACGCAGCTTGCGGTGGATTGCAAGGCTGGGTGTGGCGTGGCCATACATACGTCACGTCGCCCTCTATACGCTGCTGTCCGCCTCCACCGCGACGAGGTACGTATGACGAATACCTCTGCCGAACACTGCCGACAATGTATCGGTCGATGGGCGTGCAGACATGACCTGCCCTTGCGATTAACGCACTATTGCGAAAATATAGGTGTTTATGATACATTGGTGTCAACCACCAGAGCATAGATCGTCACCAGCACGTCGCCACCCACTCTCAGCACCGCAGGAGATCGGGAACGCACGTCAGCGGTTCCCATCAGGACCTTTACGCGTGTCCTTGACCGTTAACTGCCTGTCCGGTTTGTCACGGAGGCATGGTGCACGAGCACGTCCCGCCCGAGCACGTCCCCAAGGTCGCCCGCAGGACCACGCCTGCTCGCCATCAGGCGGAGCGCGCGGCACGGCAGACTGAGCACGGTGAGGCGCTGCGCGGGGAGTTGAGTAAGATGGGGCGGCTGGTCGCCACCTGCCTCTTGCGGCCCACCGTTCCCTTCCCCTTCACAATGGCACCTGCGCCCCCGCCTCCCGCCGCTCCAGCCCCACCGCAGGCGGCTTGGCTAGCAGCTCTGTGCAGGCTCGGGCGTCCCGACGACTCCGCTGAGATCAGGCGTACGAAGGACGCAGGCAGGAGCGAGCGGCCGTCCACGCCCGCTAATGTGCCTGGCCGCGATGGGGTAGGTAGGGCGGTACTCCCGCCACCGACCGACCTCGTTCCACAACCGCTCACACCTGCCTCGGCTGGCCTCCAACGCGGCGGTTCCTACGCCATCGATGGCGTGCGTGGACCACGGCTAGCGGAGAGGAGGCTGGGAGCATGAGCGGGAAGATCTTCGACCTGACCCCGGAGTCGGAAGGGCCGCGTCACCCCGTGCGGCGATCCGCGTCGTGGGAGTATGGGAGCAGCGCCGGGGAGGTCTATCTGGCGCGGAAGAGGGCGCTGGAGCGGGCGGCGGACGACGCGCTGCTGGGCGCGCAGTGGGTGGTGCGGCGGCGGGAGGCGCGGGGCCAGACCGGCGGGGAGGACGCCGTGACGCTGGCGCTGACGCGGCCGCCCCGGGGGTACGGCGGGCCGGAGTGGGAACAGGAGGTGCGGCGGGCCATGGCCCTGCAAGCCGAGGGCACGGCGTACCTGGCGCGCAAGCGGGAAGAGCGGCTGCGGCGTCAGGCGGCCGAGGCCGCGGAGGCGGGCGTGGTGCAGGCGCAGGCGGAGGTGGGTCGGGAGGGCGGCGCGCTCAGCCCCGAACTGTCCGGGCGCATCCAGGCCAAGCGCGGGGGCGGCCAGCCGCTCGACGCCACGGTCCGCCGGGGTATGGAGGGCGTCTTCCAGGTCAGCTTCGGCCACGTGCGCATCCACGCCGACCCCGAGGCCGACGCGCTCAACCGGGGCGTGGCGGCCATCGCCTTCACCGTGGGCAGCGACATCTTCTTCCGCGCGGGTGCGTACCAGCCGCATAGCGCGGCAGGCCAGCACCTCCTCGCGCACGAACTGACCCACGTCGTGCAGCAGCGCAGAGGCTCCCTGGGCACGAGCGGCGGAGGCAGCGGCAGCACCATGACCGTGGGCGCGGCGGACGACCGCCCCGAGCAGGAGGCCGAGGCTACCGCCCACCGCGTCACGGCTACCCTGCAGCGGCGTGCCCTGCTGGCCCAGGCCACCACGCCCGGTGCCGGCATTGCCCGCCGGCACGACCCTGTCACGGCCCTCGCGCCGGCCGCACCCGGCGTGGCCCGCGTGGCTGCCCCGAACGCGACGATCCAACGGTGGCTCTGGGACGATGCTATCAACACCGTCAAGCGTAAGGTCGACGACTTCTTGCGTGGGCAGCCCGGCTTCGAGCTTCTGACCGTCCTGCTGGGCCAGGATCCCCTCACCGGGCGGCACGTCGCCCGCACCCCTCAGTCCCTCGCCCACGCCGTCCTCTCCCTCGTGCCCGGCGGCGACGCCCTCTACCAGAAGCTCGAAGAATACAAGGTCCTCACCAAGCTCTTCAGCTGGTTCAATACGAACCTGGCGAGCCTCGCCGCCAAGGTCCGCACCATCCCCCACCACCTGGGCCAGGTCCTCGGTTCGCTCGGCCTGGACCTCGGCGACGACTTTAACCGCATCAAAGGCGTCTTCACCGGGGTGATGGGCGATCTCGTCTCCTTCGCCAAGGGGGCTGTGGGCAAGGTGGCTGGGGTCGCCGTGCAAGCCATCATGGCCGCGTTCGGACCGATGGGCGAGCGGGTCTACGAGGCGCTCAAGAACGCGGGCGCGGCCATGATGCAGATCCTGCGCGATCCGGGTGCGTTCCTCCACAACCTCGGCGAGGCCCTGAAACAGGACGGGGGCGGGTTTGTACAGCACATCGGCGCTCACCTGAAGGAGGGCCTCATCTCGCTGCTGACGAACGGCCTCTTCGGCGCGGGAGTCGCGCTGCCGGCGCACCTTAGCCTCGACGCGCCCGGCGTCATCACCCTGGCCCTCGACCTACTCCATCTGGGCTGGGACCATCTGATCTCGCTGCTGAGATCCCGCCTGGGACCGCGTGGCCACAAGGTCGTCTCCCTGATCCAGGCCGGTTCGCAGGAATTGGGACCGGCCGCATCATTGGTGCAAGACTTGCGCAAAGGTCCGCTCGCCTTCGCCCACCACCTTGTGGAGAGCATGGGCGACCTCACGGGCCTGCTGTTCGCGCAGGTCGGCGACTGGCTCAAGACGCAGATGCTGCCGAAAATGATCGTCAAGCTCATCTCGATGGTGGTGCCGGGGTTCGGGGTCGCCTCGGCCTTGCTGTCTATCTACGAGGGCATTTCTTTCCTCATCTCACACATGGGCGAGATCGCGGCGCTGGTCAATCGGGTCATCGGCGCCCTGGGGCGGATCATGGCTGGGGACATCGGGCCGGCGGCCCAAGCCATCGAGGACGCCATGGCCCGCACACTGCCGCTAGTGCTCAAGTTCCTGTTCCGGCTGATGGGCATCAACATCGACAGCATCGGCGACCGCATCAAGTCCTTCTTGGGGGGCATCCGCAAGCGCATCGACGCCGCCCTCACCAAGCTGCTCGACTTCATCGTCAAACACATCCCCGCCCGCCTTATCACGCACAACCCACGTCACACCTCCTCCGGCCATGGTGGTTCGCCCGGACCAGGCGCGCCGGCCACGAGCCTCACCTTGCAGCAGCAACTCGACCACGTCATGGTAGCCGCGCTCCACGCACTGGTGAAGTACAGTGGCAAGCGCGAGCGCGCGTCGGACCTACAGCCGACACTGGACGACGTCAAGCAGTCCACGCCCTACAGCGCGTACAAGATACAGGCGCTCAAGCCGGTGCCACACGGGGAACACTGGGCTATCTACGGCAAGATCAACCCGGAGAAGATAGGGGAAACGCACATCCTCGTCGACACCGCAACGGCGCAAGCTGCCCTTCCACATGTGGGCATGACAGGACGGATCGAATTGACGAGCGAAGCCGTGCGGCAAGCGGCTCTCAAAGAGCTTGACCAAATCACCAGCCCTGCGCAAGTAGATCCCGCGTTGGTATCGCTAGCCAGGCAAGAGCCGGACATTCTCGATCGGTACAAAGGCAAAATCGGGAATGATGGATACATCCAATACATTCATGGAATAAAGATTCACGAAAAATTTGACCTCCCGCTGACTTATCTCAAGAGGAGGGCTACCACAAAGAAAGGTAAGGCCAATGAGGCCCAGTGGATTGCGGAAGCATACCCGGGCGTACCAAAAAATAACATAACCTTCGAGGTTGAGCAGGAAGACGGAACCATTAAGAACAGAATACCTGATATATTCACGGATGCTTATGTTGGCGACTGTAAAGATGAGGAGAAACTATACTTTAGCGGCCAGCTTCGTGACTCGTACCTCATCGCAAAGCACAAGCCTTATCTATCCGAGAGACCAAGAAAGGTTTTGAGGAGGGACGGCAAACCACTCGACGGGCGAATTCGCAAGTTTGTCCTTGTCACGCGTCGGAACACGACGCTATCCGGACCACTTACAGATGCACTTGACGAGATCAAAAGAGTTATCGATTAGCGAGAAGGACATTAACTCGTGTTCACTCTGACCCTCTTTACAGATTACCGATTCGACACCTTACAGAAGTCGGTAGAGTTCCTTACTTTATTGAATACTGCAGAAAGCATGTTCGCCCCTGTGCGCTTTGGCGAAGGAGAGCCTGTGCGTCGTAAGTTCGAAGAGCATAATCTCGACGAACCTAGTAAGATTTTGTCGGGGTATCCCGATTATCAAGGGGGCGGATTATTGATTAAAGGTGCAAAATATAAATATCTGGCTGTGTTCAGGTGGAAAGCGTCGGGTCTCGCAGCATGGAATATCTACTTGAGCGATCAATTGTTTGATCGCCCCGAGAGAGGGGAGCGTTTTTTGCGATTTGTCGCAGCCCTTTGTGAAAGATATACAATAGCTTATGGGTACGGAGCTTCAGATGAGGATTGGAACGCAACGCATTGGTTATATGAAGAGACCCCCAACGGCGGCGTGTCTCAGAAAAGGGTGCAGTATGATATGGAGCGGTGCTTGCCTGGTCCTTATTGGCTCACAATGTTCGGGCAGCCTTTAATAGAATATTTTGGCCGTGAAAAAATCGAACGTCTTCCGTCACACCTTATTATGAACATGGGACAGAAGAATATTGCTGTTCTGTTGAGTAATTCACCGTTTGAGCCTTCCCTAGAGGAGCGTTTACGCCAGAGTGCCAAGATTGCCTCCCAACTAGGATCCGGTTACTTTTTCGACATCAATGACATTGGCAAAGCATGTCGACCCATTCTTGGTATCACGTCAGGTGGCGCTCCTGATGACAGTTTGCTAGCAGACCTTTCAAACCAAGCCGTGCGTCAAGCATCTACGCAACCGTCCTCGTCTATGGATGCTCAAGAGTTCGAACAACGGGATGTCTTGCAACCCGAAGGGGTTGATGGCGTCCCCGGACCGCCCTATACGGACCCCACGGACTTGGCCGATGGCATCCCGATCGGCTTGCAGGAAGACATTCACGTTGTCTTACGCTACACGCGCTCCGATCTTGAGAGGCTCGATGCCCACTTCTCCACACATCCGCCCACACGGGAATTTAAGCCAAACTTTCTCCTCAATGATTTCGTGCCAGCGTTAGGCGCCTATCTGGGGACCGTCCTCGCGCGTGAGGCGGACGGGGAGTGGATCGTATGCGAGCCTATCATGAAGAGCCGCATCCTCCTACAGGGCGAGGAGATCGACCCATTCTGGATCGCCTACCGCATCGTGTACGAGGGGGGCTCATTCCTTGAAGCCTTCGACAGGCTTATCAACCGGACGACGGACGGGCAAGAGAATATGGAGCATTGATCGGCGGTTGAGGGGGTGCCGCGGGTGACGCGAGACGACCTGGTGCTGCCAGCGGACCGACTGCGGCTGCTGCGGCCGGTGAGCAAGTACATCGGCGAGACCGAGAAGGCGCTGGGGCGGCTGTTCGACGAGGCCGACGCGCACTTCGGCAAGCGTAGCGCGGTCAAGGACAGCCACGACCGCTACGCCAACCTGGAGACAAGTTACCTCTTGCAGCGGCTGGAGCGGTTCAGCGGGCTGGCCATCCTGACCACCAACCTGGGGGCCAACCTCGACGAGGCCTTCACCCGCCGCATCAGCGTGGGCGTGGACTTCCCGCTGCCCGGACCCAACGAGCGGATGCTGCTGGGGCGTCAGTTGCAGCGGGCGGTGGCCTGGCGCACCGAGCAGCAGGACAAAGAAGCCGCGCGGGCGGCGCAAGCCCCAGCCACGCGGGCGACAGAGCACCCCGAGGCCGCAGCGCCTCTGGAGCCGGAGACGGGCCTCGAGCGGCGGCACACGGAGAGTAGTGGCGTCGTGCAGGCGCAGGCCGAGGTGGGCCTGGCGGGCGGCGCGCTCAGCTCCGCACTATCCGGGCGCATTCAGGCGAAGCACGGCTCAGGCTCGTCGCTCGACCCAGGCACACGCACCGGTAGGGAAGCGGTGTTGGGAACCGGCTTCTCCGGCGTCACCATCCACACCGACGGTGAGGCCGATGCGCAACCCGCCGCGTCGTCGGGGACCCTACATCACGCGCGCCCCCCAGCGCGGCGTCGCGTCACACATCACCGGGTTCATGGGGTGCCCGCAGCAGATCATAGGCCCGCGCCCGCAACTGCCGGATACCAGGTCGAGCCCATGGCCGCGTTCGGCTGCGTACGCGTGCGCCAAGGCGACGACATTTCACTCCACGTCCACGCCGCGCCCGCAGCTGATGCGGCGGTGGTTGCCGCGCTGCCTGCCTGCGCCAAGGTCTACGTGGAACAACGCCTCCAGGGCGCGCGGCCGGGCGACGTGTGGTACCGGGTGGCGGTGCCGACGAGTCCAACGGGATACGGCTATGTCGTCGGCTGGGGCGGCTACTTGGATCTAGGTCTGCCCGACCCCGGCAGCGTGATGGATTACGTCACTAAGGGCGAGGGAGCATTGGCCATCGCTAACCGCCACTATACAGTGACCTCCGATCTAGCCTGGATTATTCATAGAGGTCTAGCGGCATAGGGGTCAACCGCGCTACGGTTGAGTTGTTCAACGACTCACGGTAGTAAGGAGACCCCGATGCCGCCTCAGTCTGCCACAGCGTCCTACACGTTGGCCACCACGACCGCACTCGCGCTAGAGGCGACGTTTGACGGAGGGCGCTTGACCTCGGATGGGGGGCTGCCGTGGTTGGCCGAGGCGGAGGAGCAGGTGGGGATCTGCGCGGCGTTGGCCGACTGCGTGCCGGAGTGGCGGCGGGGACCGGTGCAGCACACGCGGGAGGCGTTGGTCCGCCAGCGGGTGTTCCAGATCGCCTGTGGGTACGAAGACCAGGACGACGCGGACACGCTGCGCACTGATCCGCTCCTGAAGCTGGTCTGCGGACGCTTGCCCGAGAGTGCGCAGGATCTGGCCTCGCAACCGACGATGTCCCGCCTAGAAAACGCCGTTGATCGGCGTGCCTGCACCCGCCTCGGGCAGGCACTTCTGGCGATCTACCTGCGCGAGCGGGGACGGGAGAGTACGCCGCGTCATATCGTGCTCGACATCGACAGCACCGATGATCCGGTCCATGGGCAGCAAGAGGGCGCGGCCTATCACGGGTACTACGGCCAGCACATGTACCACCCGCTCCTCGTCTTCGACGGTGAGACCGGCCACCTCATCACCGTCCTGTTGCGCCCAGGCACGGTCCACGCCAGCCGAGGCGTCATCGGCGTGCTGCGTCTCCTCGTGCGGGAGATGCGTGAGCGGTGGCCCGCCGTCACGATCGAGATCCGGGCCGATGGCGGCTGTGCCATCCCCGCCCTCTACACCTTCTGCGAGCAGGAGAGGATCGACTACACCATCGGTCTGATCACCAACAGCCGCCTCGAGGCCATCGCCGCCCCGCTCCTCGCCCAAGCGCAGGAGCAAGAGGCGCTGACCGGCGACAAGACGCGCCTGTGCGCCCAGACCCGCTACCAGGCCGGGACCTGGGAGCACGACCGCCGCGTCGTCTACAAAGCCGAAGCCCTTGCCAAAGGCCCGAATACCCGCTTCGTCGTGACCTCACGGGACGATGATCCGACCACCCTCTATGATTGGTACGTCGACCGCGGCGAGGCCGAAAACTACATCAAGGATCTCAAGCGGGCCTGCATCGCCGATCGCCTGAGCGACCATCGCTTCTGGGCCAACCAGTTCCGCCTCCTCCTCCATGCCGCTGCCTATTAGCTCCTCGACACCCTCCGCCGTCGTCTGCGCGCGCGGGGTCATCCGCCCATCCAGCTCGATACCCTCCGCCTCCGTCTTCTCAAGGTCGGCGCCCGCGTCCGGGAACTCGTCTCTTCCATCCGCTTACACCTCGCCTCAAGTCATCCCAGCCAGGCTCTCTGGACCCTCCTGTCTATGCCCCGTGAATAATCCGGGCTAGCCCACCTGACTGCTGCGCAGGGCTACGACCTGCGCTTCTACCTAAGACTGTGGCTCACCTCAAGGAATTGTTGAGTCTGGCCAAAGACCCCGCCGATCTCAAAGACCTGCTCTCCCTAGTCAGGGACACTAGTCAACTCAAGCGCCTCCTAGAGCTGATGGCGACCAATCCCTACGCCAGCGCGGCACCTCTCCTCAAGGATTTCCTATCGCACATTAGCAACCCGAATGATTTGGAGCGATTGATCGAGGAGGCAGGGCTCAGGCCACCACCAGATCCTGATGCTTATCGTCTTGCCCGCGTCCTTGAGCATATGGGCCCTGGGCATAAAGCTGTTGCCGATGTAGAAATGGCGCTGAGGAAGCAAAAAGATCTTGATAACAAGATCCTGTTTGGTCGACAGAAGGATCCTAGTAAATTGACGGGTGATGGCAGGACAATAATTGGAGGTCATTCGCCGGAATTTCTATCGAATCCACTCTATCAAATCGCGTCCCAGACTCGAAATAGCGATGGAACTATTAGCGTCAAATTCACCGGGTGCGTTTCATTCGCGTTGAAAGGAGGGGTGGCGGGCACGAGCGAAACGCGGCAAGATGAGGGTGCTAACCAACCCATCGAGCTGGAGGAGACCACTGATGACCGCCACCCCTGCCCCGAGTGTACAGGACCTACGCGTGCAATTTGAGGCTGTTTTAGCGAGTATGACGAGCGAGGAGGCCCAGCGCGTGAGCGCGGATACGATGGAGCGGCGGCTCTTGCAGCAGCTCTTGGCGTTGGGGCGCAGCCTCTTCGCGCTGTTCCTGGCCACGCGGGCAGCGGCCACGGCAGGGCGCAGCTACAGTGGTCCGGACGGCGTGGAGCGGCCCTACCACGACGAGCGCACGCGGCCCTACGTGTCCATCTTTGGGCGGGTGGTGGTCGCGCGCCCGTACTTCTGGCGCAAGGGCGTGGGCGGGACGGCGCCGGTGGACGCCCTGCTGAGCCTGCCGGCGACGACGTGCTCGGATCTGGTGCGCGAGACAGCGGAGGAGATGGGTGTGGAGGAGGCGTACCACAAGGGCTTGCGGGTGCTGCGCCGCCTGCTCGGCTTGGCGCTCTCGACGCGGATGCTGCAGGAGCAGGTGGCGGAGGACGCGCCGGAGGTGGAGGCGTTCTACGCCCAGCAGGGGCCGCCGCTGCCAGAGGAGGAGGAGGCCATCCTGGTGTTGCAAGCGGACGGGAAGGGCGTGCCGATCGTCCGCCCGCCGGCCCCGGCCCCGGTCCCGGTCCCGGTCCGCCTGGGCAAGGGGCAGAAGCGCGGCGGCAAGAAGGAGGCGACGCTGACGGCGGTGTACACCATCGCCCCGGCGGTGCGCACCCCGGAGGACGTGGTGGAGAGCCTGTTCCGCAGCCCAACGGCGGAGGCTCCCCGGGGCACGGGGGAGCAGGAGGCACGCGAGGGACCACGGCACAAGCAGCTGTGGGCGACGTTGACGGGCAAGGACGCCGCGCTCGCTGCGGCCGCTGCCCGCGCGGCGCGGCGCGAGGGGGCGCACCTCACGCACCGCGTCGCGCTGACCGACGGGAGCCAGGCCCTGCACGAGCGCGTCCAGCGCCAGTTCCCCACCTTCACGCTCGTGCTCGACCTGATCCACGCCACCGAGTACCTCTGGAAGGCGGCCAACGCCCTGCTTGGCGAAACTAACCCCCGGCGCACCGCCTGGGTCAAAGCACGCACGCTCCAGCTCGTGCGCAGCCAGAGCGCCTGGGTCGTGGCCGATCTGCGCCACCTGGCCGCCACCTCCGGCCGCGCGCGGCGCACGCGCATCGTGCTCACCAAAGTCGCCGCCTACCTGGAGCGCAATGCCCCCTATCTGGACTATGCCGCCTATCTGGCTCACGGCTGGCCCATCGCCACCGGTGTGATCGAGGGCGCCTGCCGTCACCTGGTCAAGGATCGCTGCGAACTCTCCGGTATGCGCTGGACCATCGCCGGCGCCGAGGCCCTCCTGCATCTGCGCTGCGTGCAGGAGAACGGCGATTGGGACGCCTATCACGCCTTCCGCCGTCGCCAGCGCCACCTCCGGCTCTACGCCGTGCCCTACCCCGACGACACGGCGACCCCGCTCGACCTCCACGCCCTGGAACCATGCGCTGCTGCACCGCATCCCCTCGCCGCCTGAGCAGGCTCTCAACTCAGATGAAACGCACCCAAATTCACCACGCTATTATCGCATGGACCACCCCCTGTATGGTCCAAAAACAAGACGAGTACCCTGGCTCCAGTAGGATGGACGGAAAATGACATTTTTCGGGCTGGCGAAGAAGTGGCAAAGGCACCATCAGTTTTTGTGCGTGCTGGGGATGGAGCCACTCTACACCGTGATACGATAAATGGTGTGCAATGGGAAGTGATTATGCAGGGCGACACGATGATAAGCTCTTATCCAACCGGCGGTAGCCCGTCGCCCAGCATCTAGGGCAGGCAGGACAGAATCGCTATGTTCGACGAGTTAGATCGGGCTCTCGGGATTGACTACAATCCTAACGCGTGGTCCGATAATGTCATGTTCTACGTGCGGGATCTTATTGATCGTCTTAGTGACGACGAGTGGGCGCACGTCGAAGGTGTTTGGAAAGAGAGGCCCAGTCCGTGGCAAGTGCGACTCGCTCAGGCCGCGTTTGCCGCTACCAACGGACGGACGATCGATCTCCTACGCAAGATGCTGACATCGCCTATCGTTGATGTCGCTCTCGCGGCAGCGGAAACCTTGGGGGAAGAAGCACAAGATAAGCGATGGATGCCAGACGGTGCTGCGCGTAGCGTGTTGCAGATGCTGCTGGGCCGCGTAGATAGCGACGATCGACACATGATTGAGGCGTTGCTCGCCTATGCCCCGACCTCATAAGGGTGTGACCTATACGAGAGTCAACGGTGGCTGCACCGGACTCGGCATACGGGGACGGCTAATAGCCTGTCAACCATTGTTTTGTATGTAGTCAGATGCTCAATTGCGGTTAGCGAACATATCAAAGATCGCGTGACAGGCTACTAGTCTAATCTGTGGGCAACTTGCAGATACTAGTAATCGCTACACAAGCCAGTCGGGCATATTCTGGGGGGAGAGACGCCCGGTCACACGCAGCAGGAGCGATTCTGGAACATAAGCGACTGGATATCCCCTCTCACAATTTGGCTTTGGCTATGAGGAAAAAGATGAGTACGCATCAAGCCGTCTGAGTCTTGGCAAGTACCTCGTGCTCAACGATGAGTAGGGCACCCGCTGTGAGTGCTCGCTCGAAGGCCAGCACCACGTGCGGCGCGAACTGTGTGCCACTTCCCTCGCGGATGCGTCGCACGGCCTCGCCCGTCGGGAGCGCGGGCCGGTACGTGCGCGTACTGGTCATGGCGTCGAAGGCATCCGCCACGGCCATAACCAGGGCGTCTAATGGCAGGGCGGCGCCAGCGAGGCCATCCGGGTAGCCGCGGCCGTCCCATCGCTCGTGATGCAGCCGCACGGCGGGCAGGATGTCCTTGGAGAGGTAGGGCAGGCCCGAGAGCATCCGTTCGCCGGTCACGGGATGCTCCTTGATGACGGCAAACTCCTCGTCGGTGAGGCGCTCCTCCTTCTTCAAGATGGCATCGGGCACGGCGATCTTGCCGACATCGTGCAAGAGTCCGCCCAACTCCAAGCGTTCCAGATCGGGTGCCGCCAAATCCAGGGCACGTCCGACGGCGATAGCGTACCGGCTCACCCGCCAGGAGTGACCCTGAGTGTAGGGGTCTTTGGCGTCGACGGCCGCGGCCATCGCCTTGACCGTGGCCAGGTTGGCGTGGACGAGCTGCGCGGCGACGCGCGTCACGTCGCCGTCCATGAGCCCCGCGCCGTCGTCCGGCTCGGCGATACGGTCCTTGCCCAGGGCCTTGGCGCCGGCCAGTGCTTGACGTACTGCTCGTACCAGCTCATCGCGGGTGGCGCCATGGTGGGGAAGGACCGCCACCCCGAGCGAGACCCGCGCACCCGTCGGCGTCCCACCGCTGGCGCGGATTGCCGCTTGGATATGGTTGGCGGTCGCGATGGCCTCGTCACGATCCGCGCCCGGCAGGAACACGGCGAACTCATCGCCCCCATCGCGAGCGACGATATCGCCGACGCGCACGGCGTGTCTGACTGTGGCGGCGACCGCGGTGAGCGTAGCGTCACCCAGCACGAGGCTACCGACGCTATTGATGGCGGCGAGGCCGTCGATGTCGATGAGGATGAGACCGGCCGGTTGACCTACGCGGCGGGCGCGGGCGATCTCCTCGTCCAGACGAGCATGGAAGGTGCGGTGGTTCAGCAGGCCGGTGAGTCCGTCGATCGAGACCTGGGCCAGGACACGTTCGTGGAGCGCGGCGTTCTGGAGGGCGACCGCAGCCTGATTGGCCAGCAGCGCCAAGGCGTGTCGGACATCCTCGTCGTCGTCCTCGACGCCAAGCAGACGCAGTTGGCCTACGACGTGGCCATCCGCTTCCAGCGGGAGACACAACGTCCCCGGCTCTGCTCCCGCTGTATCAACGCGCGGTGTCGTCGCCCCTCCGTCGTTGGACGAGCTGGGTATGCGGTCGAGCGTGCCACGGCTGTCAGGCAGCGCCAACACGCGCCCCAGCGCCGCCGGGTCGTCCGCATCGCTCAGGTACACCACGACGGTTGCGGCGCCAGCCGCGGCGCGGGCAGCCAAAGCGAGCGGATGCAGGAGGTCGGCCCGCGTCTGCTGCAAACGCACGTGGCGCCCCGCATGGACGACCGCCTCCAGGCGTTCGCTCCGCCGACGTAGCGCCTCGGCGCGCACGGCCTCTTTCTCGATGGCCTGGAACGTCGCGCGCACGGTGAGGATGGGCAGCAAGGATAGGAGGAGCACGACGGGGCTGTACGCCCAGGCGACGGCGGAGACGACGCCCATCCCAATGCCGACGCCTTCAAGGAGATACACCGTGCGCGTGGCCGAGGGCTCCGCCGGGCCGCCGCGATCCGAGAGGATCGTGACCACATGGACGCCGCCGATGTCGATCACGGCGTAGACGATGCCGAGGAGCGCGAGGGCGGCGAGGTGGTCGGCCAGGTGCCCCGGCGCCCAGCGTGGCAGGGGAGGGGCAAGCCAGGCGAGCGCGAGACTCGACCCACCGGCGAGGATCGTCGTGTGGGCAACGTTGAAAAGGCGCTTGTAGAGCGGTGATGGTCGCATGAGGTCGCTTGCCATCGACGCCCCAAGAGCCACCAGGACCGGATACGGCAGCGGAAGAACAAGGACAGCCGCGACGAGTATGACGTTGTTCATGCTGGCGAAGACGTCGGCCCCGACCCGCGCGGTCATGCGCTCGGTCGCGTAGGCCAGCAACAGGAAGACGAGGGCAGGGACGAGGCGGTCCGGGAGCCACACTCCCGCAGAGAGGAGAGCAACCACGGAGTAGCCGGCCAAGGCCATGGCAACGAGATAGACGCCTGCGAGGTACAGACGGAGGGGCGGTCGTATGTCGTCCATACCCCTCCCGACGTCCAGCGTTCTGTGGCGAGGACACAGCCCTACGCGACACAGGCATGCATGGACCCTCTACATATGCATCTGTCCTGTCCTTAAATATGATGAAACTGCACTTATCTTTCGTTCAATGCCGCAAAAAAAGGCGTGCAGTCCTTCCAAACAGCACGCCACGCACTAACACGCGCTAATAGGAAACGCCTTGTTGGTGAGGTCAATACGGGGCGAGGGGAAGATCAAGAGCATAACTCTTCCCCTCGCCCCATACCGACGACGTGTACGAGCAGCTACCTAGCCCCACTTCAGTGAGTCAGGCTGGATGTGGCCGCCCGACGCAACGGCGACCGCCACCGCGAGCACCGGGATGACGAAAGAGATGACACGGAGAGCGGGTTGCAGGCGAACGGAGGCGCGAACCACCAGTTTCATCGGGTGTACTCCTTGCGCGAACAGGTCCATGCAGCGGCCCAAGTAGGCCGACACTATCCTACTACAATGATGCGTCTGCGTAAAGCGAAAGTAGCGCAAATTTGCTATTGAAAGATAAGTGCAGTTATATTTCAATACTATAGATGTTAAATAAAGAGAGTTTGCACCTATAATTCGCGTGCAGATCGGCATGGTGAACGGCGATGGATAGCAGCGTTCAGGCTCCCCTACCTTTTGGCATCGGCGTTGCAGGTAGCGCGCCGGAGGCCGTGGTGTCTCTGGGGCTACAGCCGGAGGATCGAGCCATGCTCGCGCGGTGGCTCCATGGGCGGCCGGACAGCACGCAGCGCGCCTATCATACCGATATCGCGCACTTCCTTGCCCACGTGCGCAAACCGCTCGCGGATGTCACACTTGCTGATCTTCAAGGCTACGCCGACGTGCTCACGGCCCATGACTTGGCGGCGAGCACTCGCGTCCGGACGCTGAGCGTCATTAAGAGCCTGCTGACCTTTGCGCACGAGACGGGCTACATACCCGTGAACGCGGGACGTGCCCTGCGCCTGCCCGCTGTCCGGTCACGTCTGGCCGAACGCATCCCGTCCGAAGAGGACGTCTTAGCTTTGCTCGCGCACGAGACTGATCGGCGCAACCATGCGCTGATCCGCCTCCTCTACGCCGCCGGTCTCCGTATTTCCGAGGCGTGCGCGCTGTGCTGGCGCGACCTCAAGCACCGCGGCGCGTCTGGCCAAGTGACGGTGTGGGGGAAGGGTGGGCGCGAACGCGCTGTCTTGCTGACCGGCGGGACCTGGCGTGAGCTACTGTCCTTCCGGTCACCCACCGCCGGCCCCGATGACCCTGTGTTCCCGTCAAGTCGGGGTGGGCCACTCTCAACAACCCAGGCGTGGCGTATCGTGAAGGCCGCGGCGGTGCGCGCCAATCTGCCGATGGCGCGTGCGCTTTCGCCGCACTGGTTGCGCCATGCCCACGCCAGCCACGCGCTTGACCGTGGCGCCCCGGTCTCCCTCGTTCGCGACTGCTTGGGGCATGCCAGCCTTGCCACGACCTCGCGGTACACGCACGCCCGGCCGGACGACAGCTCCAGCCGCTATCT
>JAABUX010001725.1_pt1 | contig 32264 bp, 26 predicted proteins | sample 5561851 | NCBI WGS metagenome assembly JAABUX01 (sample SAMN10711883, study PRJNA513361) | rock metagenome | isolation source: Antarctica rocks | place: Antarctica: Victoria Land, Richard Nunatak red sandstone | collected 2016-01-03
CGTGGCGGCGTGGGAGGAGATCCGCAACGAACGTGGGGACCAGATCAAGTGGCAGTTGACCACGGCGGATGCACGGATCAAGCTGCATCGGCTCTACCCCGTGCTTTGAGCGTGGCGGACCACTAGAAACGTCGAACATCTCAAGACGTATAAAAGTGCTGTCCTTTCTCATGAACGCCCTCCCGAGGCGGCGGTTGATCAACTCGCCTCGATCTTGCAGATCGCTGCTTGCCACGTCGCCCTCAACGATGTGTCTACGGTCATCGAACTCATCAAGGAGGTTGAAGGAAGAAAAAACAAATACAGATCGGCCTCCGTTGAGACCCTAGAAAGCGAACCCGCTCCGAGCGACGGGCTGGATGCGGAATGGAATCGGCTCAAAGCCGTGAATCTCGACATCTCCAAGGAGCCGATCCAATTGACGGCTCATCTTCGAGCGCTCGAAAACTTCGCCTCGAATCTGGACGAGCAAGGCATCGCTTCAGAAGCGCAGTCCCAAGAGGTTGCCGGTCAGATCCTCCGATGGACCGAGATCGCTCAGGCCGTCAAGAACGCGAACTACGTTGACCAATGCTTGGCGAAACTCAGCGACCAGGAACTAGGCCCGATGACCACCGACCGCGCCGTGTCAATCGTCCAGGCGGCCGAGGGGGTCTTGCCCGGTTTTTGGGGGATCAATTCGCGGTCGTTGCCCAAAGAGTTGCAGCGAAAAATCGACAACTATCCAAGCGTCATTAAGGATCGCGTCGACAAGATCAGTTCGAAGAAGTCGGTCGAGTTTGTCAAGAAGATCGATGAAACGCTCAGATTGGTAGACTCATTGGGTCCTCTGCCTACACAAAAAAAGCGTTTCGAGATGCAAGAACGGAGTGAGGCCATCGAGGAGCAGATTAAAGAGGCACAGGTTCTCGCCGCTCAACTTCCCTCTCCTAATGAAATTTTGAACGCCCAAAAAAAAATCGAAGACCGCACTAAAGTTTTACGGAATTGTCGGAGCGAACAATATTCGAGATATCAAAGCGAAGTCGTTCGTCGGTGCCAGGAAGCCTTCAAAGTTTACAACTCGTATACTTTAGGGATTTCGGAAAGCAACGCGGTCATTACAATTCACAATGAGCATTTGTCAGAAGTTGATCAAGCTCTTTTGACGCCGGAAACGTCGCGGATGTTCAACGATGTTCTCGGTAAATTGATGGGCAAACTCGGTCCGGAAAACCTTGTCAAGATCGAAGATGAGATGAGTTCAATCCAGAAACTTAAGTTGGAGACGTTTTGATGCTCAAGCGGTCTCCTTGGTCTCATTGCCTGATCGCATTCGTGAGCATTACCCTTTGTGTGGCGGTCTGCCGAGGCGATACCGGTTCGAAGCCGATGGATTCGGGCCGAACCGGGCGTGATCTGATCATCGCGGGTGGTACCGCGGCCGCCTCGGCCCTCTCGAACATTGATGCGGTCGTTCTTCGGGCGACGATTCAGCCGAACCTGCTCAAAGGGGGGTTCGGCGAGGAGCATATGAATCGTCACCTGGTCAAGCATCTCGCCAAGACCGGGGGGTGGTCGCCGCTTCAAGCCCGGATTGGGTCGCAGGGGATCGACGGACTTCATCTCAAGTACGACGCCTCTGGTCAACCGACCGGATTGATCGTTTCGGAGGCAAAATACGGGTCGAGCCGGTTGGGGACAACCGCCGACGGCATTCAGATGGGCAAGCCCTGGCGGACCAGTAGGCTCAACAGCATGGGCAAGAACTATCGGTCGATTGCCGAGGCGATCCGGACGAATCAGATGAAGATCGCCGGGCCGGGTGGTTCGGTCGGCAAGCAGAGGTTGCAGATCGACCTTCCCGGAAGTCGCAAAGCGGCCGTATTCACCCGATCCGCCGCCAACAAGCCCTGGGAATTTGTCGGTCCGAAACGGTTGCTGGAACCGGCGGGTCAACAAGCTGAGCGTGTGGGCCAGTATCTCCAACAGGCCGGTCGGGGTGAGGTCGCCTACGAGAGCTTGGTCTACCGCGTCCAAATCAAAGACGGCTCCCTTCATGTGCGGATCAAAGACGCTGGAATGCTCGGACCCGCCATCGGTGAGTCGAAGCTGGCGATTCGTTCTACCTTGAAGATCCCGCTCAGCGACCGACGGATTGCGACTAGCGCGACCATCCTCCGCTCCGAGTTCGCCAGGAATCTCCGCCAACATTATCCTCACCTCTCCCCCAGCGCGGTCGATGCGTATTCCAAGCAGTTCGTTCTCCACACCAAGGACCTCGAAAAGGTTATCAATAACCGTCCGCCTTCGGTGATTTCGGCGATCGTTTGGAACAGTATCAAGGTCGGCGGTGTCGCCGCCGTCGTGGACGTGACTACAGAAGTGATCAAGCAATACCTGACTGCCGGCAAGGTTCGCTGGCGCGACGTAGCCATTTCGGGCGGGATCGCTTTCGGCAGCAGTGCCACCGGCGCGTTGGCGGGGCAAATCACGACCGCAATTCTGGTCAAATCACCGGCAACACTTCAGTTGATAACCCGAACGTCGGCGATCCTTGGGGTTGGCTCGACGCGGCTCTTGCCGCAGTTGATCGGCGGCACGGCGGGCGGCGGCGTAGCGTCGATCCTCTTCGCCGTGGGAGGTTACTATGCAGGGTACTACGATGCCTCCACCGCCGCCCGGATGGGTGTGGTTGGAGTTTCCAGCACCGCGATGGGACTTGCCGCAACCGGTGGACTTTTCGCTCTGGCCACGACGTTCGGTACGGCCTCAACCGGCACGGCTATCGCTGCCTTGCATGGAGCCGTCGCAACCAACGCGGCGTTGGCCTGGCTTGGCGGTGGTACTCTTGCCGCTGGTGGTGGAGGGGTGGCTGCTGGTAGTGTGGCGTTGACGGGCGGAGGAATCATCGTCGTTGTTGGGACGGCTTACTTGATCAATCAGGCATATTCGTATTTTGATGAACGTAATGACCTGCGACGGATTCAATTAACACTCGATCGACTCACGCGGAAAACCGAGTTCGTCGCCGTGGGCTTGCCGTCTCTAGGCGTCTCCACGTTGAAGATCAAACCTTGAGTTCGCCCCATCGAGCGATTTTCGCCATCGTGATGACATGCTCGGTTCGATCTGGTTAAGATGCATGGATCAGCCCAGAAACACGAGGGGGTCATCATGCACTGCCAACGGTTCGGTTCGGCCCCGTTCGACCGTCGCGAGATGCTCGCCCGATGCGCCAATGGCTTTGGGGCCGTCGCATTGTCGGCCTTGCTGGGGGATCGGGCTTTCGGCGCGGATATTTCGGGTGGTAAGGTCGACTCCGACCCGATGGCTCCTCGTCGGTCGCAGTTCCCGGCTCGGGCGAAGAATGTGATCTTCCTGTTCATGGACGGCGGGCCTTCGCAGGTCGACACGTTCGACCCCAAGCCCCGGCTCGACCGCGAGCATGGACAGAGCATCCAGACTAAGGTCGAGCCGACGCAGTTCAACAACGTCGGCAAGGTCCTGAAAAGCCCCTGGAAGTTCCGGAACCGAGGGGAAAGCGGCATTCCCGTCAGCGACCTGTTCCCGCACGTCGGGGCGTTCGCCGACGATTTGGCGGTGGTCCGGTCGATGGTCTCGAACTTCTCCGAGCACACCGCCGCCAACTATTTCATGCACACCGGGACCGGCCTCCAAGGTAGGCCGAGCCAGGGGGCCTGGGTGACGTATGGCCTGGGGAGCGAGTGCCGCGACCTGCCCGGCTTCGTCGTCATCAACGGCGGGTTGACTCCTCCGGGAGGGGCGGATTGCTTCGGATCGGGGTTCCTGCCCGCGAGCTTCCAGGGGTCGACATTTCGGGCCGAGGGGGCACCCGTCGCCAACATCACCCCGCTCGAAAAGTCGTCGATCGCCCAGAAACGGAAGCTCGCCCTGATGCGGTCGCTCGACAACCAGGTCTTGGACCGGGTCGGCCACCATGATGCGCTCGAAGCGTCGATCGGCAACTACGAGCTGGCGTTCAAGATGCAGACCGCCGTCCCCGGCCTGATGGACCTGACCGGCGAGTCGAAGGCCACCCAGCAGCTCTACGGGCTGGACGACGACTACGCTCCGACCCGGATCTTCGCCCGAGAGTGCCTGGTGGCTCGGCGGTTGGTCGAGCGCGGGGTCCGGTTCATCGAGTTGCTTTGCCCGCAGGTGGGCCACGACCGATGGGACCAGCACGGCAAGCTCAAGGACGGCCACGAGAAGAACGCCCGGGCCGTCGACCGCCCGATCGCGGGGCTATTGGCCGACCTGAAGGCCAAAGGGTTGCTCGACGAAACCCTGGTGATCTGGGGCGGCGAGTTCGGCCGGACCCCGATGGCGCAAGGGTCCGACGGCCGCGACCACAACCCCTACGGCTTCTCGATCTGGCTGGCCGGGGGTGGGATCAAGGGCGGGACCATCCACGGGGCCACCGACGACTACGGCTACCATGCCGTCGAGAACAAGGTCGAGATCCACGACCTCCACGCCACCATGCTCCACCTCCTGGGGATGGACCATAAGAAGCTGACCTACCGCTTTGGGGGGCGCGACATGCGCCTGACCGACGTCCACGGCGAGGTCGTCACCGCCCTGCTCCGCTGACTCGATCCGATGTCGACCATGCGAGCATCATCGCAAATCCAACCATTCAGGGACCGCCCGGCTTTTCTTCGAGCGAGTTGAGGAACCTCACGGCGTCGGGTGCGGTCTCTCCGACGTTGGCCTTCTTGGCGGCGGCCTTGGCACCGTCATGGTCTCCGGCGGCGACAAGTGCCGCGGCAAGCTCGAGTTGAACTTTGGCCTGATCCTCCGGCTTGCATAGGTCGACGGCCAAGGCGAGGCGTCGGGCGGCTCCGGGATTATCGCCCAATCTCGATGATATCTCCGCCGATCGGCGACTTGCCCTGAGCATGGCGGAATTGACTTCGTCCGAGCGACTTGCCAACTTCGTCCAGGGAGTATAAGTCGTCACGATTCGATCGAGCTGCTCAACGGCGCGGTTGGGCCGGCCGTTGGCCTCGCAAAGCAGGGTGTAAGCCTCGAGCACTTCGACCAACGCACGAGACCGCTCGATGATAGCCGGCTCGGCGTCGCGCATCTGCCCACCGATGGCGAGCGCCCGCTTCAGCGCCGGCTCGGCATCGGTCGGCCGGTTCAGGCGAGTGTAAAGATGATACGCTTGGACCAGGCCGAACACCAAGTCGCCGCGATACATTTTATTATTTGGATGCTTGGCGACGAGGTCTTCGAGCAAAGTCGTCCTGCGATCATGAAAGGATGAGGCATCGCCGGGCCGGTCTTTTGACAGCAGAGAAACCAACTTTTATAAACTCAAGATCCGGTAGTGGAGGATCTCCGGGTTCTCGGGGAAGACAACCAGCGCCGCCTCGGCGTGGTCGACCAACTCGCGGCTCAGGGATTCGATGCGGTCGTCCCGTTGGGAGCAGTCGGCCGCGATGTAATAAGCCTTCAGTTCCGCCTTGCGGACATCGAAATTCGTCGGATGGTCCCGCCGAAGCTTCTCCAAGCGGTCGATCCCGGTCTGGAACGCCTCGTCGGCTTCCACGTCGCGATGCTGGTCCGCGAGGTCGTTGCCGAGTCGGACGTAATCCAGGGCCAGATTCCGGCGATGATTCACGCTGCCGCTCGCGAGCGGCTCATGCGTCGCGTTCAGTCGGCGAGCCACGGATTCCGCGATGATGAATTGTTTCGCCCTTTGAAGAACCTTGTGGAGCAGGACCATGTTTTTGATCCGGGCGTCGACCACCTCGGGGCCGCCGAACCCTCGGCCGAGGATGTCGTCGTAGGCTTCGATGGCGGCTTCTCGGCATCGTCGGGCGTCGTCGTACCGGTCAGATCTGGTCGAAGATGTCGCCGAGTCGCCCGAGTCCGTGCGCTCGGAGTTTGAGCGCCGCCTCCGGGTTGGGTTCGAGGGGCCATTTCGAGTAATAGCCTCGGACCTTGTTGAGAAACGCGCGATCGGCGTCATCCAAGGCGTTGCCCCGCTCCATGATCCGCTTGACAACGTCGTCGCTCAACGAGGCCAAGGCAAGTTGAGCTTGGTCCCTGGCCTCGGTCGCGGAGGTCAACGCCCTCCTCGTTTTGCCTTGTTCCAAGGCCAAAGCGTCGAGCGCCTCGGTGGTCGATCCGACGTGATAAACCGTCCCCGCGAGTCCGGCCAGGAGGCTTGTGAACAATAAAGCGGCGGATAGGGCCAGGGCGGGATGGCGTTTCGCCCACTTGATCGAGCGCTCGGGGGCGGAAACCGGCCTGGCCATGATCGGGCGCCCTTCGAGGAACCGCCCAAGGTCGTCGGCCAACTCGCTTGCCGAGCGATATCGCCGCGACGTCTCGACGCGGAGGTACTTCTCGATGATCGTGGCCAGGTCGAGAGGGACGTTGGGTCGGAGCCTTTTCACCGACTGTCGCGACCCCCGAGCCGCCTGCATAAACTTATCCCACGAAGTTGCCCCCTGATAAGGGGCTTTGCCCGTGAGGCAGGCGTGGAGGATCGCGCCCAAGCCATGAATATCGGTCGCCGGCCCAACCTTCCCGGTGGTCGAAAACCCGGTTTGTTCGGGGGCCATGTATCCCGGCGTGCCGCAGACGATGCCCATTTCGGTCAAGGCATCGGCGTCGCCCCGCCTCGCGATGCCGAAATCGGTCAATTTGGGGATGAAACTTGCATTTTTCCCCGCCGACGGGACCGTCATCACATTCTCGGGCTTGAGGTCTCGGTGGATGATGTTGAGCGCATGCGCCGCGGCGACCGCCTCGGCCAGATGAAGGACCGTCTCGGCCGCCTCGCGGGGGGACAAGAGTTGGGCCTCGATTCGGTCCTTGAGCGTCCCCCCCTCGATCCATTCCATGATCAAATAGGGGGAACCGTCGACCTCGCCAACCCGGTGGATTTGCACGACGTTTGGGTGCCTCAGGCTGGCCATGAGCAGCGATTCGCGAATCGCCCGTGCCCTCCCCGACGGGGTGTGCTGCCCGTGAGCGGAGAGCATCTTGACCGCGACGGGGCGATCGAGGTCGACCTCCCTCGCGGCGAAGACCACCCCCATCCCCCCGCTCCTGACGAGCCGCAAGTCGACCAGCCCAGGGATCTGGGGAGGAACAATTTGTCGATTCCGGACCCGAGAATGGTCGTCCATGAACGTGGCGGCGATCATCCGACGCAGCGTCGGCAATGTGGCCGACCCGGAACCGATTTCTTCATCGAGGGTCGCCGAGTTCGCATGGCGCCTGTTCGGCGACGGACCCAACAATAAGGAACATGAGACGCAATTCTTGAGGTGAAACTCCAACTCTTCGCGCTCGACGGATGAGAGATTGCCATTAAGTAGACCGAACCAAAGCTCGGAGGTGGAGCACTCGATCATCCGACTTGAGTCTCGATTCATCGGCCTCTCCCAAAACCTTCATCCGTTCGCGATCTTGGAAGAGGGATTGTTGTAAAACAGATTCGCCGGCAATTCAACAGCGTGTCTTGCCGAAGCCTCAAGGTCGGCGGTCCTCGACTGGTATATTGCCCAAAGCACTCTTGGTTCCAACCGTCGGGCCGTTGATTCTTGGAAACTTGCTTGATTTCCCATCCTGGAGGTTTATAAGATTTCACCATCTTGCTTGCTCTCCGATGGCGTCAGGTCGCGATTGTGGTGTTGACAAAAAGCAAGTCGAAGAACCGAAGCAACCGTCCGTCATGACGAGTCGCTTCGAGATGGCGATCGAAACGTGTCACGATCCGTCGATGTTTTCAAAGACGTGAGGCCATGAGCGACTCGCCGCATCATGATTCGAAGCGAGCATCGGCTGGTTTTGTCCCCGGCGTCATCTACGAATGGACGCTCGAAGGGACCAAACCGGTCGAGTCGTTGGACGAAGAAAAACTCGAAATCCCTCTCCCATCACCCCTGTTGATCTTCGGGGCCGAAGTCGTTGCCGGGTATCGCTTGGCCGAGCGAATCGGCCAAGGCGGCACCGGCGAGGTCTGGCGGGCGATCGGTCCCGGCGGGGTCGCCGTCGCGCTCAAATTCATCAATGCCAACCACCGAGGCTCGAAACAGGAGCTTCGGTCGCTGGCGCAAATGCTTCACGTCCGCCATGCCAACCTCGTGACCATCTTCGGGATCTGGGAGCGCGACGAGTGGACCGCCGTCGGGATGGACCTGGCCGACGGGTCGCTCCTGGACCGGTACGAGGCATCGATCGCCGACGGCAAGTCGAGCCTAAGCCCCGACGAATTGATCGACTTTTTCCGCCAGGCGGCGCGCGGGCTCGACTTCTTGAACGAGCCGAAACACCCCTGGCCCGGCCTCGGTCGCGAGCCGGGTTCTTTGGCGCACCGCGACATCAAGCCGCAAAACCTCCTCTTGGTTGGTGGCAGCGTCAAGGTCGGCGACTTCGGACTCGTCGAACGGTTGTCGAAGGACCCGAGTCCCTCCTCCTGGTCGGTCGACGACGGGGTCGAGAGCCTGGTCACCGCCTACACCTCGCCCGAACTGCGTCGGGGGGAGCTTTCGAGCCGGTCGGATCAATACTCGCTCGCGGCGACCTATTGCCACCTCCGGGGTGGTCGCGTCCCGTCCACCCCCTTGGATCGCTCCCGCCCGCGGGATGTGCCGGGTTTGGGCCGGATCACCGAGGCGGTCGACCTGTCGATGCTCCCGGCCTCGGAGCGACCGGCGGTGGCTCGGGCGATGGCGACCGACCCCGAAAAGCGCTGGCCCACTTGCTCGGCGTTCGTCGAGGCGCTCGTCGCTTCGGCCCAGGGTTCCGACATCCGACTACAGCGCCTCGAAGCGATCGCCGCGATGACTTTTCATCCCCCCAGGCCCGTCAAACCGGCTCGACGTTACGAGTTGGCCATCTTCCTGGTCCTGGCGGTGCTGGCATTGATCACCGCGATCCGGTCGAGCGGTTCGACCCACCTCCCGCGCCCGATCGACGATCAAGCCAAATTGGTCGAGGTCCCCGCCCCGGCGTCGAGCCGCCTCTCGGAGTCGGAGATCGATTCGCTCTTGAAAACCGTCGCAATCCCCGCCACCCCGAGTTCGACCTCTACCCCGGTGTTTGAACCGCCCCCAAGGCGCGCCGAGCAAATGGACACGGAATCGCTGGCGGAGACCATCGACGACATGGTCATGGCGCCGGCGCAGGTCCTGGCACCGACGCTCTCCGGGTCCGAGATCAAGGCGGCGGTTCAAGGTTGGGCGAAGTCGACCCGCTCCGATTTGGCCGACCGGTTCGCTTCGGCACGGATTCTGGCCCAGGGCTGGATCAAAGCGATCCCCCGGCTTGCTCCGATCACGGCCAATGTCGAGGCGAAGCCCGATCCCCCAGTGCCGAGGACGGCCACCATCATCGTCCGGATGCCAAGCTCCAAGTCCGAGCTGATCGTCCGAGGCGAGGTGGGTCGAGGCAATCCCGACGAGTGGTACGGCCCCCGCCGAGTAATCCACTCCCCACCGATCGCCGGAAAGCAAGACTATCTCGTCGGCGCCTTGTGGATCGATCCTTCGGGACGGCGGATGAGCCGGGCGCAACCTCTCAAGGTCGAACCCGGCGGACTCTACGAGGTCGACCTCCGCTCCGAGAACCCCACCGCCGTCGAAGTTCCTCGCCCCCCAGCCTCGTGATTCGGTTCGATTTTCTTCCTTAACCCCCCAACCCCGTGATGTGGTTTGATCATATTCCTCCTATTGTAGCGAGATTGTATCCATGAGATCGGCTTGTTTGATTCTCGTCGTTGGTCTGATCGTCGTCAATTCCTCCTCCACGAGCCAGGCATGCGGAGGGCATCGGATGCGCTGTCGCGGTCATCACCAGCGTCCGGTCGCCAGGATGATGCAAACGAGTTACGCCCCTACCTACGCACCCGTCGCCCAGCCGATGACATATGCGTCGCCGCAGATGGCGCAAACCGCGCCCCAGGCGATGACGTCCGCTCCGGCGGTCGCCGCCGCGCCGGTATCGACCGTCGCCGAGGTCCAACCGACCTATGAATATACCGCCGCGACGAGCGGGCAGCCGGCCTATTACTATACCTACGACAATTCGGGCAAGATCATCGTCGCCCAGTGGATGGACTGGGTCTTCCGGGGAGGTCGAGCCGCCGGAGAGCCCGCGCCCCCACTGCCCTTGATCGGCGCCCTGCGAAACCGCTGAAGATCGAGTTAAACCAAAAATCTCCGAAAACAGGGTGTTTCCGGGTGGCCGTGGTCTTCGGACCTCGGCCTTTCTTGTTCATGAGGTTCCAACCACAGGGACCAGTTCCTTGGCCACGGATGAACACAGACAGGACACGGATAAAACAAAAAATATTATTTTCTGATCCGTGTCCCGTCCGTGTCCATACGTGGCTCAATTCGCCGCTTGGTTCAAATTTCCGCGACGGTCCGGATCGCGGCTTCGAGGACGAGGAAGTCGACCGGTTTGGTCAGGTGGTCGGCGAACCCGGACTCGCGGCTCCGCCTGAGGTCTTCGTCCATCCCCGAGCCTGACAGGGCGATCGCGGCGGTCGGGCGGAGCTCGCCGAGCTGGTTGAGGAGTTCGTGGCCGCTCCCGTCGGGCAACCCGAGGTCGCAGACCATGACGTCGAACGGGTCTTCGAGGCGGATCAGCTCCACCGCCTCGGCGATCGACCCGGCGGTGTCGACCTGATGCCCCCGGCGCCTGAGCAGTCGGCTCAGAACGGTTCGGGTGTCGGCGTCGTCCTCGACGAGCAGGAGCCGGAGCGATGCGGGGGGCGAGTCGGGGCCAGGATCACCCGAAGTTGGCAAGGATTCCGGCGGGGTCGAGGGTAAGGGGGTGGGCCTCGTCGGGAGTTCGAGCGTGAAGGTGGCGCCGAGGCCGAGGCCCGGCGAGTCGGCCCTGAGACAGCCGCCGTGGGCCTCGGCCAAACTCCGACCGATCGCCAGGCCCAGGCCGAGGCCGCCGAACCGGCGAGTGACCGACGGGTCCCCCTGGTCGAACGGGGCGAAGATCCGGCTGATCGCATCGGCGGTGATCCCGGCGCCGGTGTCGATCACCTCGACGGCGATCCGGTCGTCCCCCGCGTCGACGGTCTTGACGGTGATCGTCCCGCCCGGAGGGGTGAACTTGGTGGCGTTCTTGATCAGATTCCAAAGGATCTGCTGGAACTTGGCGGGGTCGGCCGCGACGTGGTGCCGGGTGGCGTCGAGGTGGACCGCCGCGCTCAAGCCCGCTTCGGCGATCCCCGGTCGGCAGATCGCCAGGGCTTGCTCGACCAAGGTATGGATGTCGACCAACTCCCGGCGAAGCTGGAGTTTGCCCCGGGCGATCCGGCTGAGGTCGAGGAGGTCGTCGATCAACCGGGCCTCAAGCTCGACGTTCCGCCGGGTCATCTCCAGGACCACTCGGAAGGCGTCGGGCGTGGACGGGTCGTCGAGCATCGCCGAGACTTCGGCCAGGACCGGCGTCAAAGGGGTCCGAAGTTCGTGCCCGAGGACGGCCAGGAACCGGTCCTTAGCTCGGTTGGCGGCTTCGGCTTCCTCGCGAGCTTGCTGGGCTTCTCGGTAGAGCCGGGCGTTGTCGACGGCCAGGGCCGCGCGTCGGGCCAGGTCCTCGACCAGGGGGAGATCCACCGCCGAGTAGGTCCGGCCCGATTCCGCCATCGCGAACGAGATCACGCCGATGGTCCGGCCTCGGGCGACCAGGGGGGCCGCGACCGTCGAGGTTTGCCGCAAACGCTGGAGCAACTCGAGGTGGGCGACCGAACGCGAGGAAGCTTTAAGGTCGGCGGGGACGACGTGCGTGACCAACTCGGGGCGACCGGTCCGGAGGACCGAGGCAACCCCCCCTTCGTCGCCGGGCAGGGGCGGGAACCGGCGGCCAAGCTCTCGGCCAAGTTCGACCTGGGCGGGGTCGGCATGCTCGACGGCCAGGCGGCGGATCGACCCGTCGGGCTCGATGATGTCGACGACGCACCAATCCGCGACGTGGGGGACGGCCAGCCTGGCCACGGCGGCGAGCGTCGTCTCGTAGTCGAGCGACGAGGCCAGGACGGTGCTCACCCCGGCCAGGAAGCCGAGCATCCCCTCGGCGCGCTTCTGGTCGTCGATGTCGGTGCAAGTCCCCAGCCACTTCTTGATCGACTGGCCCGGTCGGTCGAGCACCGGCAAGGCCCGGGCCAGGTGCCAGCGGAACGACCCGTCGGCCCGCTTGAGGCGGAGGTCGAGCGTCAGGTTCGACCCCGATCGCCGGGCGCGGGCCCACCCATCGACCCACCGGGGGACGTCCTCGGGGTGGAGCGTCGCCAACCAGTCTCGGTGGTGCCCCCGGGCGGATTCCAGCCCGGTGTATTCGGCCCACCTGGGGTTGAACGAGTCGAGCAAACCTTCGGGCGTGGCGGTCCAGACGATCTGGGGAATCGCCTTGGCCAGGAAGCGGTATCGGCGGCTGTCGGCTTCGATCAGGAGCCGGGCGGCTTGCTCGTCGGCCTTGGCGGCTTCGAACGCCTCGGCGGTTTCAAGTTCGGCGTCGGAACCCGAGCCAAAGTCTTTCGGGTCCGCGTCATCGCGGGAAGGACTCGGAGTCGGGTGCGGTCGCGGCCCGAACGAGTCGATCATCCTGATCATCAAATCCCTCCGATCTGGCCGAGGTTCGCACCCTCAGCCGGAAAACGGACGGTTGGCCTGATCCAAACGAATGGCTGTTTGGGGGGATTGCCAGACGACAACCATGCCAGTCTCGGAAATCTCGGCATCATCGCCACAACATCAATTTAACAACCTGGCCGATTCCGACAAGGGGTTTGAGCGATTTGGTGTCCAAATACCTCAAAACCTGGTTGATTCTCCGCCCAATTGGACTCGACGAAATCGACCGCTCGAACTCCCGGAGGTCAGGGTCGCCTCAGCGCCCCGAGGACGCCAGGGTCGCCTGATCGAGATACCACATCCGGTCGGGTCCTTTGACCAGGCGATGCGCCATCGGGTAAGACGCGATCGGTTTTTCGCCCTCCTGGTTGCGGAGGGTGACCCGCACGGTGTATTCCACATGCGAGGTGCCGTGGCCGACGCTCTTGTCGCCCCGGAAGTCGCTGACCCGGAACGTCAGGGGGGTGAATCGTCCCCCTCGGCCTTTCTTCCAGTGGGCCATCCGCTCGGCCCAGTGGGCTTTGAAACTATCATAGGTTGCGAAGCGGCCCGAGGCTCGAGCGGTCGGGGTGAGCAGGAGCCACATCCGGCGATAATGCGGGAAGTGGTGCGACGCGGCGAAGAAGAAGTCGGAGACGGCCTGTTCGGGGGTGATCCGGACGGGACGCTCGATCGTCACCAGGATCGGGTAGCTCAACAGGACGCAGGCCGCCCCGCCGATCAAGAGGATCAGGAACGTCAAGCCGAGCGAACTGAGCGAGAACCAGGCCAAGGCCAGCGTCGCCACCGCGACAACCCCGACCCGGACGAGGTCGGGACCCCACTCGGCGGCTCGGGTCCAGATGGGGTCGACCTCGTCGTGGTCTTCCTCGACGTAGGCGGTCTCCTCCTCGGCTTCGACCTCTTCGAAGCCGATCGCCCGTTCGCTCGACCGCCGCTTCGACCGACTTGGAGCCCGGTCCGACGAGTCGGATTCGGGGTCGATGTGGGCGCTCTGACGTTCCACCCGGATCGACGAACTCGACGGCACTCCCGAGGCGTCGTTGGGGTCGAAGTTCCGGTCCGAGGCGACGGGTTTCGGCTTGCTCGGTTTGGCCGAGCGGGGGGTCGGCCGAGGGGTCGCCCGAGGCTTCTCGGTCGGGGTCGTTTGGGCGATATCGAGGCCGTATTCGGACAGGTCGTCGGTTTGGGCGGACTTCGCGGCGGGGGAAGCCGGTTCCGACTCCTCCGGCGGCTTGAAGGTGTAGATCACCCGGGAGTCGAACAGCGAGTTGGCGTCGGCGATCGGCGGGCGACTCGGGTCGTCGGGGCTTTTCGGATCGCTCATGCACTCACTCCTCGTTGAGGGGAAGGTCTTCCGGCGAACGACCTTAGGTTCGACTCCCGGGAAAGTTGCGCGACCTGATTCTCAAGGTTATCAATACCGGAAAAATCCCGGATTCGCACCTTATTTTTTCGGGTCGAGGTTTTTGGTCAACTCGTCGGCCGAGACCGAAGACTTGATCCCCTCGGAGGGGACTTCGAGCTTGGCGGTCCAGACGATGGCGTTCAAGACCAAGGTCCGGAAGTCGGCGTTGCCCCAATTTTTGTGGAAGTGACCGCCGGTGAAGCCGAAACCGCGCCCCCCATCGGGCCGCTCGACCGCCCAGGCAAGGATCTCCTCGCGGCCGTTCGCCTCGACGATGTGCTTGTAGGGGCCTCGGGGGGAGGCGCTCTTCCCCTGGCGGGTCTCGTCGCCGGGCTTGGCGACCAGGATCGGCGTCACCCCTTTCATCTCGGGGCGGAACCGCATGTTGTAGTACCACTCGTCCTCGACCTCGAACGGCTTGACGCCTCGGGTAATCGGATGCTCGGGCAAGGTCTTGATCTCGGCGGTCCAGTGCGGGTTGGTCGAGAATCGGTCCTCATAATAGCCGCCGAGCCATTGGAGGAACTCGGGTCCGCCCTTGCCCGCCGGGACTTCGACTGCATAGTGCATGCAGGCCAGGCCGACCCCTTTTTCCATCAGCTTGCCGATCTTGGCGAGGTGGTCCCCCTGGACGATCGGGTGCCCGCCGCCGCCGTCCATGAAGAACACCACGGCCTTGGCATTCTCGAACACCGAATCATCGCTCGGCCAGCCCCCGGCGACGAACACGGGGTCGACCCCGGGAACTTCGTCGAGGCACTTGACCAGGAGCTTCATCCCGGCGTTGAACTCGTGGGCCCCCTTGGGGTGGCTCGGTCGGCCGGCGATCAGGACGATCTTGGCGTCCTCGGCGCGGGCCGAGGGGGGGGCGAGGGCCAGGGTCGCGGCCATGCTCAACCCTAGCAGGAGACACTGACCCAGTCGCTTGCTCATGAGGTTCCGGCTCCGGTCGCGTCGTTGGTCGAGGTCAGTCGGGGTGTGGGAAGGTTCGAGGCATTTTCCGCTTGGCAGATTGCAGGGGACTTCTCTGATTGACCTCCCTTTGCAATCTGCAATCTGCAATGAATTTCTGGAATTTGTGTTGGGGTCAAAACAAGCGACGCCTCAGGGCCTCCGGTTTGAATTGGAGGCCGAAGGGCGTCGCGTTGACAGTTGGCGAATCAAAGGTCGATCAGACCAGCGGGGTTTCGCCCGGGACCGCGACGGCGGGGGTTTCCGACGGGCCGAACTTGAGTTCCTTGGGGGTCAGGTCGAGCTTCGAGTTCAGGGCCTGTTCCCAGGTGACGGCCTTGCCGGTGTAGGCCGACATCCGACCCATGATCGCCGTCAAGGTGCTCTCGGCGACGGTCTTGAGTTCGTTGAGCGGGTGGCCCGAGCGGATGCTCTCGATCATGTCGATGTGCTCCTGCTCGTAAGGGTTCCGCTCCTTAATGTCGCGGCCCCGGACTCGCTCGACCTTACCTTCGTAGGGCCGGAAGACGTAGGTCCCGGCCTGGAGGTCATAAACCCCCTTGGTGCCCGCGACCGCTTCGGAGACGCTGCCGTCGCAGCCGTCGATCTGGCGGCACATGCTCATCACATGGACGCCCTTGGGGTACTCGTAATCGACCGCGAAGTGGTCGAAGGCGTTGCCATAGATCGGCTGAGTCCGGACCTGGCGACCGCCCATGGCGACGGCCTTGACCGGGTGGCCTTGCAGGGCCCAATTCATCACGTCGAGGTTGTGGACATGCTGCTCGGTGATATGGTCGCCCGACAACCAGGTGTAGTAGAGCCAGTTCCGGATCTGGAACTCCATGTCGGACATTTCCGGGGTCCGCTTGACGGACCAAAGTCCGCCCTGGTTCCAGTAGCACCGGGCGGTAACGATCTCGCCGATGTCGCCGCCGTGGATGCGCTTCATCGCGTCGATGTAGCCCGCCTGGTGGCGGCGCTGGGTCCCGGCGACGACGGCCAGGTTCTTGCTCTTGGCTTCCTCGGCGGCGGCGAGGACCTTGCGAATCCCTGGGCCATCGACGGCAACGGGCTTCTCGGTGAACAGGTGCTTGCCGGCGGCGATCACGGCCTTGATGTGGGTCGGGCGGAACCCGGGCGGTGTGGCCAGGATCACGAGGTCGACGCCCGAGTCGATCACCTTCTGGTAGGCGTCGAAGCCCACAAACGAGCGGTCTTCGCTGACGTCGTACTTGTCGCCGAACTTCGCCAACTTCTCCTTGGCGTTGCTCAGGTGGTCGCGGAATAGGTCGCCCATCGCATGCAATTTGACGTTCGACGACGAGTTGATCGACTGCTCGGCGGCCCCGGTGCCCCGGCCTCCGCAACCGACGAGGCCGACCTTGATGACGTCGCTCCCGGCGGCGTGGGCATTCCCCGAGATCGCTCCCAGGCTCAGGGCGCCGGCCCCGGCGGCGACGGCGGTCGACAAGAATTCGCGGCGCGAGGCGCTTGGCTTCCCGACGGGATCGGTCATGGCGGTTCGCTCCAGGACGGAGGATTGTGGACGGGTGAAATTCAGGGGCGCCGGCCTGCGAGATCACGACGGGGCCGGGCGCCCTTGGAGATTGGGAATGAGTCCCAGCCTAGCGGGTCCCTTTTCCCTTCACAACCAGGGACCGGACGCCTTTGAGATTTTCTTGCTCCTCGACCGGGTGGACGACCCGGAAACCCACGTTCCGGGCGTCGGTGTGCCACCAGATGCTCTGGGGGCGCTGGGGGTCCTGGACCGACCACTCGGGGTTCGACGGGGTCCGGGCGGCCGACCGGAGCTTGTCGGGGTCGTCGTCCCACGACCCTCCTCGGACGACGTAGGGGTATTCCTTGGTCGTCGGCAAGACCACCGGCCCGAGCACCGGCTGGGCCGTCTTGGCGAACCGGGCGTAAGCCTTGGGCTCGTGCGGGTCGATGCACCACTCGGCGACGTTGCCGTGCATGTCGTGCAGGCCCCACGGATTAGGCTGCTTGAGGCCGACGGGTCGCGGCCCCTCGGCGTTTTCGACGTACCAGGCGTATTTGCCCAACTCCTCAGCCTCGTCGCCGAACGAATACGCGGTGCTGGTCCCTGCGCGAGAGGCATATTCCCACTCGGCCTCGGTCGGGAGCCGGTAGAGTTTGCCGGTCTTGGCGGTCAGCCACCGGCAGTACTCCATCGCCGCGTGGTGGGTCATGCAGATCGCCGGGTTCTTGTGGTTGCCCAGCCCGAAGGTCATGTCGGCGTAGGGTTTGGTCGACCGGGTGACGGCGTCGGCCTTGGTTTCGGATTGGGGCTGCTTGGCTAAGTCGGCGTTTTCTCGACGCTTGCGCTGGATGTCCTTGGAGAAGGCGTATTCCTCGAACTCGTCCCAGGTGACCTCGCACTTGGCCATCCAGAATGGGGCGATCTTGGCGGAGAACGTCGGGCCTTCGTCGTCGCCTCGCTTGGTCTCGCCGACGGAACTGCCCATCGTGAAGGTTCCGCCCGGGATGGGCATCATCTCGAATTCGAGGTCGGTCCCGGCGATCTTCTCGACGTAAGGCTTGGATGGGTCGGGCTTGTCTTGACCCAGGGTTGGCGAACCACCCAACAAGATCAACAACGCGAAGAAGACTCGGGGATGCGGGGCCGGTCGCACGTGTGATAGCCTCCTGATCGGTGGAGCGAAGAAAGGTCGAGTTGAGTAGAACCGAGTCGGGTCGAGTCGGAAAGGATTGGCGATGTCTCGAGGATTGACGCGAGCCGGTGTTCCCGCCTTGATCTGCGTTTCGGCGGTGTTGATGGGTCTGGCCTCGGCCGGCGACGATCCGGTCGTCCCTCGGCGGTTCACGTTCAAGGAACCGCACATGGGGACCGAGTTCACCCTTGTTTTATACACCCCGGACAGCGACCTTGCCAGCCGGGCGAGCCGGGCCGCGTTTGACCGGATTCACGCCATCGACGTCGCCCTGACCGACTACGACCCCTCCAGCGAGTTGATGCGGCTCTGCGCCAAGGCCGGAGGCCCGCCCGTCCCCGTCGGCGCCGACCTGTTCACCGTCCTGAATCGGGCCAAGGAACTGCACGACCGCTCGGGGGGGGCGTTCGACCCGTCGATCGCGCCGGTGGTCCGGCTCTGGCGGCGGGCCAGGCGCGAAAAGAAGCTGCCCGACCCCGACCTGCTGGCCAAAGCGCTGGCCTTGGTCGGCGGCGACGCGATCAAGCTCGACCGCGACCGGCAAACCGTCGAGTTGACCCGACCGGGGATGAAGCTCGACCTCGGGGGGATCGCCAAGGGGTACGCTTCGGGCGAGGCGATCGCGGCCTTGAAGCGCGAAGGGGTCCACTCGGCCCTCGTCGCCGGCTCGGGCGACATCGTCGCGTCCGACCCGCCCCCCGGCCGGTCCGGCTGGACGATCGGGATCGCCCCGCTCGAGCTTGAGCCTCAAGCCGACGGGACCTTGGGCCGGACGATCACCTTGAGCAACGCCGCCGTCTCGACCTCGGGCGACGCCGAGCAATTCGTCGAGATCGACGGAGTGCGCTACTCGCACGTCATCGACCCCAAAACCGGCCTCGGCCTGACCGACCGCCGGAGCGTCACCGTCGTCGCCCTCGAAGGGGCCTTGGCCGACGCCCTCGACACCACCGCCTGCGTCCTGGGAGTCGAGAAAGGGCTGGCCCTCGTCGAGTCCTACCCCGGAGCCTCGGCCTTATTCGTCCGAATCACCCCCCAAGGCCCGGTCGTCACCGAGTCGAAGGGGTGGAGCCGGCATGCCTCACCTTCGAAGCGACCGTGATGACAAGATGATAAGAGGTCGTCAAAGAGAACAGCTTATCGTAGGATCGTTGAAACGAATCAAATGCGCTTGTGTCATGATCGAGGTTTGTTTCGGGCTTTCTGATACGGGGAGATCAAATGGCTAAAAAACCGAACCCGAAAGCCGTCGATCGTCCTATCCCGGATCGTCCTCGTCGCTCCGCTTCGGGGATTTTCAAGAAGAAAAGTAGCAGCCCTGGCAGCGGAAATTATTGCATAGTCGTCCGCGAGGGGGTCGCCACGACCATCATCAATCTAGCTGGCAAGTCCATCGTTCACCGTCCTGTCGACCCCATTCGGCGTCCTCTCAAGCGATTCTCCGCCAACACCCTGGCGGTCGTGAAGCATGCCGCGAAGCTGGAGGGGCGGAGCGTCAATGATTTCATCGCTATCGCGGCGAGAAAGGCGGCTCATCGCACGATCCAGCAAACTCAGATCATCCTCTTATCGACCAAAGAGCAACGCCACTTCGTTGAGGTCCTTCTCGACCCGCCCGCTCTCGCCCCGGCCCTGAAACGTGCCCAGCAAGCTCATGCCCAACTCGTCCGAGCGACACCGTGACAGAAGGGTTTTCCATCGTTCGGCTCGACGGTGAGCATGATCGAACGAACTTTTCGTGCGGCGTCGAGGCGTTGGATCGCTACTTTCGAGAACAAGTCGGCCAGGATATCAAGCGGCGAGCGACCGCCTGTTTTGTCGCCGTAGACACGACCACTCGCAAACTGGCGGGCTATTACACCCTCGCCGCAGCCGGGGTACCGCTCGGTGACCTCCCGGCCAACCTGAGCAAGCGACTGCCGCGTTATCCTTTGGTCCCGGTGGCTCTTGTGGGGCGTCTGGCCGTCGACCAAGCTTACCAAGGTCGAAAGTTGGGCGGTGCCCTGATTTGGGACGCGGTGAGCCGGTCGATCCGCTCCGACGTGGCCGTCGCAGCCCTTGTGGTCGACGCCAAGGACGACGCGGCGAAGGCATTTTACAGACACCTTGGCTTTGTGGCGTTGTCGAGCGAGGGCAGACAACTGGTTTTGCCACTCGCGAAGCTCAAATCCTGATCGATTCACTCAGATGCAGTTGGTAAGGATGGTCCACTACCCGTCGAGAAGACCGAAGGGCAAGCTCAATGCTATCGAAATTCTCCCACTCCCTCACCGGTTGATTTCGTTCACTTCGTAAGTCCATCTCCATTCTCGATCTTTAAACGGTTCCCAACACTCGTCAAGAACCGCGAAGGCCGAGGCTTGAACTGGCGCGAGGAGTTCTTACAATGAACCCTTCCAAAACGTTGCGACGAACGCCGAAGGTGGTGAACGACCTCGGCGACGGGAAACGAGAGCCGGACCGGAAAGGATTGCGGACCATGCGTTGCGCTGGGATGGTCGCCTTGGCGGCCTGGGGAATATCGACCGCGACCCTGGTTTCGGCCCCTTGGGGGACGGCCCATGCGGCGATGAGCGAGATGGCGTCGGACGTGATTGAACTTAAAGATGGTCACCAAGTGGTTGGCGACGTGATCGCCGAGAAGCCGAACATGCTCTTCGTCGACCTCGGGTTCGACGTGCTCAAGATCCCTCGCGATCAGGTAGCGTCGCGCCGGAAGTCGACCGAGGCCGCGAAGCCTTTGTCGGGCCCTTCGGGGGTGTCGAGCGACGTCGATCCGACGGGCTTCTACCTCACCGCCGACTTGAAAGCGACCCCGGTCAAGGATCTGGTCCACCGCTTCGGCGAGGCGGTGATCTCGATCGAGACGCCCGGCGGCAAGGGTTCGGGCTTCATCCTCAACTCCGACGGCTACGCGGTGACCAACCACCACGTCATCGACGGCGAAACCCGGATCTCGGTGATCTTGTACGAGAACGCCTCCGGCGGCGGGCTCAGGCGTCGGCGAATCGACGAGGTGGCTCTTGTGGCCATGAACCCGTTCACCGACCTGGCCCTGATCAAGATCCCGGCGCAGAAGGATTACAAGTTCTCGAACGTTTATCTCGGGAGCCTGGAAGATTTGAACGCGGGCGACGGGGTTTTCGCCGTCGGCAACCCGCTCGGGCTGGAGCGGAGCGTTTCGCAGGGGATCATCAGCACCCGGAACCGGAACTTCGAAGGGCTGGTCTACCTTCAGACCGACACGGCGATCAACCCGGGGAACTCGGGCGGGCCGTTGTTCAACCTCCGAGGCGAGGTCATCGGCGTGATCAATATGAAGTCGACGATGGGGGAAAACGTCGGTTTCGCCATTCCGATCAATTACGTCAAAGATTTCCTCCGAAATCGCGAAGCCTTCTCGTTCGACAAGGACAACCCGAACACCGGGCACCGCTACCTCGATCCGCCTCGTCGGATCAAGGCGGGGTCGCCGATCGGTCGGTCGTCGCCGAAAACCGGCTCGACGCCGCCTGCCGAAGGGGAGCAGCGCTGAGTGATCGGGCCATCATCTTGCGATCCGGCTCGATGAAGAAGTCACCAGCCCGGCGGACGGGTCTTTTGGTGGGTCGTTGAGGGTGTTCCGTTCCGTTTTGATCCGTTGCGTTCCGTTGTTCCAAGGATTTCCGTTGTGGCGGCCCCTTCTCGACCGGCACGGGTCGGTGGGACGAGGGTCGGACCAAGTCAGAAAAGGGAGCTTCACTTGATTCGTACCCCGTTGCGGGCGGCCCTCCGTTTCGCGTTGTCCGGCTGCCTCGGGCTGGCCACCGTTTCGAGCCTGGCGAGCGTAACCCACGCCGCCGCCGAACCGGAAAAGGTCCTGCCGGACTCGACCCTGTTTTTCTTCAACGTCAAGAACGTCAGCGAATTCCGCGAGGCGTTCGGCCAGAGCCAGTTCGGCCAGCTCCTGGCCGACCCGGCGATCAAGCCGCTCAAGGACAGCGTGTCCGAGAAGCTCGGCCAGGCGAGCAAGGACCTCAAGGCCAAGCTCGGCGTCACCATCGACGAGTTGCTCACCTTGCCCCAAGGCCCGGCGCACGTCGCCATCGTCAGCAAGACGGGCGGCCAGATCCCCATTGCCGTCCTGATCTGCGCGGATGCCGGTAAGAACGAAAAGACGATGACCGACGTCATGATGAAGGCGACCAAGCAGGCCGAGGAAGCCAACGCCAAGGTCGGGACCGAGTCGTTCAAGGGCTTGACCCTGCACATCATCCAGCCGCCCAAGGACGGCGACAAGCCGAACCCGCCCTTGATCTGGACCAACTCGGGGAGCGTCTTCCACATCGCCACCGACGCCGAAGCCCTCAAGGACGTGATCTCTCACATCGACGGCCGGAGCGACTCGCTCGGCTCGGTCGAGGCGTTCGTCAAGTCCAAGGCCAAGCTCGGGACCGACGCGCCCGTGGGCTGGTTCTTCGACATCAACAAGGCGATCAAGCTCGCCGTCAAGACCGTGCAGGCCAAGCAGGGCGGCGGGCAGAACATCGAAGGCATCCTCGACCAGGTCGGGATCAACGGCCTGAAGTCGGCCTCCGGCACCTTCGCGTTCAACTCGGGGGCCTACGACAGCGTCAGCAAGGTGTTCTTCCTCGCCCCTTCGCCCACCTCAGGCATCCTCAAGCTGTTCATGATGCCGCCGACCGGCCTTCGCCCCGAACCCTGGGTGCCCGCCACCGTCGCCAGCTACCAGACCATGAGTTGGGAACTCGACGGCGCCTATGACGCCCTCAACGAGCTGGTCAACGCCTTCCAGCCCGGGATGCTCAACCTCCTGGAGCAGCAACTCGTCGGCCCCAACGGCGGCGAGCCGATCAGCCTCAAGAAAGACGTCTTCGGCCCGCTCGGCGACCGCCTGACCCTGGTCAGCGACTTCAAGAAGCCAGTCAAGGAAGACAGCCAGCGCCTTCTTCTCGGCGTCGCCCTCGACGACAGCAAGGCGTTCACCAACACCTTGACCAAGGTCCTCGGGATGACCGGCGGCGCCCCCGTGAAGCGCGACTTCCAGGGGACCACGATCTACGACTTCAAGGTGCCCGACATGCCCAACAACGGCAACAACGCCAACAACCTGTTCAAGAGCGGAGTGGTGAGCCTCGCCATCGCCAAGGACACGCTCTACCTGTCCACCGAGCCGGCGCTCCTCGAAGCGACCCTCCGCAGCGGTGCCTCGGCCCTGGCCGATAGCCCGAGCTTCCAGGGTGTCGCCAAGCAAATCCCCGCCAAGACCAGCAGCCTGACCTACTCTCGGGCCGACGAGCAAGCCCGGGTCACCTACGACTCGATCAAGAGCGGCCAGTTCGAGCAGCAGTTCAAGGCTGCGCCCAATGCCCCCGACATGAGCAAGGTGATCGACAAGAGCAAGATCCCCGACTTCTCCGTCTTCGCCAAGTACCTCTCCGAAGGGGGCGGGTTCGGCCTGATGGAAAATGACGGAATGACCTTCACCAACTTCACCCTCCGCAAGGCCAAGCCCTGATCTTCGGCCCCATCGTTCGGAGACCGTTGCCAGCTGATGGTTTCCGAACCGAATTGACGACTCCAACCGACGGCGGTGCGCGACCCTCGCGCCCCGCCGTCGTTGTTTTTCCTCGGATCGATTCAAGCCCGACCCTCGGTCCAGCCGATCCAATCGTTAGAAACGGCCGTCGATGCGCGATCGAAGGGAAGGTTCGCCTTTCCCGAACGGGAGCGCGGCGGGTTCGATCACGATGGGGCGGAGGTGCTGGATGTTGAACCGCGTGGGCAAGGATGCGATCGGCCGTTCGAGCGGATCAAAGCGGCGGTCGACGATCGGCCGACGACCGGTGATCGAGTCGCTGGAAGGGCGGGCGATGATGACCGCGACGCTCGCTCCGATCGCCAACGTGAGCGTGCCGCAATTCCAGGGATATCAGGTCTCGCTCAACGGCGGGACCACCCACCAGCAGACCTACACCGTCACGTCGGACAACCCCGGCGTCAAGGCGACGGTGGCCCAGGGCCAGTTCCTCACGATCGGCGTGTCGCACACCGCCAGCAGCACGGCGGGCGACATCAACGTCAACGGCAACCTGACCTTCCAGCTCTTCAACGACCTGACGCCGAACACCGTCGCCCAGATCGAAAGCCTGGTCGCCGGGACCGCGAAGAACCTGGCCGCCGGGGTCTCGATCGGGTCGAACTATTACGTCGGCAAGAACTTCCATCGGGTCGCCAGCGGCTTCCCCACCCCGACCACCTATATCGTCCAGGGCGGCTCGCTCAACGGTGACGGAGGAGGCCAGGTCTTCAACTCCCCCTTCCCCGACGAGTTCAACCAGTCGGTCGCCTTCACCGGGGCCGGCCAGATCGCGATGGCCAACTCGGGCGCCGACACGAACGACTCGCAGTTCTTCATCACCACCGGGTCGCCGACCTTCCTCGACTACCACCACACGATCTTCGGCCAGATCGTCGCCGGTCAGGACATCCTGAATCAGCTCACGAAGATTACGTTGAAAGCCGACCCCGCATCCCCGTCGAGCATCACGTACCCGGCGAGCCCGGTGACGATCTCCTCGGCGACGGTCTCCAACGTCAACCCCAACGGCGTCATCCACCTCGACACCACGGTCGCCCCCGCCAACGCCACGGCCAACATCACGGTCACGGCCAAGGACGTCACAGACAACACCACCACGACCCAGACGTTCCAGGCGAACGTCATGGCGGCGAACACGGCGGCCCCCGAGCGTCCGTTCGTCGGACCTTACGATCAAGCCCTCTCGGTCGCGCGGGGGCAGACGGCGCAGTTCCAGATCTTCGCGGTGTCGGCAACTCCTAACGACCCGATCACCTACACGCTGCAAAGCGCCGTCACCCGGTCATCGACCACGGGCGCCACGTCGTTCACGCCGGTCGACAGAACCAAGTTGACGGCCAGCGTGAACGCCTCAGGGCTGGTCACGCTCACCCCGGTGGCGGGCTTCACCGGGACGACCAATATCCTGATCGGCGTCCGGGACAACACCAACCGAGCGGGTTCGGGCGTGGCGCTCGACTCGCCGGACAATTACGAGTACCACTCGATCGCGGTCACGGTCGCGGCGAGCACGTCGGCGGTCGCCCAGCGGCCGTTGTCGCAGCAGGCGACGGTCACGGCCTCACCGATCGCCCCAACGCCGATCCAGCTTTCGGGAACCAACCCGAACGCCACCACCACCCTCCCCTTGACCTACGCCATCACCACCCAGCCGACCCACGGCACCATCTCCGGCTTCAACGCGGCGACCGGGGCGCTCAACTACGTGGCGACCGCCGGCTACATCGGCCCCGACGCGCTGGCCTACACCGTCACCGACCCAAACTCGAGGCTGTCGAGCTTCGCCACGACGGTCAAGGTCAACGTGATCAACGCCAACACCGGCGCGGTCCGGTTCTTCGCCAACGACGGGTCGACTTCGACCACCGTCCCGGGAGTCCTCGTCGTCACCCCGGTCCCCAGGACCGACGGCGGGACCAACACGGTCAACGCGGCGGTCGTCAACGGCAACGTCAACGTCACCGTCAACGGCGTGGTCGACGTGCTCCAACCCGCCGTCGGCAACGTGGACCGGATCGTCATCTATGGGTCCAAGGCCAACGACACCATCACCATCGACCCGAGCTTGTCGGCCATCGCCACGATCGACGGCGGCCACGGTGGGATCAACGTCCTGACGGCGGGCTCGGGACAGACCCGGGAGCACGGCTGGTTCGGCAAGAACACGCTGAAACAGGGGTCGTCGGACAACTACCAGCTTGGCCGGAGCGGGATCGGCGACAAGTTCGTCAAGGGGACCGGCAACACCAACGTCATCTTCCTCGGCCAGCCCGGCGGCTTCGCCCGCCACCTCAACCACAACCGGCAACTTCCGACCCAGACCCACGGGCGGTTCTACAAGTTCGCCGCCAACGGGAAGACCCTGGTCGTCGCCCCCAACCCTTACAACGCGTTGAAGGCGAGAAAGACCTCGACCGCGAATGCCCCTTCGACCACCGGGTCTACTAGCACGACGACCACCCGGACCGTGACGGCGGCCGCGCTTGCCCGGCAGGCAACCTCGGCCCATTCGACCTTGATTCCGGCCACCTCCGCCACCCCGACCAAGAAATAACCGGCCCGTCCCTCGACCGATTGATCTCGATTTCGCTTGCCCTGGCGTGGCAAAAAATCCCTGAGAGGCCGACAATCCCGGTCGACCCCTTGGGGATACGTTTTTGGACTGGTAATTCTGCGAGCCCCGGTCAAGATGGGTCGATCGCATCGTCCTATCGAAAGTCGATCCGAAATCGAAAGGGGGTCGCCCATGCGGCTGTTTCGTCTCCTGATCGGCGATCCCCGATTGCAAGTGGTCGGCCTCCTGATCCTGGCCCTCCTGCTCCTGGCGGGGATTGCCGGTCAGAAAGCCCCCGCGATCTGCCTTTCCTGCCCGGGGCATCGCGAGTTGGCGGGGGATTGCCTCTGCTACCACGCCCCCCCGACGGTCGAGGCGACCCGACGCTGAGGGATCGTTCGGGAAGTCGGCGATCGGCGTCTTCCGAAAAATTTCGTGGATCGGCGCCGGGTTCCTGGTACATTTGGCCGATCACCTCTCGACTGGCACCCCTCGACCTGCACCGAGGAATCGCGCGATGAGCCGACCCGAACCGATCTTCAGCGACCCGACGACCGGGATGAGCCGCCGGAAGTTCCTCCAGGTCGGCTATTCGGGGCTGTTGGGGATGAGCCTGCCGGGCTTGCTCGCCGCCCGCGCCACTTCCGCGCTTGCCTCGTCCTCGACGGGCGCTCCCGCTTCGGTCGCACCCGGGATCGGTCGGGCCAAGTCGGTGATCGTGATCCTGCTCAGCGGCGGGATCGGCCAGCACGACTCGTTCGATTTGAAGCCCGAGGCCCCCGAGGCGATCCGAGGCGAGTTCAAGCCGATCGACACCGCCGCCCCCGGCCTCCGGTTCTGCGAGCACCTACAGGGCCTCGCCAGTCGAGCCAAGAAGCTGGCGATCGTCCGGTCGATGGCGCACCGCGAAGGCAACCATCTCCAGGCCGTCCACTGGACCTTGACCGGCAAGGAGTCGGTCGCCCGAGGCGCCACCGACCTCGACCGGATCGCGTCGCGAGACGATTTCCCCTGCTATGCCGCCGTGGTCGATCAGCTTCGAGGCCGGTCCGACGGCGTCCCCAACGGCGTGGCGCTCCCGCTCAAGATGATCGAGGGGCCGCTCACCTGGCCGGGCCAGGACGCGGGGTTCCTCGGCCCTCGCCACGACCCCTGGCAACTCCGCCTCGATCCGAACAAGCCCGAAGCCCGCGACCAGACCCTCGCCCTGCCCGAAGGCTTGAGCCCCGAGCGGCTCCACCGCCGACGCCACCTCCTCGGCCAGTCGAGCTTGCCCAGCATCACCGTCGGCGAGTCGTTTAACGACCAGCAATCCACCGCGCTCGCCATGCTCTCCAACGGCAAGGTCGGGGCGGCCCTGAACCTCGACCTCGAAGACCCGAAAACCCTCGACCGCTACGGTCGACACAACTTCGGCAAGTCGCTCCTGATCACCCGAAGGCTGGTCGAGGCTGGGGTTCCGATCGTCCAGGCGATGATGGGGATCGTCCAGACCTGGGACCTGCACGTCAACAACTACGGTCGGCTCAAGAACGACCTGCTCCCGCCGCTCGACAAGGCGGTATCGGCCCTGCTCGACGACCTCGAAGCCAAGGGGATGCTCGAAGAAACCCTGGTGGTGATGCTCTCCGAGTTCGGCCGGACCCCCAAGATCACCGAATTGACCCCCGGCGCCATCCCCGGCCGGGACCACTGGCCCAAGGTCTACTCCGCCATGTTCGCCGGGGCCGGAGTCGTCGGAGGCCAGCTCATCGGCAAGTCCGACCGGATCGGCGCCTTCCCCCTGTCCCGCTCATTCGCCCCCGCCGACCTCGCCGCCACCATCTACCGAGCCTTGGGCGTCGACCTCGAAACCGAACTCACCGACCGCCTCGGCCGCCCCATCCGCCTCTGCGCCGGAGACCCGATCGACTCGCTCTACACAACCGCGAGCATTTGATTGGGCATGATCGACCATGCGACCCTGTCGCCCATTCTGCGTGGTCCTCACGCCTCATCGAGGAGCGGGAACGGCCACCCTATGAGGGCTGATCGGGCCAATTTTTGCGACCGGTCGACTGGTCCAGGAACGGTTGCTCGCACGCCAGGGGACAGGGAAACAAGGATACTCTACTTTTTGGAGAAAAGTGCCCTTTTCCCTATGATCTGAAAAGTAGAACGTCCCCTTTTTACCCTCCCAATATAATCAAGCAAGTAGTAAAATTTCATGAAATATTTTGAAAGAATATCGACATTTCACCATAAGACGACGATTGCCACATCGATTGTTGGAATCATCGCCGGACCCTTCACGATTATCCACTTTTGGTTTCCCAATGCCACTCAAACTTTCCGCTATAACGCGACTTTGATCTTCGCAGTTGCGCTATTCATAGCTGCCAGCATATTTGGCGCTCTTATTTGGTTAGCAAATTCTGCACGCAAATCGAAAAAAATTAGATTTACGCTACAGGGAATGATGGCAACAGTAGTTTTTCTGGGCCTTGGTTTGGGTATAATTCGTTGGTGGCTCAATTACAATTTTGCGACCCGTTATTCTTCGAACTACAGTGAGGATCAATTCCAGCGTGTTCGGATCGATATGACGACGATAGAAGTCGAGACAATTCTCGGTCGTCCGATTCAACAAGATTCGGCATCACAACGCTGGTTTCCCTACGAAAACTGGATATATAGCGAACCTCCGCCACCAGGGACAATAGGCGATAATTACCGGAGGCGCTGGATTATGTTCGATGAAGGCAAAGTCGTTGCGATTGTAAATGATTACTACACAGATTGAGAGTGGGGAGGGACTTGGTGTCAATTCCTCTTTTTGCCGGGGAATGCCCGGTAGCCAAAAGGAGAGAAAAGGAGGAGAGAAAAGGGGACATTCTACTTTTTGGAAAAAAGTACCCCCTCTCGTTTTTGCCCTGTGAAAAGTAAGATGTCACTTTCCCCCCTGTCCCTTTTCCCCCGATCGACTCGCTTTACGCAACGGCGACGCTTTGACCGCCGTTCAAAAGTGATTTGGACGATCACCGCTGAGGGTGACTCATGGACATCTCCCGTCGCCAGTTTTTCCAGACGACCGTCGCCGGTGCCGTCGTGGTCCCCGCGCTCGGCTCCGCTACCGCCAACAGATTGCCGACCCGCACCCTGGGCAAGACCGGCATCGAGGTCTCGATCCTCGGATTCGGCTCCGGGAGCCGGTTCCTGATGTACGAGGCCGAGGACAAGGCCCTTGCCGCCCTGTCGCATGCCCTCGACCTCGGGATCACCTACATCGACACGGCGCACTCGTACGGCGACGGCAAGAGCGAGGAGCGGATCGGCCAACTCATGCCCCAGCGCCGGAACCAGATCACCCTGGCGACCAAGCTCTCGGCGAGGACCGCCGACGACGCCCGCCGCCAGATCGAGAAAAGCCTCAAGCGGTTGCGAACCGACCGCCTCGACGTCCTCCACATCCACGCGCTGGCGGGCCTCGAAGACCTCGCCGCCATCGAGAAGCCCGACGGCATCCTCAAGGCCCTCTACGAAGCCCGCGGCCAGAAGGTCACCAAGGCCATCGGGATCACCTGCCACGCCTCGCCCGAAGCCCTCAAGCTCGCCTTGGAGCGGCACGACTTCGACTGCACCCAGATGGCTCTCAACGCCGCGATGGCCCGGATGGCCGACGCCAAAGGGGGCATGAAGGCCACCCCCATGTCCCAGGGCGGGTTCGAAGAACTGGCCCTGCCGGTGGCGATCCGCAAGCAGATGGGGGTGATCGCCATGAAAGTCTTCGGCCAAGAGCAGATCGTCGGCACGGCCCCGATCGAAAAGCTCCTGACCTACGCCCTGTCGCTCCCCGTCAGCCTCGCCAGCCTCGGCATGCCCAAGCCCGAGTTCATCGACCGCAACATCGAACTGGCCACCAGCTTCACCCCCATGTCGGGCGAACAACGCCGCAAGCTAACCGACTCGATCGCTACCGAGCGGAAAGTGTCCCTGGCAAGGTTCTTCCAAGATCATCTCGATGCGTGAACCGAGAGGCCAGGAAGGTAGCACCTCTGCGGCATCCCTGGCCAGTTCGAGCGGAATAAGGGGTCAAGCGGAATAAGGGGTCAGGTACGAATGGCGTTAAATTAATCAAAGACGATCGATGCGAATTTGTATCATGAGTGGTTTAGGCTGTCTGGGTCGTCGGCACCGAACCCGGTTCGATGGAAATTTGCGACGATTCAAGGTCGAACCAGCGTCCAGACAACTCTTCGGAGTGATCTCAACTCCTCTAAAATCAACAGTCACTGGTTAGCCTAACGCCATTCTAAAATGTCTCCTTTTCTCGCCTGCCGGCGTCATGGGTGAGTCAGACAGCCGCGCGCTCGGCGGTTGGTCGGCGGCGTAGATTCACCTGCGTGATTGCCGGTGGGTTGTAGGAGGCGTCCAACGCTCCGAGATCGGTGCCCGGCGGAACAATCTCGTCGATCCGGTCGAGAACCTGGTCCTCCAGGATGACCTCGGCGCCCGCGAGCATGTCGTCGAGCTGCTCCATCGTGCGCGGGCCGATGATCGCCGAGGTGACTCCGGGGTGAGCCACCGCGAAGGCCATCGCCATATGCGTCAGCGGTAGCCCGGCGGCCTCCGCGACGGGGATGAGTTGCTCGATCGCGTCCAGCTTGCGTTCGTCGGACATCTGTTTGGGGAAGACTTTGACGCGAGCGCTGTCGGGCGGCTGCTGGCCTCGGCGGTAGCGACCGGTGAGCATGCCCATCGCCAGCGGACTCCACACCATGGCGCCCATTCCGTACCGCTCACAGGTGGGGAGCACCTCGCGTTCTATGCTGCGGTTCAGGATCGAATAAGGCGGCTGCTCGACGCGAAAACGGGCAAGCCCCCGCCGCTCCGCAACCCATTGCGATTCGACGATCTCCGACACCGGGAAGGTCGACGACCCGATCGCACGCACCTTCCCCGCGCGCATCAGGTCGGTCAGGGCCGAGAGGGTTTCCTCGATGTCGGTATCCGGTGAGGGGCGGTGGACCATGTAGAGATCAACGTGGTCGGTTCCCAGGCGGCGCAAGGAATCCTCCAAAGCGCGGACCAACCAGCGTCGTGAGTTGCCCTGCTGGTTTGGATCTTCACCCATCGGAAGATGGGCCTTAGTCGCGAGCACGATGTTGTCGCGGCGACCTTGGATCGCCTTCCCAACGATCTCCTCGGACTCGCCTCGGCTATAGAAGTCGGCCGTGTCGATGAAGTTGATTCCCGCATCCAAAGCCTTGTGGATGATCCGGATCGAGTCGTCGTGGTCGGGATTGCCCACGGCGCCGAACATCATCGCGCCCAGGCAATAAGGGCTGACCTTGATGCCGGTTTTCCCCAGCGTGCGGTACTTCATAGACATCTCCTTGAATGAATTGATACGTGGTTAACGCCGCCATTTTGTGCTAATCTGCTGAAGCGGAATCACTTTCCATATTTATACGGAACAATGTTCCGCTTTGCAAGAGGAGAGTTCTTAATGAGTACGAAGGTGGCTGGGCAAGACGATGACCCCGGGCAAGAGGCTGCGAAGCCTCGGCCGGTGCGCGCCGACGCCCAGCGCAACCTCGACACCTTGCTCCAGTCGGCCGCCGAGGTGTTCGCCACCTCCGGGGTAGACGCTCCCGTCCGAGAGATCGCCGACCGAGCCGGCGTCGGCGTCGGCACGGTCTACCGCCACTTCCCGAAGCGCGCCGACCTCATCGCGGCCGTTTTCCGTCGCGAAATCGACGCCTGCGCGGACACCGCACCGATCCTGGCGGCCGAGCACAAGCCCGGCGAAGCACTGGCGAGATGGATGCAACGATACGCGGCCTTCATCGCAACCAAACGCGGGCTCGCCACGGCCCTGCACTCGGGAGACCCGGCCTTCGACACCTTGCCCGCATACTTCGAGCAGCGACTCCGCCCCGCCCTTCGGGCGCTCCTTGACTCCGCGATAGCCGCCGGCGAAGTCCGCACCGATGTCGTCTCAGACGATCTTCTGCGAGTGGTCGCGAGCTTGTGCATGACCGCCCAAGATGTCCGACCCGGCCACTCGCAGCGCATGGTCGCTGTCTTTGTAGACGGGCTACGCTATGGCACAAACGCATCGCCGGACACGCCTTCCTGAGCCGCTATGGTCGTTGTCATTTTTCAAAGTGCACGCCAGACTACCAGTGATGAGCTGTGTAGGAGAAAGGAGACATTCTAGAATGCCATTAAGTTAGGGAGATGTCGCCGCAAGTTATTTAATGGTAACCGTTCACGGGGGTAGTGGGTTGCGCTTTGGCGTCCGATCGGGTACATCAAGATCATGTCGCTTGCACCGCCATTATCTCAAGACGTTTGGGAGGCCACGCCAGCCGAGTCTCGGGCGCTGATCGAGGCGTTGCGTCTTCAGGTGGAGGCCCCGCGAGCCGAGGTCGTCGCGTTGAAGGATCGCCTC
>JAABUX010001726.1_pt1 | contig 32253 bp, 21 predicted proteins | sample 5561851 | NCBI WGS metagenome assembly JAABUX01 (sample SAMN10711883, study PRJNA513361) | rock metagenome | isolation source: Antarctica rocks | place: Antarctica: Victoria Land, Richard Nunatak red sandstone | collected 2016-01-03
CGCCGCGCTTTCCGATGGGTGCTGTAACGATTCGGCTCCTTGCTGGCACTGATCGACACGCCCGGTTACGTTGTTTCACCAGCGTGGAACGCCAGACCGAACACGTCGTCGCACTCGCATTTCAAACCAAGACACTACCTACCCGACGTTGTGAATGACTCGGGGTGCTAGGATCGATACAATCATAAAATGGGAGGTTGCGTTGCGCGTCAACAGATGGCTCATCCTTTCCGCCGCGGCATTGTCTGTCGGCGGCGCTGCTCCGGCGATCGCCGCGGGCAACTATAGCTGGCCGGATAACATTCCGCCCGAGGCCAAGGCACTCATGAACTCGCCGCCATTGTCGCCGACTGGACAGGTCGTGCCGGGCTTTCCGCAGGGCGCGCCGGCATCGTCGCCCGACATATTCCAGTTCTCGCCCGACGACATCGCCAAGCTGAAGGCAGGGCACTTCACCGCCGGCATCGTGATGCAGACGATGGATGCGGGCTGGCCGATGCTGCAGATCCGCGGCATCACGGAAACGCTGAAGGGTTTCGGCATCAACGTGGTGGCCACGACGAACGCCAAGTTCCAGCCGGGCAAGCAGACCAGCGATCTTGAGGAGGTGATCGCGCGCAAGCCCGACGTCATCTTCTCGATCCCGCTCGATCCGCTCGGCGAGTCCGCCGCCTACAAGAAGGTCCCGGCAGCGGGCATCAAGCTGGTGTTCATGGACAATGTCGCGGCCAAGATGACACCGGGCAAGGACTACGTGTCGGTCACGGCGTCCGACAACGAGAGCAACGCCTACTTCGCCACCAAGCAGCTCGCGGAAAAGCTCGGCGGGCACGGAGAGATCGGCTTCGTGACCCTCGTGTACGAGTACTACTACTCGGTCGCCGCGCGGAAGGTCGGCATGCTGCGGGCGCTCAAGGAGTATCCCGGCATCAAGCTGGACGAGATCGGAACCATCTCCTCGCCGGAAAAGGCCTATGGCGTGGCGACCGCGATGATGACCGCGCATCCCGACATGAAGGGTATCTTCGTCGCCTGGGACACGCCCGCCGAACAGGTGGTCTCCGCGGCCAAGACGCTCGGACGCAAGATCCTCGTCACCACCAACGACGTTGCCGTCGACAGCGCCTACTACGTGGCGCGCGGCGACATCATTGCGATCGGTGCGCAGCGGCCCTACGACCAGGGCGTCGCCGAGGCGAAGTCCGCCGCCTATGCCCTGCTCGGCAAGCCGGTGCCGCCGTATATCGAGGTGCCGACGCTCCAGGTCACCAAGCTGAACCTGCTCAGCGCGCTCAAGGAAGTGACCAAGGAAGCTCCGCCGCCGTCGCTGATCAAGCTCTGCGCGGGCGCATGTTTCTGACCACGCGCGGGCGCGTGTTCCCTAATCATCGGGCCGGCATGAGCGGCACGGGTCCCGTGGACGCGCCGCTGATCGACATGCGCGGGATCAGCAAGAGCTTCGGCGAGAACCGGGTCCTGTTCGACGTGGACTTCGGGCTTCGCCCGGGCGAGGTCCACGCGCTGCTCGGCGAGAACGGCGCCGGCAAGTCGACGCTGATGAAGATCCTGATGGGCGTGTATCAGGCGGACGCCGGCGCCGTGACCCTGCTGGGCGAGCCGATCGGGCGCAGCTCGGTGCACGACCACCTCTCCAGGGGGATCGCGATGATCTTCCAGGAGCTGAGCCTGGTGCCGAACGGGACGGTGTCCGACAACGTATTCCTCGGCCGCGAGCCGCAGACGCTCGGGCTCTGGGTCGACAGGCGCCGCATGCGGCGCGAGACGGCGGCGAGCATCGCCTCGCTCGGCTTCGACCTGTCGGCGCAGGCGGCGATCCGGTCGCTGCCATTCGCCCAGCGGCAGATGGTGGAAATCCTGAAGGCGATCTCACGCGGGGCGCGCGTGCTCATCATGGACGAGCCGACCTCGTCCCTGACCATGCGCGAGGAGGCGGCCCTGTTCGCCGTGATCGCCGACCTGAAGCGGCGCGGCATCGGCATCATCTACATCAGCCACCGCATGGCGGAGATCTTCGCCATCGCCGACCGCATCAGCATCGTCAAGGACGGCCAAGTGATCGGGCCGCTCGACCCGAAGCAGACCACATCCGGCCAGGTCGCCGCCCTGATGTCCAGGGCGACGGCGCCGTCGGCGGGCATCGATCCGGCGCTCGCCGCTCCCGCCGCGATGCGCCCCGGTCAGCCGATGCTGCAGGTGCGCGGCCTGCGGACGGCGCGGAAGCTGCGCGACGTGGGCCTGGAGGTCGCGGCCGGCGAGGTGGTCGGGATCGCCGGCCTGGTCGGCAGCGGGCGCTCCACGCTGCTGAAGGCGCTGTTCGGCCTGCTGTCCGACTGCAGCGGGCAGGTGACGGTCGCGGGTGCGGCGCTGGCGGCGGGCGACAACCGGGCTTCCATCGACGCCGGGATAGCCCTGGTGCCGGAGGACCGGCGGCTCGAAGGGCTGATCGGCAAGCACGACCTGGCGCACAACATCGCGTTGCCGAACCTCGACCGTATCCGCGTCCGTCCGGGTGTCCCGATCGCCTCCAGGGCCCGCAGCAACGCGCTGTTCGAGCGCTACCGGCAATCGCTCGCCATCGTCGCCACCGGCCCGCGGCAGGAAGCGATGCAGCTCAGCGGCGGCAACCAACAGAAGGTGGTGTTCGGCAAGTGGCTGGCGACCGAGCCCCGGCTGCTGCTGCTCGACGAGCCGACCAGCGGCGTCGACATCAACGCCAAGGCCGACATGCGCCTGCTGATCCGCCAGGTGGCGTCGCGCGGCGTCGGCGTCCTGCTGGTCTCCTCTGAATTGGAGGAACTGGTGACCACGGCCGACCGCATCCTCATCCTGGTGGCCGGCAGCATCGTGGGTTCGGCGCCGGCCGGGATCGACGAGCCCTCCCTGCGCAACCTCCTGCAGGCCGCGATCCTGGCCGCGAAGACGGAAGTCACCGCATGAGCAAGAGCCTGACCGTTCCTGGTGGCGGCGCGGGAAGATCGGCCTGGCTGCGGCACGCTCTCGCCGACCACGTCACCTACGTCATATTCGGCGGCGTGACGCTGTTCTTCCTGGTAGCGGCACCGCATTTCGCCTCGCTTGCGACCGCGGCCGCGATCCTGCGCATCACGGCCATCGTCTCGGTGATGGCGGTCGGCATGACCTTCGTCATCGTGTCCGGGGAGATCGACCTGTCGGTGGGCTCCGTGGCCAGCTTTGCCGGCATGATCCTGAGCCTGCTGCTGCAGGCGGGCTATGCCCCCTGGCTGTGCGGCCTGGTGGTGCTGGCGATGGGGGCCGCGATCGGCGTGGTGAACGGGCTGCTGGTGACGTTGCTGCGCATCCCGTCCTTCCTGGTGACGCTCGGCATGCTGAGCGTGTTCTCGGGCGGCGCGCTCACCCTGACCGACACCATGCCGGTGCCGATCGTCGTGGACAGCATCGGCACCGTGCTCTGGAACGGGCAGTTACTGGGCATACCGGCGCCGATCTGGTGGACGCTCGTCACGGTGCTGATCGGCGGCTTCCTGCTGCATCTGTCGCTGTTCGGCCGGCGCGTCTTCGCGACGGGCGGCAACGCGGTGGCGGCGCAGTTCTCGGGCATCAGCACGCGGCGCATCAAGGTGTGGTCGTTCATGCTCGCCAGCGGATCGGCGGCACTGGCCGGCATGATGCTGGCGGCGCGCAGCGGAACCGGCAACCCCAGCATGGGGGTCGGGCTGGAGCTGGACGTGATCGCCGCGGTCATCATCGGCGGCACCAGCCTGTTCGGCGGCTATGGCACCATCATCGGGTCGGTGATCGGGGCCATCTTCATCGGCGTGATCGGCTTCGGCCTGCTGGTGATGGGCTTCTCGACCACCATCCAGGAGATCATCAAGGGCGCCATCATCATCCTGGCGGTGTCGGTGAACCGGCGTTGAAGACCTAGGGAACCCCTGGTCCAATGTTCAAACACCGGTTTTTAATTCTGGCTGCGGCGACGACCGCTTAGATCGATGGATCGTCGCCTTTCACGCGACAGGATGTCACAATGCGCGATCGCGTCCAGGCTGGGTCCTAGACGGGCATGCTGCGCGCTGCCTGGACACAACTCTGAAAATGTGGCGTTTTGAGCCGTGTCAGAACGGTAGATGGCTCAGGAATGTTTCCCGCTGTAGACTGCAAATAAGCATCTACAACGATAGCGGGAAGATACAAAATTGCGGCTGTTTGGTGACACGATGAAAACGACCGCAACGTTTGTTTCGCTACTAATCGGTCTTGGTACGATATTAGGTTTTATAGCAGCCGTGATTTGGTACAGCTATCAATTCACCGGGCGTGTCAGCCGGCTGGAAGAGCAGGTGCGTTCCCTTGAAGCCTCATCGGCTGCAACAGCGGCGGCGTCCGCAGAGGCTACCAGGAGGCTTGCCGTCGCGGTCAATTCGAAACAGCAAAAGTGCGTAGAACTCGCCGATGAAGCCAGTACAGGACAACCTAATACCGGAATGGGCAGCACCTTCGGTCCGGAGGTTACCAAAAGCGCGCGAATTCAGATGGAAAAGCTTGGCTGCGGATTGGTGCGATAGCCCCAGCCGAGAGACGGCCTAATTGACGCGCGACTACCAGCCGTGGTGCTCAGCCATACTGAAATCCGAGGACCACGTAAAGATACCGTAATCCCGGCAGGTTAACGGTCCGATCGGCATTGCCGACGTAAGGTTGGGACCAAACGCAGGATCACTCCATCGCCGCGTCGCATCGCGCGGCCAGGATGAAGTCGTTCTCGTGCAGGCCGTTGATGATGTGCGTCTGCAGCGAGAGCCGCACGTAGCCCCAGCCGAACGTGATGTCGGGATGGTGCTTGGCGTCCTCGGCGATCGCGGCGACACGCTCGACGAACACGAAGGCCGACGCGAAGTCCTCGAACGGATAGCCGCGCTCGATCCGGGTGGCCTCGTCGCGGAACGACCAGCCCGGCACCTCGCGGGCGAGCGCCTGTGCGGCCGCCGCGTCCAGTGGCGCGGCACCCTTGCGGCAGGGCTTGCATCGGCGGGCGGCAAGGTCTTCGGTCATGATGCCTCCAGTTTCTCGCGCAGCACCTCCAGCTCGAGCCAACGCTCCTCGGCGGCACGCAACGCGGACTCGTGACGGCCGAGTGCCGCGGTGGCGTCGCCGAAGGCGCGGGCGTTGCGCCGGTACAATCCGGGATCGGCCAGCAGCCGGCGCTGGCGGACGATCTCGGCCTCATGCCGGCTGATCTCGGCCGGCAACTGCTCCAGCGCGTGCTTGTCCTTGAACGACAGCTTGCGCGCCACGGCGCGGCTCCCCGAGGCGCCGGGCCGGTTGGTCGGCTGCCCCTTGCGGGTCTGCATGACGGTGCCGCCGAGGCTGCCGCCCTGGGCCAGCATGTCGCTGAAGCCGCCGGCATACTCGACCCATCGCCCGGCGCCCTCGGCCGCCAGCACCGAGGTCGCCACCCGGTCGAGGAAGTCGCGGTCGTGGCTGACCAGCAGCACGGTGCCCGGATAGGCGTCCAGCATCTCCTGCAGCAGGTCGAGCGTCTCCAGGTCGAGGTCGTTGGTCGGCTCGTCGAGCACCAGCAGGTTGGACGGGCGGGCCAGGGCGCAGGCCAGCATCAGCCGGCCGCGCTCGCCGCCGGACAGCACGCCGACCCGGGTGCGCGCCTGCTCGGGGCGGAACAGGAACTGCTTCATGTAGCCGATCACGTGCTGGCGCTCGTCGCCGACCTGCACCATGTCGCCGCCGCCGCCGGTCAGCGTGTCGGACAGCGTCATGTCCGGATCGAGGCTGCGGCGCTGCTGGTCCAGCGTCACCACCGAGAGCGCGGTGCCGACCTTGATGCGCCCCTCGTCGGGCTGGTCCAGCCCGGTCAGCAGGCGCAGCAACGTGGTCTTGCCGGCGCCGTTGGCGCCCACGATGCCGAGCCGGTCGCGACGCAGCACGCGCAGGTCGAGCCCGCGCACGATCGCGCGGCCGTCGAACGACTTGCCGACGCCCTCTGCCACCGAGACCAGCTTGCCGGACAGGTCCGACGTCTTCGCCTCCAGCCGCAGCCCGCCGGGCACCTGGATCGCGTCGCGACGGGCGGCGCGCAGGGCGGCGAGCTCGCTGACGCGCCGCACGTTGCGCTTGCGCCGGGCGGTGACGCCGTAGCGCATCCAGTCCTCCTCGCGGGCGATCTGGCGGTCGAGCTTGTGCGCCCCGACCTCCTCCTGGACCAGCACCTCCTCGCGCCAGGTCTCGAACTGGGCGAAGCCGCGGTCCAGCCGGCGGGTGACGCCGCGATCGAGCCAGACCACGCTGCGGGACAAGGTTTCCAGCAGGCGGCGGTCATGGCTGATCATCACGATCGCCGACGACAGCGAGGCCAACTCGCGCTCCAGCCAGGCGATCGTCGGCATGTCGAGATGGTTGGTGGGCTCGTCAAGCAGCAGCAGGTCGGGCTCGGGCGCCAGGGTGCGGGCAAGCGCGCAGCGGCGGGACTCGCCGCCGGACAGGTGGGCCGGGTCCTCGCGGCCGGTGAGGCCGAGCGCGTCGAGCATGGCGGCGGCGCGGTGGCCGGGGTCGTCGGCCGGCAGTTCGGCGCGCGCGTAGTCCATCGTGGTGGCGAAGCCGGTGAGATCGGGCTCCTGCGGCAACGTGCCGATGGTGCAGCCCGGCTGCAGGAAGCGGGTGCCGCTGTCGGCCTGCAGCGTGCCCTCGGCGATCCGCAGCAGCGTCGACTTGCCGGACCCGTTGCGCCCGACCAGGCAGAGCCGCTCGCCGGCCGACACGCCGAACCCGGCGCCGTCGAGCAGGGGACGGCCGCCGAGCGTCAGGACGATGTCGGACAGGAGCAGGAGAGGGGGAGCCATGGCGCCGTTGTGACCTAGCCGCCGCCGGGTTTCAATGCCGGTGGCGCCGATCAGCCGGTGCGCGGCGGCTGCGTCGTGGAGACCAGCCTGATGTCGGTGCCGAAGCTGCGTCGCGACGACGGGCCGGCCATTTCGCGCTGACCACCCTGCGACTGGTCCTGGACGCGGGAGAGGGCGGCCACGAACGAGCGGCCCCATTCGAGCGCGGAGGTGTCCTTGATCGCCTCCCAGCAGGCGGTCCAACGGTCCTGCCGTTCCGGACGGCTCATGCGCAGGGCCACGTCGAGGGCATCGGCGATCTCGTCGGGATCGACCGGGTTGACCAGGATCGCGGCGCCGAGCTGGCGCGCGGCGCCGGCGAACCTGGACAGCACCAGCACACCCGGATTCTCCGGATCCTGGGCGGCGATGTATTCCTTGGCGACCAGGTTCATGCCGTCGCGCAACGGCGTCACCAGGCAGATGCGCGCCTCGCGCATGTAGCCGGAGACCGCCTCGCGGGTGCCGCCGCGTGCCAGCAGGCGCAGCGGCACCCAGTCCGGCTCGCCGAAGCTGCTGTTGATCGCGCCTGCCTCCCGCTCCAGGTCCTCGCGCAGGTCCTGGTAGGCGCTGACGTCCTGGCGGCTCTCGGCGGCGATCTGCAGGAAGACCGCGTGCCGGTGCCATTGCGGCCGGGTCTCGAGCAGGCGACGGAAGCCGGAGAGCCGGTGGCGCAGGCCCTTGGTCGGGTCCATCCGGTCGACGCCGAGGATCAGGCATTGTCCATCCAGGCTGCGGCGCAGCCGCTCGGTCTCCGGCGAGTGGAAGGCGTGCTCCGCCATCTCGGCGAACTCGCGCGGCTCGATCTCGACGGGGAACACGCCGACGCGGATCTGCCGGCTGCCGAGCTGCAGGCCGCCGCCGGCGAGGCGGATCGCGCCGGCGATGCGCTGGGCGGAGGCGTTGAAGTTCTCGGCGTCGTTGGCGGTCTGGAAGCCGAGCAGGTCGGCGGCGAGCAGGTCGCGTATGAAGATCGAGGCTTCCGGGATGCTGCCGAGCATGTCCGGCGACGGGAACGGCGTGTGCAGGAAGAAGCCGATCGGCGCGGTCACCTTGCGGGTGCGCAGGGCCGCCGCCAGGGCGAGCAGGTGGTAGTCATGGATCCAGATGGTGTCGGTGGGCCGCAGCAGCGGCAGCAGGACGTCGGCGAAGCGCTCGTTCACCCCGCGATACGCCTGCAGGCTGCGTCGGTCGAAATGCATCTGCTCGGGCAGCGAATGCAGCAGCGGCCAAAGCGTCGCGTTCGAGAACCGGTTGTAATAGAGGTCGAGTTCCTCGGGCGACAGGTCGATGGTGGCGTAGTCGACCGAGCAGTGCTCGACCATCTGCGGCTCGCGCGCGGAGATCGCATCGGGGCTGGTCTTGCCGCTCCAGCCGAACCACAGACCGCCCTGCCGGGCCATCAGCGCGTTCAGCGCGACCGCCAAGCCACCCGGCTTGGCATCGCCGGTGGGGATGGTCACGCGGTTGGAGACTACCACGAGCCTGCTCATCAGAACCTCCGTCCCGCCGCGACCGGGCCCCAGACGATGTCAAGCGCCACCGGCATAGCATCCGGGGAGTGCGTCAAAGCTGCTGGCTCCCGCATCCGCGTTCAAGACACGTCTATAGCGTTTCGCCCTCGTTGTCTTCGTTGTGATGGCGTTCAGACCGCGCTGCGTATTTTCCGGACCGTGGCGAGGCGCGCCTGCACGCGGCCGTCGGCCAGCACGGCCCCGGCCTGTGCCGAGAGGCGGCGCCGCCAATTTGGATGTTCCGTCGTGGTGCCGGGAAGGTTGGGCTGATCCGACAGTGCCAGGGCGTCCTCGACCGGTGCCATCAGCAGCTCGCACGCCGACCGTGCGGTATGGGCGATGGCAGCATCGACCACGGCATCGGTGTCCTGTGGCGCGGGCGCGTCGCCGCTTGCCGAGCCGCTCTGCCGCATCGCCTGCCAGAGTGCCACGCGATCCGCGGCGCGCTCGGTCCGCTCGCGGTCCTGGTCCTCCTGCGGCATGTCGAGGATGCGTGCGCGCTCCGCGATGTCGTGCCCCGACCACCAGCCGGCGACCGGGGGCAGGTCGTGCGTGCTGGTCATCGCACTCGCCCGGCGCGACCATTCCTGCGGCGCGGTGAAGCCGTCCTCGTCGCGTTCGAACGCCAGCACGCGCATGCCGTCGATGCCGGCCTCCTGGAGACGTCCCTGGAATCCCTCCGGCACCGTGCCGAGGTCCTCGGCCAGCACGATGGCACGGTTGCGGACGGACTCCAGCTTGATCAGGCGGCGCAGGTCGTCCTCCGGGAACGCCAGGTAGGTGCCGTGGTCAGCGGTTTCGCCCTCGGGGATGATCCAGAGCCGGGCGATGCCCATGCCGTGGTCGATGCGGACGCCGCCGGCATGCCGCATCGCGCCGCGCAGCATCTCGATGAAGGCGCGGAAGCCATGCTGGCGCAGGCCGCGCGCCGAGAACGCGCAGATGCCCCAGTTCTGCCCGTGCACCTGGAGCAGGTCCGGGGGCGCCCCGATGGTCAGGCCGCGCAGGCTCTCGGACTGGTGGGTCCAGCAATGGCTGCCGCCGGCGTCCGCACCCACGGCGAGGTCGGAAACCAGCCCGATCGGCATGCCGGCCGCGAGGGCCGCCTGCTGGGCCTGTTCGAGCTCACGGTCGGCCCGATACTGCAGCCAGGCGTGGAAGGCGATCTCGCGGGCATGCTCGCGTGCGAAGCCGGCGATGCCGGGAGCCTCGAGCGAGGCGAACTCGGCGGGCCAGCTCTGCCAGTGCCAGTGCGAGTTGTCACGTCCCCAGATGTCGGCGTGCAGCGCCTCGAACAGCGCATGTCCCTCCAGCACTTCGCCGGCGTGCGCGCGCCAGGCGAGGAAGTCCGGGTCCTCGGCGGCGCCTGCATCGAAGCGCTGGCGCAGCCGCGACAGCCGGTCGCGCGCCACCGCCGGCCAGTCGACCAGATCGAGGGCCTCCAGGCGCGCTGCCTCAGCCCCCGGATCGTCGGCCGCGACGTGCAGCACGTTGAGCATCACCCGGCTCGACGGCGCGTACGGGCTGAAGCGATCCGGATCGGCGGAGAACTGCGCGTGCACCGGGCTGATCGCCAGCGCGTGCGCGCCGTGCCCGGCCGCCTCGCGCGCGAACTGCGCCAGCGCCTCGTAGTCGCCGACGCCGCCATCGCCGGGCCTGCGCAGCGAGTAGAGCTGCAGCGCCAGGCCCCAGCCGCGCGCGCCGTCCTGGCCAAGCGCATCGGAGACCGTGAAGCAGCGTTCGGGCGCCACCGCGAGCGTCACCTGGCGTCCGCCGATCTCCAATCGGTGATAGCCGGCCCGATCGGGAGCGGTGATCTGGCAGCCGGCGCCCGCCGCCTGCGCCGATCCGTCGAGGCTGCCGCCATCCTCGAAGTGCAGCCGCCAGGACCCGGGCGGGACCGGAAGCTGCACCGGGGTCCCGAATTCCGCCGTGAGCAGCGGCGGCAGCGTGGCGACCTCCTGCTCGAGCTGGGCGATACGCGCGCGCAGGCTGTCCGGCCCCTCGACATCGAGCTCGAGGGCCGCGAGCACGCGGCTCAGATCCTCCCACGCGACGGCGTGGGCCTTGCCGAAGATGTCGTTCCACTCGGTCGCCAGCCCGGCCAGTTCGCAGAGTCTCGTCCGGAGCGCGGTGATATCGTCGCTCATTGTGCTTCCGCTCCGCGCTGCATGAGGCCGGACGTGATGGCGGCGGTCACACGGGTGTCAGGATCAGGGTCGAGAGCGGCGGCAGCAGCAGGCTGAGCGACGCCGGCTGGTCGTGCTGCTCGATTGCCTCCGCCTCCACGTCACCGCCATTGCCGAGATTGGAGCCACCGTAGCGGGCCGCGTCGGTGTTCAGCACCTCGCGCCAGGCGCCCGCCTCGCTGACGCCGATGCGGTAGTCGTGGCGCGGCACCGGGGTGAAGTTGCACACCACCAGGACCGGCTTGCTGCCCCACGGGCCGAAACGCAGCCAGGCGAACACGCTCTGCTCCTGGTCGTGCAGCACCACCCACCGGAAGCCGTCATGCTCGCAGTCCTTGGCGTGCAGGGCGGGGAGGCTGGTGTAGGCCCGGTTGAGGTCGCCGATCAGCAACTGCACGCCGCGATGCATCGGATCGTCGAGATGCCACCAGTCCAGGCCGCTGTCATGGTTCCACTCGCGGTCCTGGGCGATCTCGCTGCCCATGAACAGCAGCTTCTTGCCCGGATGGGTCCACATGAAGCCGTAATAGGCGCGCAGGTTGGCGAAGCGCTGCCAGGTGTCGCCCGGCATCTTGCGTATCATCGAACCTTTTCCGTACACCACCTCGTCGTGCGAGATCGGCAGCACGAAGCGCTCGGAGTAGGCGTAGACCAGGCCGAACGAGATCTCGCCGTGATGCCAGCGGCGGTTGATCGGTTCCTCCTCGATGTAGTGCAGGGTGTCGTGCATCCACCCCATGTTCCACTTGTAGTCGAAGCCGAGCCCGCCCTCGTCGGCCGGGCGGCTGACGTTGGGGAACGAGGTGCTCTCCTCGGCGATCAGGACGGCACCCGGACAGGTCTCGCGCACGGCACGGCTGAGGTCCTGCAGGAAGGCGATCGACTCCAGGTTCTCGCGGCCGCCGTAGCGGTTCGGCACCCATTCGCCCTGCTTGCGGCTGTAGTCGCGATACAGCATCGAGGCGACCGCATCGACGCGCAGGCCGTCGACATGGAAATGCCGCAGCCAGAACAGCCCGCTGGCGATCATGAAGCCGCGCACCTCGTTGCGGCCGAGGTTGTAGATGTACGTGTTCCAGTCCTGGTGGAAGCCCTCGAACGGGTTGCCGTGCTCGTAGAGCGGGGTGCCGTCGAAGCGAGCCAGCCCGTGGCTGTCGGTCGGGAAATGCGCCGGCACCCAGTCCAGCAGCACGCCGATCCCGGCCGCGTGGCAGCGATCGACGAAGTGGGCGAACTGGGTCGGCGAGCCGAGCCGCGCCGTCGGGGCGAACTGGCTGACCGTCTGGTAGCCCCAGGAGCCGCCGAACGGATGCTCCATGATCGGCATCAGCTCGAGATGGGTGAAGCCGAGCTCGCTCAGGTACGGGATCAGCCGGTCGCCGAGGCTGTCCCAGTCGGGGTCGGTGCCGTCGCGCGGCAGCCATGACATGGCGTGCATCTCGTAGATCGAGATCGGCGCGTCCGGTGCCTGCCGGGCTGCGCGACCGGCCATCCACGCCTCGTCGGTCCAGACGAAATGCGGGTCGTCGACCTTGGAGGCGGTCTGCGGCGGGGCTTCCGTCGCCCAGGCCACCGGGTCCGCGCGCCAGGGCAGCAGGTTGCCGTCGGGACCGATCAGCTCGTACTTGTAGAGGGCGCCGGCCTCGACGCGCGGCAGGAACAGCTCCCATACGCCGGACCCGCCGTGCAGGCGCATCGGATGACGGCGCCCGTCCCAGTAGTTGAACGACCCGACCACGGAGACCCGCTGCGCATTCGGCGCCCAGACCGCGAAGCGGGTGCCGCGCACGCCCTCGATCTCCATCACGTGCGCGCCGAGCACGTGGCCGAGGTCGCGATGACGGCCCTCCGCGAGCAGGTAGATGTCGATCTCGCCGAGCAGCATCCCGAAGCTGTACGGGTCCTCGGCCTCGACCACCGCCTCGCCGCCGGCGCCGTCCGGCACCTGTGCCCGCAGCCGGTAGGGGGCCGACGACCCGATCATGCCCGACCACAGCCCGTCCGCATGCACCCGGACCAGTTCCCCGAGCGGGGCTGCGCTGACGCGATCGATCACCTCCAGCCGGCTCGCCTCCGGCCAGAAGGCGCGGATGATGGTGCCGCCCGGTGCCGCGTGCGGCCCCAGCAGGGAGAACGGATCGCCGTGCCGGGCGCGGATGAAGCTGTCGATCGCACCAGGATGCGGCAGGTGCGTAGCAGCCGGCGGCATCTGCTGCGTCACGCCGGGATTGGAGTACTCATTCATGCTGGTGCGAGCCCTCGATCAGTCTGGTTGCGATCGCATCGAGGCCGGTCAGTGGGATCGAGATCCAGTGCGGGCGGTTGTTGGCCTCGTAGTGGATCTCGTAGGCGGCCTTCTCCAGCAGGAACAGGTCGAGCAGGGCAGTTTCGGCTTCCTGCGGTATCCACGGCACAGCACTCGCTTCGAGAACCTCTCGGTAGGCGCTCAGGAAATCCTCCCCGGCGTTGCGCCGGAAGCGTTCCAGCAACTGCGCGCGGCGCACGTTGGCGGTCTCGCTGCCGCTGTCCAGGCGCGAGGCCGCGGTGGCGCCCGCATAGTCGAACGAGCGCAGCATGCCCGCCACGTCGCGCAGCGGCGAGGAGTGCGCGCGGCGCTGCTCCATCGACTTCGCGGGCTCGCCCTCGAAGTCGATCAGGAAGGCGTCGCCGCCGACCACCAGCACCTGGCCGAGATGGAAGTCGCCATGCACGCGGGTGCGCAGCGAGCCGGTGCCCTTGGCCGCGAGCTGGCGCACCAGCGCCTCGATCTGCTTCCGACGATCGATGACGCGCTGCGCGACGGCCATGGTCGCGGCATCGAGGTCGTTGCGCCCGATCGCCGCCTGCAGCGCCGCGATCGCGTTGTGGAGCTGCTCGATCACGCCGTTGCCCCAGCCATGCAGGTCGGCCTCGTTGACGGTCTCCGGCTTGAACGCGGGGTTGTCGGTGGGTGCGGAGAATACCTCGTGCAGCTGCGCCAGCCGGCGTCCGAGCGCCGACGCGAAACTCGCGTAGTTGCTGTAGGCGTCGTCGTCCGGCACGTCCTCGGGGTTCGCCACGCTGTCGTCGGCCGCACGCGCCAGGAAGTCGAGCGTCCAGGCCCAGCCATCGCCCTGGTTGCGAACGAAGCCCTGCAGCAGGATCAGCGTATTCGGCGTGCCGTCGGCGTCGATCCGCGTGATCTCGCCGTAGAAGGGCGGCGTGTTGGCGTAGCCGTGCTCGGTGAGGTAGCGGCTGATCTCGGCTTCCGGATGGATGCCGGACAGCACCTTGCGCACGATCTTGAGCACCAGCAGGTCGTCGATGATCTGCGAGCTGTTGGACTGCTCGGCAGACAGCCGGCGGATGTTGAGCGTGGGCGGCAGCTCGATCTCGTCGAAGCGGTCGGTGCGGCTTGCCTGCAGCGTGCCGCCATCCACGCGCAGCGTGGCACCTTTGCGGATCATCTCCAGCGCGCTGCTGGTGAAATCGTCGACGGTGAAGCCGTCGGTCAGGAAGCCGACCAGCGGTCCGCGGCGGATCCGGCTCAGGGCGAGCTGCTGCGCCAGCGGGATGCAGTTCGTCTCCTCCACCGCCGCCAGCGGCAGGCAGTAGCGTTCGGTGCGGTCGCCCACCTTGACCTCGACCTCGGCCATCATCGCGCGGTTGGCACGACCCGGCTGGAACTGCGTCAGGTAGGCGAAGCGCGCGCTGGTCAGCTTCTCGGACTTGGACGAGAACCAGCGCCGCTTCGGCAGGTACTCGGGCAGCACCTCGTTCTCCAGCAGGTTGCGTGCCGGCGGGGCGCTCAGCTCGCCCATGTCGTTACGCACCACGATGGTGGAGAATTCCGGCAGCGGCTCCGGCGCCGGCGTGTGCCACGACGGCAGCGCGCGCTCGGAGGCGAGCAGGAACCAGTAGAAGCCGTACGGGGGCAGCGTCAGCAGGTAGGTGAGCTGGCCGATCGGCGGGAACACCGAGCCGCCGACGATATCGACCGGCACGCGGCCCGCGAAGTCGTGCAGGTCGAGCTCGACCGCCTGCGCCGCGCGCGACAGGTTGCTCACGCACAGGATGGTCTCGTCGGTGCCGTCCTCCGGCGCATGCTCGCGCAGGTAGGCCAGCACCTTGCGGTTGCCGGGGTAGAGGAAGCGCTGCGCGCCGCGCCCGAACGCCTGGTGCGACTTGCGCACGGTCAGCATCCGGCGCGTCCAGTTCAGCATCGAGTGCGGATCGCCGGACTGCGCCTCCACGTTGACCGCCTGGAAGCCGTAGATCGGGTCCATGATCGGCGGCAGCACCAGGCCGGCCGGATCGGCGCGCGAGAAGCCGCCGTTGCGGTCGACCGACCACTGCATCGGGGTCCGCACGCCGTCGCGGTCGCCGAGATAGATGTTGTCGCCCATGCCGATCTCGTCGCCGTAATAGATCACCGGCGTGCCGGGCATCGACAGCAGCAGGCCGTTCATCAGCTCGATGCGGCGCCGGTCGCGCTGCATCAGCGGCGCCAGGCGACGGCGGATGCCCAGGTTGATGCGGGCGCGTTTGTCGCTGGCGTAGGTCTCCCACAGGTAGTCGCGCTCGGACGAGGTCACCATCTCCAGCGTGAGCTCGTCATGGTTGCGCAGGAACACCGCCCACTGGCAGGTGGCCGGGATCGCCGGGGTCTGGCGCATGATGTCGGTGATCGGGAAACGGTCCTCGCGCGCGATCGCCATGTACATGCGCGGCATCAGCGGGAAATGGAACGACATGTGGCATTCGTCGCCGTCGCCGAAATAGACCTGCGCGTCCTCCGGCCACTGGTTGGCCTCCGCCAGCAGCATCCGCCCGGGCGCGTAGACGTCGATCTCGGCGCGTATCTTCTTGATGATGTCGTGCGTCTCGGGGAGGTTCTCGTTGTTGGTCCCCTCGCGCTCCACCAGGTAGGGCACCGCGTCCAGCCGCAGCCCGTCGATGCCCATGTCGAGCCAGAAGCGCATCACCGAGAGCACCTCGTCGAGCACCTTGGGGTTGTCGAAGTTCAGGTCCGGCTGGTGGCTGTAGAAGCGGTGCCAGTAGTAGGCCTGCGCCTCGTCGTCCCAGGTCCAGTTCGACTTCTCGGTGTCGATGAAGATGATGCGGGTGCCGTCGTACTTCTCGTCCGAATCCGACCACACGTAGAAGTCGCGCTCCGGCGAGCCGGCGGGCGCCCGCCGCGCGCGCTGGAACCAGGAATGCTGGTCCGAGGTGTGGTTGATGACCAGCTCGGTGATGACGCGCAGGCCGCGGGCGTGCGCCGCGGTGACGAACTGGCGAATGTCGGCAAGGGTGCCGTATTCCGGATGCACGCCGCGATAGTCGCCGATGTCGTAGCCGTCGTCGCGCCGCGGCGACGGGTAGAACGGCAGCATCCAGATCGCGGTGACGCCGAGGTCGGCGATGTAATCCAGCTTCTGCAGCAGGCCCGCGAAATCCCCGACCCCATCGTTGTTGCCGTCAAAGAACGACTTGATGTGGATCTGGTAGATGATCGCATCCTTGTACCAGAGCGGATCCTCGATCGGGGCGAGGGCGATGACCTTCGCGGCGGCCGGGGTGCCGACCTGGTCCTTTACCTCGCCAGCAGCCTGGCCCTTGGCGTCGATGGTGTCGGTGCTCATAGTTTCGGACGACGTCCCTTGGTGCGAGGTAGAGGGTTTCAGGAAAGAGACATAGCACGCCAGATCAGATAAGGCTGCTGCGGCGTCAGCGTAACGTCATGATATTTGCCGGTGAGTTGGAAGCGGTCGCCGCCGATCAGGTCCTCGAGCTGCAGCGATGCCTGGTCCGGCAGACCCCATTTCCACAGCGGCAGCTCGATCGACGTCGTCTGCACGTTATGTGGGTCCAGGCTGACCATGCAGAGCAAGCAGTTGCTGCGATCGGCCGTCGCCTTCTCGTAAAATAGCACCGCGTCGTTGCCCGCCGGCAGGAAGGTCACGTCGAGATGCGAGTGCAGTGCGACGTTCTCGGCGCGGATCCGGTTCAGGCGCGTGATCTCGGGCACGATGTTGCCGGGCTTCTGCCAGTCCCAGGTGCGGATCTGGTACTTCTCGCTGTCGAGATACTCCTCGCGTCCGGGCAGCGCCGCCCCCTCGCAAAGCTCGAAGCCGTTATAGACGCCCCACAGCCCGGACAGGGTAGCCGCGAGCGCCGCCCGGATCAGGAAGCCGGGACGGCCGGAGGTCTGCAGGAAGACCGGATTGATGTCGGGCGTGTTGACGAAGAAATGCGGCCTGAAGCAGTCGCGCGGCGCCTCCTCCGATAGCTGGGTGAGATACTCGGTCAGCTCGGCCTTGCTGTTGCGCCAGGTGAAGTAGGTGTAGGACTGCCCGAACCCGACCTTGCCCAGCCGGGCCATCACCTTCGGCCGGGTGAAGGCCTCGGCCAGGAACACCGCGTCCGGGTAGCGCGCCCGCACCTCGGCGATCATCCACTGCCAGAACGGGAACGGCTTGGTGTGCGGGTTGTCGACGCGGAACAGCCGGACGCCCTGTTCTGCCCAGAACATGACCACGTTGGCCAGCGCGAGCCACAGGTCGGGCACCGCCCCGCCGGCGTGGAAATCGACGTTGACGATGTCCTGGTACTTCTTCGGCGGGTTCTCCGCATAGCGGATGCTGCCGTCCGGTCGCCAGGCGAACCAGTCATGGTGTTCCTTCAGCCAGGGATGGTCCGGTGCGCACTGGATCGCGAAGTCGAGCGCGATCTCCAGGCCATGCTCCGCCGCCGCCCCCACCAGGTGCAGGAAATCTTCCAGCGTGCCGAGCTCGGGGTGCAGCGCGTCATGGCCGCCCTGCTCGTTGCCGACCGCGTAGGGGCTGCCGACATCCTCGGGACCCGGGGTCAGGGTGTTGTTCGGACCCTTGCGGTTGACGCGGCCGATCGGATGCACCGGCGGGAAGTACAGCACGTCGAAGCCCATCGCGCGCACGCGCGGCAGGTGCCGCTCGACGTCGCGGAAGGTGCCGTGGCGGTGCGGCTCGTCGCTCATCGAGCGCGGGAACACCTCGTACCAGCTCGCGAAGCCAGCTCCGGTGCGCTCGGCGTCGACCGGCATCGCCGCCGACGTGACGCTGTGCGGCCGCTCGTCGGCCTGGTCCATCAGCGCCGCCAGTTCCGGGGACAGTAAAGCAGTCCGCATCGTCGCCTCGTCGGCATCCTCGATGCGATCGAGAATTGCCGCCACCTCGCTGGCGCCCGGAGCCTTGCTGGCGACGGCAGCGCTGAGCATCGCCTTGCCCTCGATCAATTCGAGCGCGATCGGCACGTCGGCGGCGGACTTGGCGCCCAGCTCGTGGCGGTAGGTGGCGTAATGGTCGCGCCAGGCCTCGATGCGGTAATGGTGCAACCCGCGTGTCAGCAACGGGAAGCCGGCCGACCAGCGGTCGTTGCCGAGCAACCGCATCCGGATCTCCTGCCACTCGGATGCGCCCGGTGAGCGCCACTGCAGCGCCGCCGACAGGATGTCGTGGCCGTCGCCGATCACGTCGGCCTCGACCTCGACGAGCTCCCCGGTGGTGCGCTTGACCGCGAACAGGCCGCCATCGACGCTGGGTGTCACATCCTCGATCGCCAGCCGCGGCCAGGCCGCCGCCAGCATCGCCGATCGCGGCTCGATCGGCGTGATCTGTGGGGCGGGCAGCGCTTCCGCCTCGAACAGCCGCCAGGTGCCGGCCGCGAGCGTCAGCGGGACGCCGGGCAGCAGTGCCGCGTCGCCCGCATCCGGATCGGTGTCCAGTGCCGTGAAGGCGCCGAAGCTGCCGCCGGTGGCGGTGAGGAACTGGCTCGGATCGATCAGCGCCGGACGGTCGATCCGCGCGTTGATCAGCAGGATGGCCGCCTTGCGGCTCCAGCGCGGATCCGCCGCGTCGCCGCGCAGAAGCACCTGCACCGGTGCGTCGGATGCGCTCAGCCGGCTCGCCGCGCCGAAACCGCCGATGCGGCCGGAGAGCTTGGCCGCGGCGGTGGCGGCGTCGCCGGATGCGGCGATCCAGCCGAGGCCGATGCCGGCGCACAGGGCCAGCGCCCGGCCAAGTGCTGCCTGGTCGGCGAGCTGTGCCGCGTCCAGCGGCGCGATCACCGGCGCCACGCGTCGCAGCATCGCGAGTTCGTCCTCGAACCAGCGATCCTGCCAGTTCCACCAGGCCAGGGAGGACTGCACGCCGTCGAGCCCGATGCCGGCCAGCGCGGCGATCTCGTCCCAGGCCACCGCCGCGGTGTCGGCGATGACGAGCGCGCCAGGGGCGTGCTGCCGCAGCGAGCGCAGCAGGGGGGGCACGCTGCCGGCGGGCAGGCTGGAAAGCCCGCGCACCCGCACCCCGCCGAGGCCAATGCGCGTCCACTCGGCTATCAGCCTGCCCCACCATTCTCCCAGGTGCGCCGCGGCACTCGCGTCCTGCAGCATCGGCCGCGCCAGGTGCGGGGTCGGCACCTGCCTCGGGTCGAGCAGCTGCGCGCGCTCGGGTCCGGTGAAGAGCCCGGGGTTCCCGCGCGCCACATCCCCGCCGGCTTCCACGCAGTCGAGCACCAGGTCGATCACCGCGATGCCATCGCCGACTGCCGCGACCAAGTCCGCGACCGCCTCGGAGGCATCGTCGCGCGACGCGATCACGCCTGCCAGGCCGGCGCCACGCAGCAGGTCCGGGACCAGGACATGGTCGAAGCCGCTCGCGGAGAGCGAGGTCCAGAGCCCCGGGGTCCGGGCGTCGCCGGCCGGGACCAGCGCGATGCTGAGTGGCGCCGAGCCTGTGACCGGCGGCAAGGCGGTGGAACGGTTCTTCTCGATCGAGTCCATAAGCGACACCATGGGCTGGGAGATCGTCGGGGCGCCGGAACGCCCGGTCGGGGCATGTCCAGCGGGGGCTGCGGGTTCATCTGTCGCGGCGGATCGCGCAACGTGCAAGGCCGTCCGCGCCGATACCGTGGCTTCCTGCGTCGATTCCTGACGGAAAGTCACGCCGTCGCGCGTGGTTCCTGTGCTGTCCTCGCGCCAGGGCGGCTGCCGCTGCCGTTCATCCCGGTCCAGCGGGACAGGAGCCCACCTCTATTTCAGGCTGACGCCGCCGGTGACCGCCTGGTAGGTCGCGATCGCCAGGGTCAGCGGCTCGAACGGCTTGGTGATGACGAAGGCGGGCTCCACCGTCTCGCCGGTCAGCAGCCGCTCCGGATAGGCGGTGACGAAGATCACCGGCGCGTAGTGATGCCGCAGGATGCGGCTCACCGCGGAGGTGCCGTCGCCGCCCATGCCGAGGTTGATGTCGGCGAGGATCAGGCCCGGGCGCGTCTTCTGGGCGATCTTGACCGCATCCGCCTCGGTGGAGGCGACGCCGACGACGCGGTGCCCGCAGCCCAGCACCAGCTCCTCGATGTCCATCGCGATGATCGGTTCGTCCTCGATGATCAGCACGTCCGTGGCGGCGGAGGCGCGCAGGCGCTCGCGCGCATCGGCGAGCTGCGCGCTGGCCTCGGCCGCGTCCAGCGCCACGATCGGTGCCGCGTCCTCGACCGAGATCTCTTCCAGCGCGGTGAGCAACAGGAGCTGGCGCTGCTGCGCGGTCAGCCCGCCATCGACCGCGCCGGGATCGACCAGGCCGATGTTGAAGCGGCGGGTGACCCAGTCATAGAGCCCGTGGCGGGCGGTCAGGTGGTCGGTCGGGGCGGAGATCAGCTCGCGCAGGCTCTCGGCGACGAGCAGGTCGCCGCGCGGTTGGCTTCCGGTCAGCGCGCGCGCATAACGTCGGGCATAAGGAAGAGCGCGGATCAGGTCGTCGCGCCGCGTAGTGGCCATCAGGCGTCTCTTTCTGCGTGGAAAACAGGCTCTGGCTGGAAGGGGTCGACGTGGTTCAACAGGCTGCGGAAGGACAGGTATCCAACGGGTGTGACATCAGGCGACCCGATCGCGACATGCAGCGGCGAATTTCCGCTCTGCTCCCCGACCTGCGCGGCTTCGCTCGTTTCCTCACCCGCGACGCCGTGACCGCCGACGATCTGGTACAGGATACACTCGTGCGTGCGCTTGCCGCCATAGACCAGTTTCAGCCGGACACCAACCTCAAGGCCTGGCTGTTCACGATCCAGCGCAATGCCTTCTACGAGCAGGCCCGACGACGCCGGCGCGAGACCCAGGTGCTGAGCGAGCGGCTGCCCGACCCGGACAGCACCGCGCCGAACGCGGCCTTGCGCGGCGAGGTCGCGGACCTGCAGCGGATGCTGTTCAAGCTGCCGCCGCTGCTGCGCGAGGCACTCGTGCTCGTCGGCGCACAGGAGCTGAGCTACGAGCAGGCTGCGACGATATGCGGCGTGCCGGTCGGTACCATCAAGGCGCGGGTTTCGCGCGCGCGCAACCAGCTCTCCCGAGCGCTGGCAGCCAATCCAATGGCCTGAGGCGACCGCCGGAGGCGCAACGGAAGACGCTCCCGGACCCCGGCAGGTCGGCCGAGATAAGCGGCGTCCGGTCGTCTGATCCTCCTGCATCATCGTCGTGCTGCCCATCGGAGACGTCACGCGGATAGGCAGGCGGCGTCTGCGACCGAACCTAGCGTGCCGCGACGGGAACGCCAAATACGACGGCAGAAGTACTGGAACGACCTCATGTTTTCGTGAATGCATCTCATGCCATGCGATGCAACGGCTCCATCGGCCGTTCATTGCTGGGTCAGAAACGGAGAGATCGCCCTCATGTCCACCAGTGCGACGAACGGCTTCCACGGACAGGTCATCACGATCCTGCCGAAACTTCGCGTCCAGGCTCTTGCCCTGACCCGCAACCGCGCCGCCGCCGAGGATCTCGTTCAGGACGCTGTCTGTAATGCGCTTTCGGCGCAGGCTAGTTTCATCCCAGGCACGAATTTCGCGGCCTGGATGCATCGCATCCTGCGCAACCGCTTCATCTCGAACCTGCGCAAGCGCCGCGACACCACCGACATCGACGATGTGCCGTCGTCCGCCTTCGCCACCGAGGCGCCGCACGAGGATCGCCTGGCACTGAAGGATCTCAGCAAGGCGATGACCCGCCTGCCAGCGGACCAGCGCGAGGCGCTGATCATGGTGGTGGTGCAGGGCATGAGCTACGAGGCGCTCGCCGAGGCCACCGGTTGCGCGGTCGGGACCGCCAAGAGCCGCGTCTTCCGTGCGCGCCGGCAACTCGAGGCATGGCTGATGGGCGAGGGTCCGGAGCGCGCCGACAATCGTGCGGCCGCGAAGGCTGCCCGCCTGGCCAAGGTCATCGACAGCAGGCTCGCCGCTTCCGTCGCTGCCAACGCCCAGGCTACCCGGGAGGTCGCGTAAGGCGCACCGGCAGCCCGGTGTTGAAGTGATCGTGCAACTGAAAGCTCGTTTCGTCGCTAGGGTCTGAACCACCTCGATGATGCACGATCCGGGACAGATGCCACTCGATGACGCAGGGCAACGACAGGCAAGGTCCGCCACCACGACAGAAGCGGCGTAAGCCGGAGCCTGCGTTCGACCAATGGCTCACGCGCGGACTGCATCAGATGTTCGACGACGTCGCGAAAGAGCCGATCCCGGACGAGCTGCTGAAGATGATCGAGGACGACACGACTCCCTGACATCTTTCGCGCCGCGTGAAATAGCTGCATAGCGTCACCTCAATCGGCATCGTGTCCCTTGGTCCTGACGAACGTCGGCGGGCCGGTCATGCTCCGGTGAAACTTGAGGGGGATGTCCGGCGTCCGCAACCGACGGGTTCCGGTCGACCATCAGGAGGGCAGCATCCGATGTCGAACGCGCAGCCCGAAGTACCGCGAGGGGCAGCAGGCGGTGGCCGGCGCGGGGTGTGGTGTGCCTTCGACACCGTCAGCGCCCGAATGATTGCGATCATCCTGCTCTCGTCGATACCGCTCGCGGTCCTGAGCGGGGTGCTGTCCTGGCACAACTACGAGGACGCATCCGGCTACAGCGGCGCCCGGGCGTCCTCGCTTACCACGGTATTCAGCCATCGCGCCCAACTCGACCTCGCGCAGGCCGGCAGTTTCCTGCGTGACCTGGCGACGCTGGATGAACTCGGCGACAATACCGCCTGCGCTCGCACCCTGCATCTCGCCCTGATCACCCAGCAGCCGCGCTACGAGGCGCTGGGCCTGATCGATGGCAGCGGCCACGTGCTCTGCGCCACCGATTCGAACCTGCTCGACCGACCGATGCGGTCGTTCGACCTGTCCCGGCCGGTGCAGCGCGTCGTGCTGCGCCACCGGCCGGACGGCACGCCGATCCTCGTCGCCGAGCTGATCTCACGCAGCACCCATGTCCCGTCCGAGTTCGTCGTCGGCGAGATGCGCCTGGGCTGGCGCGGTGAGGACCTCTATGGAGTGCCCGGACAGACGGGCATCGTCGATGGCAGCCTGCCGATGCGGGCCTGGCTGTTCGGGCCGGACGGCACGACCGCTCCGCTATGCCAGGATTGCGGCTGGAAGATGCCGAGCGACCTGTCGGCGCTGCGTAGCGAGGTGGCGTTCCGGCACGGTGCCGCGGTGAGTGTCGGCGATGGCTCGGCTGTGCTCGGCGGCCTGATCGGACCGGTCGACGTGCTCACGATAGCCACGCCGACCGAGGCGGAGGTGAGGGCGCTGAGCGTCTTCATCATCCGGGTCATCGGCATCGTGCTGTTGCTCGGCCTCGGGCTGGTGGGGGTCTCGGTAGGGGCCAACATGCTGGTGGTCGATCCGCTGAACCGCCTGACCGGTTCGGTGACGCAGTGGCGCCGTGCGGGCGCCTACGATTCCCGCGACAGCAGGCTGATGCCTGTCGAACTGCGCGAGCTGTCGCGCGCCTTCGCCCAGGCGACGCACGGGCTCGCCCTGCACGAGCGGACGCTGCGCGAGGCGGAGACCAAGCAGGAGCTGCTCATCAAGGAGATCCACCATCGCGTAAAGAACAACCTGCAGATCATCGCCTCGCTGCTGAACCTGCAGGCCAACCGGATCCGCCAGCCGGAGGCGCGCGCCGAGTTCGCCTCCGCGCGCGACCGCGTGCGCGCCCTGGCGACGCTGCACCGCTATCTCTACTCGGAAGGCGAGTTGCAGACCCTGAACATGCGCTCGTTCCTGCAGGAGCTCTGCGCGCAGTTGTTCCAGGCGATCGGCGAGAAGCAGGGCCGCCGGATCCAGCTGCACATCGAGGCCCCGGAGATCGAGATGGCCACCGACCAGGCGGTGCCGCTGTCGCTGGTCGTGACCGAGGCGGTCAGCAACGCGGTCAAGTACGCCTTCCCGGGCGGGCGCAGCGGCCATGTCGACGTCATCCTCAGCGAACTCGGCGGCGGCATCGGCCGTCTGGTGATCCGCGACGATGGCGTCGGCATCCCCGCCGGACGCGCGGAGACCGAGACCGGCGTGCGCGACGGTCTCGGCATCCAGCTCATCCGCGGTTTCGCACGCCAGCTCGGCGCGCAACTGGAGGTCCTCGAAGGTGTGGGCACATGCTACACACTCACCTTCCCGCTGCATCCGAAGGAGGCCGACATCGCCGATATCGCTGCCGATCCCGACGCGGAGCCCGTCGCCGACGACGGCCACGGGGACCGGGAGAGGCATCCGGCGTGATGCGCCAACGCGTGAAGCGTCGTCACGAAGCGTGGGCGGCGGCAACAATGACCAACCCGGCGGTTGACCGCGGCGCGACGTGGCTACACATCGCCTAGCCATGAGCGGGGCCCACCCATGAGCGGCGATCGATCGGCTATCAGGCAGTGGGTCCGGGGCCAGTCGCGCCTTGGCCGCCGGCAGGCGCTGCCGGTCGTGCTGCTCAGCCTGGGCGCCTGCCTGATGGCGGTATGCCAGGCCTGGTGCGTGGCGCTGATCCTCGGCGTGAGCCTCGAGGCGGTGGTCGGGTCCGCCCGTATCGGCGCCAGCGCGACGATCCCGGCGCTGCTCGGCTTCACGGTCGCGGCACTGGTGCGCGCCGGCCTGCAGGCAGCCGCCGAGATTCTTTCGGCCCGCGCCGGCAGCCGTGCCCGCAGCCGGCTGCGCCGCGACACCCTGATCGGCATATTGTCCGATGGGCCGCGATTGCTTCGGCGCACCCACAGCGGCGCGCTCGCGAGCTTGGTATTCGACCGCATCGAAGCGGTCGACGGCTTCTTCGCCCGTTACCTGGCGGCGGCCAGCCTGGCGGTGGCGGCACCGATCCTGGTGCTGCTCGCGGCAGCCGTCGTGCAGCCCTTCGCGGCCATCGTCCTGCTGTGCTGCGGCATCGCGGTGCCGGTCATGCAGGCGGTGTTCGGGATCGGCGCCGCGGCCGCCAGCAACCGGCAGTTCCAGGCGCTGGCACGGCTGCAGACCCGGTTCATCGACCGGATGCGCGGCATCGCCACGATCGTGCTCGCCGGACGCGCCGAGGACGAGGCGCGCCGCCTGGCCGTGGCGGCCGACGAGTTGCGCGTGCGCACCATGCGCGTGCTGCGCGTCGCGTTCCTGTCGTCCGCCGGCCTGGACTGCGCGCTTGCCGCCGCCCTGCTGGCAATCGTGCTGCATGACGGCGCGTCCCTGCTGCTGCACCCGGGTGTCGCGTCGGCAGGCGCGCCGGTCCGGGTGACGCGGGCGCTGTTCGCCCTGCTGCTGGTGCCGGAGTTCTTCGCGCCGTTACGCAGCTTCGCCCTGGCCTACCAGGACCGCATCCAGGCCACCGCCTGCGCCCAGGCGCTCGCCGAGCTGCCCGGCGCGCCCTTGGCCGGCGCGCCCTTGGCCGACGCCCCGCTGGCCGATGCCCCACTGCCGGCTGCCACGATGTCCGCCGCCCAGCGGGTGACCACGGCCGGCGAGCGCGGGGTCGGCGTCGCCTTCGAGAAGGTCGACTTCACCTGGGACGCGGCCCGCGGAACCACCCTGGACGGCCTGAGCTTCTACGTGGTGCCCGGCGAGACGACGCTGCTGGTCGGCCCGTCCGGCTCCGGCAAGTCCACCGTCATCGAGATGCTGCTCGGCTTCATCCGCCCGGACCGGGGCCGGGTTCTCATCGACGGCGTCGACCTGCAATCGTTGGCGCCGGCGGAGCTCTCGAAGCTGATCACCTGGATCGGACAGAAGCCGGTGCTGTTCGCTGGCAGCCTGCGGGACAACATCCTGTTCGCGCGGCCGGATGCCGGACGCGAGGCGCTCGACCAGGCGCTGCAGGTGTCCGCGCTCGATCAGGTCGTGGCCGGACTGCCGGAGGGGCTGGACACGCATATCGGCGAGGGCGGCTACGGCCTCTCGGGCGGGCAGGCGCAACGGGTCGCGATCGCGCGCGCCGTGCTGCGACGCGCGCCGCTGCTGCTGCTCGACGAACCGACCGCGCATCTCGACCCCGATACCGAGCGCGCGATCTTCGAGAGCCTGCGCCAGCTCGCGCGGCATCGCACCGTGCTGCTGGCGAGCCACTCCGCCGCAGCGCAGGGCCTCGGCGGCCGACGGCTGGATATCCTCGGCGGCCGGCTGGCATCCGAGCGCGGCGCGGCATGACGCGGCACTCCACGAAGTTGCCCATGTCGTCGCCGGGACCCGGGTTGCGATCGCGGTCCCGGCTGGTCGCGCCGCTGCTGTCGGTACTGTCGCTGTGGCGCCACCAGGCCGGGCCGCTCGGCCTCGGGCTGTGCGTCTCGCTGCTTGCGCTGCTCTGCGGTCTGGCGCTGCTGAGCGTCGCCGGCCTGCGCCTGGCCGGCACTGCGGTCGGGCTCCTGCTGGTCTCGGCGTGGTTGCTGCGCGGGCTCGGCGTCGGCCGCGTGCTGCTGCGCTACGGCGAGCGGCTGCTGACGCACGGTGCCATGTTCCGGGCGCTGGCCGACCTGCGTATCTGGTTCTTCCGACGCCTCGCCGGCAGTGCCGCGGGCGGCCTCGGCTTCCGGCGCATGGGCGATGCGCTCTCGCGGCTGGTCGGCGACGTCGAGGCGCTCGACGGCCTCTATCTGCGCCTGCTGCTGCCGCTCTGCGGCGCGCTGCTGACCCTGCCCGTGCTCGCCGTGCTGCTCGGACGCATCGATGCCGGCCTCGCGGTCGCGGTCTGCCTGCTGTTCGGCGCCACGTCGCTGCTGCTGCCGTGGCTGGTGGCCCGTCGGTCGGCCGCCGCGGGCGGCGAGCTGGCACAGGCCGCTTCCGGGCTGCGTGTCGCGGTGCTCGACATGGTCGGCGGCCTGCGCGAGATACGCGTCTTCGGCGCCGGCGACCGCGCGCTGGCGCTGGTCACGGCGCGCGAGGATGCGTTGCTGTCGGCGCAGTCCGCCCTGGTCCGCCAGGGCGCGTTCGCGGGCGCCGGCGCCTTCCTGTGCGGCCAGGCGGCGATCCTGGCGGTGCTGGCGGCAGCACTCGGCATCGGCTTCCTGCGCATCGGCGCGATGCCGGCGGCGTTCTGCCTGTTCCTGGTGCTCGCCGCCTTCGAGGCCGCCTCGGGGCTCGTCCGCGCCGGCGTGCTGGCCGGCCACATGGCGCACTCGGCCACCCGCGTGCTCGATGCGGACGGCGGGTCCGTGCGGTCCCCGCGGCCGGCCGCGAACCGGGAGGCGGTCGTGCCTATGCCCGCCGACCTGACGCTGCGCTTCGAGGGCGTCGGATTCCGCTGGCAGGCGGATCGCCCGGCGGTATTCGACGGCCTCTGCCTGGAAGTTCCGCAGGGTTCACGCGTGGCGCTGCTGGGTCCGTCCGGGACCGGCAAGTCGACCCTCGCCTCCCTGCTGCTGCGGGTGATGCGGCCGCAGTCCGGCCGGATCACGATCGGCGGCATCGACATCGCCCGCTTCGACGAGGACGCGCTGCGCGCCCGGATCTCCTGGCTCGCGCAGGACAGCCACCTGTTCGACGACTCTATCCGCAATAACCTGCTGCTCGGGCGGCCGGATGCGGACGAGGCGGCCCTGTGGGCGGCGCTGGAACAGGCCCAGGTCGCCGATCTGGTGCGCGGCTTGCCGGACGGGCTCGATTGCTGGCTCGGCGAGGCTGGCACGCGGGTGTCGGGCGGGCAGGGGCGCCGGCTCGCGCTGGCGCGTGCGCTGCTTTCCAGCGCACCGATCCTGATCCTGGACGAGCCCTGCGCCGGCCTCGACGCCGACACCGAGCGCGGCTTCCTCACCACCCTGAACGAGGCCGCGAGCGGCCGCACCGTGATCCTGATCGTCCACCGCCTGACCGGCGTGGAACGCCTCGACCGGGTCTGGCGCCTGCAGGACGGTAGGGCCAGCGCCGCCGCGTGACGCGGCGCGGTTACGTGCCGGAGGCTGCGCATCCGCTCCGCGCGACAGATCGCCGCCGCCGGCGCCCTGCGGCGGCTCAGCTTCGTGGCCAGCGACCGTTTCGGCACCGAGCCGGAGAGCTTCGTGCACCGCACCCACCAGGGCATCTCCGGGATCGCCAGGTGCCGCGACGTCCTGGACGAGTACGGCAGCCGCCTGGTCCTGACGATCGACTGGCGCACACTGCTGGCGCAGGCGGGCACGCTGCGCTGCCTCAAGATCGACATCGACGGCGACGAAGGGCCGTTCCTGGCGAGTGGTCGGACTTCGGCGAGCTCCGGTCGAACTGGATCGTTGCACGCGCCGGAGTGAGCCGGACCTGGTTCGACCGCCACGTATGGCGGCCCGGCTAGGGCGGCATCGGTCCGACCGAAACTGTTTTGTAGCCATAATCAACCGATGATGCTGTTTTCGTTGTCATGCGGAGCATGAGCGAACCGATCGTGCTCCGGGTCGTCGTCCCCAGGCCGGCCGCCCTGCTCGCCAGGGTGCGATCGGGGCGGTTTCCACATGGCGTGCTTTTGCCCTATCAGACCAGGCGTCGGTGTGGTCCCTGAGCCTGCGGAAAGATCGTGTCATGCGTAGCGTGCTGTTGCTTGTCTCTGTGTGCCTGCTGTCGGGCCTGCTGGCCGCCTGTTCCCTGTTCGAGGGCGGTGCGCTGGGACGCAAGTACGTCGTCTTCTTCGCGCACGACTCCACCGCCCTCGACAAGCCCGCCCGCGCGGTCATCACGAGTACCGCCGAGGCAGCCGCCGACAACCCGTCGATGGATGTCCTGGTCGCCGGTTACGCGGCCGCGCATGGCAGCCTCTCCGCCGACGAGGCGCTATCCGACAAGCGCGGCGAGCTGGTCGCGAACGCCCTGCGCGCGGACGGGGTCGCCGCCAACCGCATCCGGATCAGGACCCGCGCGCCGTCCAACGAGGATCGGGGGGTGGGCGCGCGCCGTGTCGAGATCGACTTCACCCGTTGAGCCGCCCATGTCACCGGTCGCAGGGTCGCCGATCGGATGGCCGCCGGGCGCGTGATGCAGCCGCCGGCGGATGCGCGCGGCGGCGGGTGAGGGCATGACGGACCTCTCCACGCTGAGCGCGTCCAGGGACGGCCATCCGCCCGGCGGACGCTTCGCGGGCAGCGCACCGCTGGAAGTGCTTTCGCGGGTGTTCGGCTTTCCCGCCTTCCGTGGGCTCCAGGAAGCCGCGATCACCTGCGTGATGCAGGGTGACGATGCCCTGGTGCTGATGCCGACGGGTGGCGGCAAGAGCCTGTGCTACCAGTTGCCGGCCCTTTGCCGGCCCGGCATGGGGCTGGTGGTGTCGCCGCTGATCGCGCTGATGGACGACCAGGTGGCGGCGCTGCGCCAGCTCGGCGTCAACGCGGCGGCGCTGCATTCCGATCTCGAACCGGACCATGCCACGCGCATACGGGCCGACCTCGCCGCCGGACGTCTCGACCTGCTCTACGTCTCGCCGGAGCGGCTGCTCTCGCCGGGCATGCTGGAGCGCCTGTCGCGGCTGGAGATCTCGATCATCGCCATCGACGAGGCGCACTGCGTCTCCGCCTGGGGGCACGAGTTCCGCCCCGAATACCGGGCCCTGGCGCGGCTGCCGGAGGCGCTGCCGGGCGTGCCGCGGATCGCGCTGACCGCCACCGCCGATCCGCGCACCCGCATCGATATCCTCCACGCGCTGGCGATGCCCGATGCGACCGTCCTGGCGGCCAGCTTCCATCGCGACAACCTGCATATCGCGGTGCGTCCGAAGGCGACCGAGCTGCGCCAGCTCACCGACATGCTGGAGCGGCACCGGTCGGGCACCGGGGCGAGCATCGTGTATTGCGGCAGCCGCAACAAGACCGAGCGCATCGCCCGTTCGCTGCGCGACCGCGACTGGCCGGCGGTCGTATTCCATGCCGGCATCTCGCCACTGGAGAAGCGCGCGGCGCTGGCGCGTTTTCGTTCCGGCGAGCCGGTGGTGGTGGTGGCGACGATCGCGTTCGGCATGGGCATCGACCGGCCGGACGTGCGCCACGTGGTGCATCTCGACATGCCGGACAGCCCGGAGGGCTACTACCAGCAGATCGGCCGCGCCGGGCGCGACGGCGAACGCGCCGACACGCTGCTGCTGTACGGCGGCGAGGACATCGCGCGCGCCAGGCACTGGCTCGACCAGTCCACCGCGGCCCCGGCCCAGAAGCAGGTGATGGGCCAGCGGCTCGAGGCGATGATCGGGCTGACCGAGACCACCGGTTGCCGCACCCGGGCGCTGCTCGCCTGCTTCGGCGAGACGCTGGCGCGCGACTGCGGCCATTGCGACAACTGCCGCAACCCGGTCGCCACTTTCGACGGCAGCCTCGCCGCGCAGAAGGTGCTGTCGGCGATCTACCGCACCGGGCAGCGTTTCGGCGCGCTGCATATCGTCTCGGTGCTGCGCGGCAAGCAGACCGAGATGGTGGCCAAGTACCGCCACGACCAGTTGCCGCTGTACGGCATCGGCCGCGAGCATTCCGACGGGTTCTGGCGCAGCGTGATACGCCAGCTGGTGTCGCGCGGCGCGCTGCGCACCGGCGACGGGGAATACGCGACCTTGTGCTTCAACGAGGAAGTGGCGCGACCGATCCTGCGCGGCGAGGAGAAGATCATGCTGCGCGAGGATGCCGTCGAGGCGGCAGCGCCCGCGCCGCCCCGGGCCTCGCGCGACGGCGCTGGTGGCGAGGTGCCGGAGTTGCCGACGCAGGCGCAGCAGCGGTTCGAGGCCCTGAGGGAATGGCGCCGGCAGGAGGCGCGCGCGCAGTCGCTGCCGCCCTACGTGATCTTCCACGACTCCGTGCTGCGCGACATCGCCCTGCAGAACCCCGAGGACATGGCGCAGCTCGGCACGATCAAGGGTGTCGGCGCCTCGAAGCTGGAACGCTATGGCGGCAAGGTGCTGGCGAACCTGTCGTGACGGGAATTTCGCGGGCCACGATCGTGAGGCGGATCTTTTAACGTGATCGGCTCTATCAAGAGCCGCGCAGGACGATAAAGCTACGCGGCATCCGCATGGGCACCGCAGCAGGGCTACGATGGCGGACGCACAGCTGGAACGGCACTGCCGTCGGCTACATGTTCGATCCTGCGAACTACGCCGACAGGCAGGGTTTCGCGCCCGGCGACACGCTGGTGGTAGGGAGCGGGCGTCCGGAAGTGGCTAGCGTCAACAACCAGCTCGCCGCGCTGACGGTCGGCAGCACCCTGTTCGCCGGCGGCGCCTCGGTCGAGATGGACAATGGAGGTGCCGCTCGGCCGCATCCTGGGCGAGAGCACCGGCCCGCTGTTCGATATGTACACCTTCGGACAGCTCGTGAACGCTGGCAGCTTCGACATCGGCAGCGCCACCCAGGCCGGCTCGGTGGAAGACCTGATGGATCACGAGAACAACGTGGCCGCCAGCTTCACCAACGCGGGGCAGATCACCGTGCAGAACGGCTCGGCGCTGCGGCTCTATCCGAGTTCGGGCAGCAACGTCGTCAATAGGGCGGGCGCCATCATTACCGTCGATACCGGCAGCACGTTCGTCTTCAGCGACTGTTACGGCTATGTCGCCGGATCGGGGAACGCGTTCACCGATGACGGGTTGATCGCGGTGTCCGCCGCGACCGACGGGGGCGGATCCGCGGTTCGGATCGGGGCGAACTACGCCGGCAACGGGACCTTGTCCGTGTCGGGAACCAGCGGCGCCAATCCGACCTACAGCTTGGCCGAGCTCGAAGCCGCTGCGACCGGGAACTTCAACGTCGCCAGCGGCGGGCTGCAATTCGATGGCCAAGGCCCGGTCCAGGGCAACATCAGTTTCTACGATGGGGATGGCCTGGTCCACCTGGAGTCGAGCCTGTCCTATAGCGGGCCGGTTCCGTGGGCGCGGTTGCTGGCCACGATCAACCACTTCGAGGCCGGCGACCAGATCTGGCTCGATGGCAGCGTGTCGGCGCAGTCATTCGCCTACGACCAAGCGTCGCATGGGCTGCGTCTGTTCTCGGGAAACGGAGGGTCGGGCGCGGTGGTGGCACAGCTCACCCTGGCGGGCGAGTACACGACCAGCGACTTCCAGGTCGGCACGCCCGGCTCGGTGGACGGCGTCACTCCCTCCGCGATCTTTTCCGCGCTCATTACCACCACCAGCACCGTGAACGGCTCGCTGTTCGTCGCACCGGGCGGCAGCTTCGGCGGCGACAACGGCAACCCGGTCATCACGACCGAGGGCAATGCGACCGTTACCACCGGTAGCGGGGCGAGCGATGTGCTTCTCGCCGGCGGTGCCAACCTAGTGCCTTGAACCAGACAGATAATTCACAAGAGAACTGATTTCTGCGAGGCTGTGTGAATGGCCCATACCGTCAGCATCATCATCAGCTCCGAAGACAGAGCGCGGCTTACCGCAATCGTTGAGGATCGCAAC
>JAABUX010001728.1_pt1 | contig 32231 bp, 32 predicted proteins | sample 5561851 | NCBI WGS metagenome assembly JAABUX01 (sample SAMN10711883, study PRJNA513361) | rock metagenome | isolation source: Antarctica rocks | place: Antarctica: Victoria Land, Richard Nunatak red sandstone | collected 2016-01-03
TCGGCATCGAGCGCCAGGACTGGACCGAGGTGCGCGGCGGCCTGGCGGCCGGGGACGAGGTGGTGACGCAGGGCAGCTTCGAGCTGAAGACCCTGCTGCAGAAAGCCATGCTGGACAAGGAAGGTTGACGGGGATGCAAGGCTTCTTCGAGGCGCTGGTCCGCCGCCGCTGGCTGGTCATGGCGCTGGCGCTCGCCGTCGTGGCCGGCGGCTGGCTCAACCTGCGGCAGCTTGCCATCGACGCGGTGCCCGACATCTCGCCCAAGCAGGTCATGGTGCTGACGGAGGCGACGGGGCTGGGGCCGCTGGAGGTGGAGCGGCTGGTCTCCTTCCCCGTCGAGACCGCCATGACCGGCCTGCCGCTGCTGCAGGGCGTGCGCTCGACCTCCCGCTTCGGGCTGTCGGCGGTCTATGTCACGTTCGAGGACGGCGCCGACGCGCAGACCGCCCGCGCCCAGGTCGTGGAACGGCTGCAGCAGGCGCAGGCGATGCTGCCGCCGGGCGTTGGCACGCCGACGCTGGGGCCGTTCGCCACGGGCCTCGGCGAGATCCTGGAGTTCGAGCTGCGCGGCCCCGGCTTCACGCCGATGGAACTGTACCAGATGCTGCAATGGCGCATCGTGCCGCAGTTGCGCCTGGTGCCCGGCATCGCCGATGTGAACATCTACGGCGGCGCCCTGCAGACCTACGAGGTGCAGGTGGACCCGGGCCGCATGCGCGCCCAAGGCATCACGCTGCCGCAGATCTATGCCGCCATCGAGGCCAACAACGCCACCCGCGGCGGCGCCTCCATCAACCACGGCGACGAGCAGCAGATCGTGCGCGGCCTCGCGCTGGCGCAGAGCATGGGCGACATCTCCGGCATCGTGCTCAAGGCGACGCCGGGCGGCATCCCGGTCACGGTGGGCGACGTGGCGGAGGTGCGGATGGCGCCCAAGGCGCGGCTGGGCGCCGTGACGCATGACGGGGAGGGCGAGACGATCCTGGGCGTGGCCGACATGCAGTTCGGCCTGAACGCCAGCGAAGTGCTGCCGGCGCTGAAGGAGGGCATCGCCCGCGTGCAGGCGACCCTGCCGCCCGGCGTGGAGATCAGGGCGTTCTACGACCGCTCCGACCTGATCGGCCGGGCGATCAGCACCGTCGAGCACAACCTGGGAGAGGGCGCGCTGCTGGTGGTGGCGATCCTGCTGCTGATGCTGGGCAACTTCCGCGCCGGGCTGATCGTGGCGACGGTGATCCCGGTCTCGATGATGATGGCGTTCGCGGGGATGCGGGTGCTGGGCATCTCCGGCAACCTGATGAGCCTGGGCGCGCTCGACTTCGGCCTGATCGTGGACGGCGCGGTGGTGCTGGTGGAGAACGTGCTGCGGCGGCAGGCCGGGGGCAAGCCGGGGGAGGGCCAGGATCCCGTCAAGGTCGTGCCCGGCGCCGCAGCGGAGGTGGCGCGTCCGGTCATCTTCTCGGTCGTCATCATCACGCTGGTGTACCTGCCGGTGCTGTCCCTGCAGGACGTCGAGGGCAAGACGTTCCGCCCGATGGCGCTGACCGTCATGCTGGCGCTGGTCAGCGCGCTGTTCGTGACGATGCTGGTGACGCCGGCGATGGCGGCGGGCTTCCTGAAATCCAAGGCGTCGGAGAAGGACACCTTCATCGTCCGCGGCGCGCGGCGCGGCTACACGCCGGTGCTGCGCCGGGCGATGGGGCATCCCTGGCTCACCGCCGGGGCGGCGGCGGCGCTGTTCGCGGTGTCGGTGTTCTTCGGGACGCGGCTGGGGGGCGAGTTCATCCCGCAGCTCAGCGAGGGCGCCATCGTCATGACCTCCACCAAGCCGGCCAGCATCAACCTCGACGCCTCCCTCCGCACCGTGACCGAGATCGAGAAGGTGCTGCGCGGCTTCCCCGACGTGCAGACGGTGGTGTCGCAGACCGGCAGCGCCGCCGTGCCTACCGACCCGATGGGGGTGCAGAGCACCGACAGCTACGTGATCCTGAAGCCGCAGGCGGAGTGGACGACCGCCAAGACCCAGGAGGGCATTTCCGCCGCCATGGAGGAGAAGGTCAAGGCGGCGGTGCCCGGCGTGTCGCTGGAGCTGTCGCAGCCGATCCAGATGCGGATGGACGACCTGCTGCAAGGCGTGCGCTCGGACGTGGCGCTGACGATCTACGGCGAGGACCTGGACACGCTGGGGCGGCTGGCGGACCAGTCGGTGCAGGTCGTCAAGGGCGTGCAGGGCGCCGCCGACGTGCGGTCGGAACAGGAAGGCACGCTGCCGGCCATGACCATCCGGCTGGACCGCGCGCGGCTGGCGCGGCTGGGGCTGAACGCGTCGGAGGCGTTGGCGGTCGTGGAGGCGGTCGGCGGACGGCAGGTCGGGCTGGTCTACGGCGCGGACGACACGCAGACGCCCATCCTCGTGCGCCTGGCGCCGGGCGCGCGGGCCGACTTGCAGGCGGTGCGCGACCTGCCGGTGGGCGTCGCCAACGGAGGCGCCGTGCCGCTGTCGGCGGTGGCCGACGTGAGCGTGTCGGATGGCCCATCCCAGGTCACGCGCGACAAGCTGCAGCGCCGGGTCGCGGTGGACATCAACGTGCGCGGGCGCGACGTGCAGAGCTTCGTGGCCGAGGCGCAGAAGGCGGTGGCGGAAAAGGTGAAGCCGCCCACCGGCTACACCCTGGAGTGGAGCGGCACGTTCCAGAACCTGCAAAGCGCCAGCGCCAGGCTCGCCATCGTCGTGCCCGGCGTGCTGCTGCTGATCTTCCTGCTGCTCTACCTCAACTTCGGCAGCCTGCGCCTGTCGGCGCTGATCTTCCTGAACGTGCCGATGGCGGCGACGGGGGGCATCGCGGCGCTGCTGCTGCGCGGGATGCCGTTCAGCGTGACGGCGGGGATCGGCTTCATCAGCACCTTCGGGATCGCGATCCTGGATGGCGTGGTGCTGGCCAGCTACATCCAGGAGGAGCGGGAGGGCGGGCGCAGCGCCCGGGAGGCGGCCGGGGACGCGGCGGAGAAGCGCCTGCGCCCGGTGCTGACGACGGCGCTGGTGGCGTCCATCGGCTTCCTGCCGATGGCGGTGTCCACCAGCGCGGGCGCCGAGGTGCAGCGGCCCTTGGCCACCGTCGTCATCGGCGGCCTGGTGACGGCCACCCTGCTGACGCTGCTGGTGCTGCCGGCGCTGTATCCCCCCGTGATGGACGCGAAGGCGCCAAGCTGGCGGGGCATCAAGGACAGGTTCAAAACTCGCGCCAAACGGCAGCCGGAGAAGCACCCGGCGGCTGAGTGATCCAGCCCCAGCCCTAGAGCGCGACCGGTGCAGGTGGATGCACCGGCCCCGCTCTAGCCTTTGTTTTTGCAAGCATGTTTACCGATCAGGTGAAGCCACCTGATGCGGTCATGCTCTAGACGATCACGGCCATCACCATCCGACCGTCAATCCGACAGGCCGCTAGATGTCGAAGAAAACGGTCTCGCCCTCGCCTTGCAGGCGGATGTCGAACACGTAGGCGGCGCCGCCGTCCCGCTGCTCGCGCCGGGCCAGCAGGGTGTCGCGCCGGACTGCGGGGTCGATCATGCGCAGCACGGGGTCCTGCTCGTTCAGCGCCGCCTCGTCCGCGAAGTAGAGCCGTGTCGACAGCCCGATGTTGATGCCGCGCGCCACGAGCCAGACGTTGACGTGCGGCGCCATCGGCTGCCCATGGCGGCCCGCAACCGGGCCGGGCTTCACCGTCTCGAAGCTGTACAGTCCCGTGGCGAAGTCCGTCCCCGCGCGGCCCCAGCCGCGGAAGCCGGGGTCCAGCGCGCCCTCCTGCCGGTCCGCCGGGTGGTTGTAGCGCCCGGCGGAGTTGGCCTGCCAGATCTCCACCAGCACGTCCCGGCAGGGCTGGCCCAGCCCGTCCAGCACGCGGCCCTCGATGCGGATGCGCTCGCCCGGCGTATCCGGCCCGGCCAAGACGTTGCCGAACGGCTTCTCGAACATAGCGAACCCGGCCTGCTGCGGGATCAGGCCGATGTGGACATACGGCCCGGCGGTCTGCGACGGGGTTTCGGCCAGGTATTCGAGCGTCATGGCGTCATCCCTGCAATCTGTTCTCGAACACCGTGGACCGCGTGCCGCGCAGCACGATGTCGAACCGGTAGGCCAGGCTGTCGAGCGGCACGGCGGCGCGGAGGTCGAGCCGCGCCACCAGGCGTTGCCGCGCCGCCGGGTCCGGGATGGTGTTGAGGATGGTGTCCCGTGGGATCAGCGGGTCGCCCTCGAAGTACATCTGCGTGACCAGCCGCTGCGCGAAGCCGTGGCCGAACAGCGAGAAGTGGATGTGCGCCGGGCGCCAGGAGTTGACGTGGTTGCGGAACGGGTAGGCGCCGGGCTTCACGGTGCGGAAGGCGTAGCGGCCCTCCGCGTCCGTGACCATGCGCCCGCAGCCGCCGAAGTTCGGGTCGATGGGCGCGATGTAGGTGTCGTTGCGGTGCCGGTAGCGCCCGCCGGCGTTGGCCTGCCACACCTCCAGCAGCGTGCCCGGCACCGGCCGCCCATTCTCGTCCAGGACGCGCCCGTGCACGACCGTGCGCTCCCCGATCGGCTCGCCGTCCTTGGCGGCGTTCAGGATCAGGTCGTGGTCGAGCGGCCCCAGCTCGTCGCGCCCAAACACGGGACCCGTGACCTCCGACAGCGAGTTCTGCAGGGACCACAGCGCGAGGCGGGGGGAGCGCAGCACGCTGGTCTTGTAGTCCGGGGTGAACGCCGGGGGGTGCTGGCCCCGGTCGCGCTGGATGAACTCGTCTTGCGCCATCGCCAACTCCTTCCGGCCGTCCGCCACCCTACGCCGCCGCCCCGCCTGCTGCCGCCTCGTCCATCAGCCGCGCGACCCGGCGCAGCGCCAGCAGGTAGCCCTGCGTGCCGAAGCCTGCGATCACGCCGTCCGCCCGCAGCGACACGTAGGAATGGTGCCGGAAGGCCTCACGCTTGTGCACGTTGCTGATGTGCACCTCGATCACCGGCGGCTCGAAGGCGTTCAGCGCGTCCAGGACCGCGACGGAAGTGTGGGTGAAGGCGGCGGGGTTGATGACGATGCCGCCGGCCACGGCCCGCGCCTCGTGCACCCAGTCGATGATCTCGTACTCGCGGTTGCTCTGGTGGAATCGCAGGCCGAGCCGCAGCTCGGCGGCCAGCGCCCGGCAGTCGCGCTCCACGTCGCCCAGCGTCTCATGCCCGTAGATGTGCGGCTGGCGGAGGCCCAGCAGGTTCAGGTTCGGGCCGTTCAGCACGAACACGATGCGGCTCATGGTTCCTTCCCTCCCTGCTCTTTCGTTCAGCAACAGACGGCCCGCGAGGCACGCCCGGCGACGACGTTACCGGGGCGGACCCGGCGCCGCAATCACGGCCGGGCTGGAGCAATGCGTCAGTTTGGATCACCGCGGCTGGTGGCGAGGACGTGCGTTTTGATGTTGACGGCCATGATACTCGTGCGGCCTGCTATCGCCGGCTGGATGCGGCCTGCCGCTTGCACCCGTTAGGGTATGGTGAATGCATCGCCGCGGGTTCGTTGTCCTTTCCGCTTGACGGGCAGGCCGGCCAGCAACGCAAGCACTGACACCCTATCTTGGTCTGCCCCGAAATCGGGAGACAACGATGCGCGACTATCGCGATGCCAAGGGTATGGCGACCACTTTGCGGCAGGGACTTCGAGACAAGCAGGTCAGCCTATCGCATGGCGAATGCCTGGAGGTCGTAGCAAGGCAGTTCGGCTTCAAAAGCTGGAATGTGTTGGCTGACCGGATTGGCGCCAAGCCGATGCTGCGCCCGCCCAGCTTTTCTCGGCCGATTGGCTGGTGGCCGTCAGGAAGCCGTGCCGACCTTTATGAGATGGGCGTTGACCCGAACGTGCAATGGAAAGGGCAGGCCGTGGCTGCCATTCGGTCAAGATACTCAGACGAGCCGCACGCCTACGCTTCCGGAGTGTTCGCAACGTTGATGCAGTCGGCGGACGCGGCGAGCCATCACGGGAAGCGGGTTGCTCTCGACGCACAGCTTCGGTCTGCGGACATCGCTGGGGCAGCGTCGATTTGGCTCCGGGTGGACAGGGCGCCGGGCCAGGGTCTCCGCAAGCTCGACAAGCCCGCCAACCTCGATTTTTCGCGCCTGGCATGAACAGCATGGCCACTCGGCATCGAGTTCACCCTCGTCGAGCCGGGTCCCATCCGGACGAACTTCGGCGCGGGCCTGGTCAGCTCGCCGGTGATGGCCGCCCACGAGGACACGCCCTCCGGCGAGATGCGCCGCGCCGTTGCGTCCGGCAGCTTCGCGGTGAAGGGCGATGTCAATAAGATGGCGCAGGCGATGATCGACTGCGCGGACCGCAGCAGCCCGGCGCTCCGGCGGCTTACCCTGGGCGCCAGCGCCTATGCTTCGATCCGTGCGGCTCTCACCGACCGGATCTCCGCCCTCAATGCGCAGAAGGACATCGCGCTCTCGGTCGACGCGAACGACTGGACGGGCGCCTTGCGCCTTGGGGGGCCACGAAGCGCCAATCCTCCAGCGCCGCCCGGCGGTGGGGGGCGGCCTCCGCCTCGTACTCGGGCGTCTCGATGATCTTCCGCAGCGCGTCGAAGCTTGCATACTCGACGATGGCGATGTCGTCCCAGGCTTCTCCCGTCGGCGCCACAACGGTTGCGGCCACGCTGCCGAGGAACACGGGACGGAACGCCTCGCCCGGCGCTACCTTCGCCACCTGCGCAAAGGCCGCGATGCAGCGTCCCAAATAGGCTTCCCGGCCCGAGCACGGCGGGAACCCCGTCGAACCGAGAGGTTCGCCGGACTACGTGCGGTTCGGCGGGGACAGGCGGCTCACGCACACGACGGGCTTCTTCGAGGCGCCCGACCGGGCGTTCCAGCCGGGGTAGGGCGGCGTCGGCCTAACGCAGGAACTCCTTCGCAACTTTGCAGATGTAGGTGTATTTCGGGTTCACCACCTGCGTGCACCGGGCGTCGGCGATCTGGCCGAGGAACATGTAGGCCTCGGCGTCGGTGAAGCCGTAGTCGTCCGCCAGCCAGTACACCATCTGCTCGAACGCAAGGCGCATCGCGTCCTCGAGCGGGCGGGCGCAGCCGAGCGTCGCGATGTAGGCGTCGGTCTCGATCCGCGGCCAGGCCATGCGGGCCGGCTTGTCCCGCAGCTCCACGCTCAGCGTCACGCGCGCGCCGATCTCGGTGGCGCCCATGCCGACGCACTCGCCGTCGCCCTGCAGCGCGTGGCAGTCGCCCACGTACAGGCTCGCCCCGTCCTGCTGCACCTCGAACAGCACGGTGCTGCCGGTGGTGATCTCCTGGGCGTCGAGGTTGCCGCCATGCGTGCCGTTGTCGACGGTCAGCACGGCCCCATGCACCGGGGCCACGCCCAGCACGCCGACCATCGGTTTGACCGGCAGCTTGCGCCTCTCGCTCCAGTGCACGAAGCCGTTGCTCACCTCCATGGCCCGGGTGTGGATGCCGAACTCTTTCTGCCGGACCCAGTCCGGGAACATACCGATCCCCGGCCAAAGCGCCGTGTAGCCGATGGCGTCGAGATCCATGGCATGGATCTGCACCGCGAGCACCTGGCCAGGCTTCGCGCCCACCACCCGGAGCGGCCCGGTCGCTGGGTTGACGAAGGGGAAGCGCACCGTGTCCGGCGAGAGCTTGGAGGCGGCCGAGGAAATCAGGCCCGCATTGCAGTTGATCTCGCACTCCACGGTGACGCGCTCGCCCGGCCGGATCTCGGTGACGCAGGGATCGGTGGCCGACAGGGCGTATTTCAGGTTCCCGGCCTTTGGAATGATGCGTGCCGCGTCCATGGTCGTTTCCTTCTGGTTGGGCCTCACTGGAGGTCGTGCCGCCACGGCAGCAAAGCCCTCTCGACCCGGCTGACGGCCGCCGACAGGAGGAGGGCGAGCGCCACGGTCACGGTGAGGGCTGCGAACACCTTGGAGATGGCATAAAGGCTGCCCGCCTTAAAGATCGCGTGGCCCAGCCCCTCCGAGGACGACATGAACTCGCCCACGATGGCGCCCACCAGCGCGAAGCCGACCGTGAGCTTGAGGCCCGCGAAGATGTCGGTCAACGAGGCCGGCAACACGAGCCGCCGGAAGATCTGCCGGCGGCTCGCGCCGAGCGAGCGCATGAGGTTGACCTGGTCCGGATCGACTCCGAGCGCGCCCTTGTAGGCGACGACGAGCGCCACGACCACCACGGACAGGGTCGCCATCGCGAGCTTCGAGGCAAAGCCGGTGCCGAACCAGATGATGGCGATGGGCGCCAAGGCCACGATCGGTATGGACCCCAGCGCCAGCACGAACGGCTGCACCACGCGCGAAAGGAAGCGCGAGAACCAGAGCGACAATCCGAGCGCCGTGCCAAGCAGGTTGCCCAGCACGAACCCGCCCAGCGTCTCCAACCCGGTCACCCGGGCGTCCACCCAGATCGAGCCGTCGCGGACCATCGCCAGCAACTGGGCGGCGATCACGGTCGGCGAGCCGAACAGGAAGGCGTTCACCCCGGCGCCCTGCGTCCCCCATTCCCACAGGCCGAGCACGGCCCCGAGCAGGAGCAACTGGCACAGCGCCACCTGCAGGGTGGACCGGCGCCCCTGCCGCTGCCGTTCCGTGCGGGGCGGTCGGGTCCGCCAGCGTGATAAGCGCGACAGGGCAGGGAAGGCGGCAGGCTGCGTCATCGGATGTCCAGCTCGGTCCATATCGTGCGGACGGTGCGCGCGAACTCCGGCCGCTCCCGCATCGCCATCATGTCCGTCCGATCGCCTGGCAGGTCGATGCGGTGCTGCGAGACCACGGTGCAGGGCCGGTGCGACAGCACGATGACCCGGTCCGACAGGCTGACCGCCTCCTCGATATCGTGGGTGATGAGCAGCAACGACCGGCGTTCGCCGCGGACGAGCCGGGCGGTGTCGCGCTCGATCAGGATCTTGGTCTGGAAATCGAGGGCGGAGAACGGCTCGTCAAGCAGCAAGACTTCCGGGTCAGAGGCGAGGGTGCGGGCCAAGGCGACGCGCTGGCGCATCCCGCCCGAGAGCGCCGACGGGTAGTAGTCCGCGAAGCCCTTCAGTCCCAGGCGGTCCAGCAGGCGGTGCGCCGTGGCCAGACGCTCGCGCCCGCCGACCCGCTTCACCTCAAGGCCGAGCGTCACGTTCTGCACCGCGGTGCGCCAGGGCAGCAGCAGGTCCTTCTGCAGCATGTAGCCCACGCGCGGCGGCACGCCCGCGAGTTCGCGCCCGTACCAGAGCACCGACCCCGCCGTGGGCGGCAGCAGGCCGCAGATCAGGTTGAGCAGCGTCGTCTTGCCGCAGCCGGACGGCCCGACGATGCTGACGATCTCGCCCTCGCCCAAGTCGAACGACACGGAGCCGATCACGTCCACCGGACGCCCATCCTCGGCGCCGAACGTCTTGCCCAGGCCCAGCGCGGACAGCGGCGGCGCCCGGACGGCGCCCTCGCGGTTTCGCGCAGGTGCGGACACCGCCAGTTCAGGCAGCCTTCACCGCCTTCTCGGCGAAGCTGTTGTCGACGATCTGCTCGAACGTCGTGGTGCCCTTCACGTTCTTCAGATATTTTTGCATTGTCATGAGGTTGTCCCATTGCTTGCGGTCCACCAGGACGGACTCGGCCGGGATCTTGTACTGGATTTCCGCGTCGATTGCCTTGTCCACGACGTCGCCGGGCAGGTCGGGAAACTCCTTGCGGGCGACCGACTTGGCATAGGCCGGGTCGCTGTAAACCCGGCGGCCCGCCATCTCCAGCCCGGTGCAGAGCGCCTGCACGACATCGGCCTTCTGCGTCAGCGTCTCGTTCAGCACCATGATCCCCGTGTTGCAGAACGGGCCGATGGCGCTGGAGAAGTCGAACACGGTCCGGGCGCCCTGCGCCTCCGCCGCCGCGACGTTCGGCTGGTAGGCGACCGGCCGGAACCCCGCCCGGCGCATGGCGGCCTGTAGCGGCATTGGCACGGGAGCGGACCGTGCTGGAGCGCAACCCCGATTATTGGGGCCGGAAGGCGCAGACGGCTTTTCCGGACCGCGATGGCGGAACAGCGTTGCATGCGCCACGTATGCGTGATGACCTCCACCCGTCGAGGGCTGGCATCGCGGCCCGCGGCACCGGATCGGACCAAGGCGCCCCCAACCCGGGTGCCGGCTGGAGTATCTGCTCAATGGCCTGGCGGGTGGGCGTGGACTCAGGCGGGACCTTCACGGACGTTTGCCTGTTCGAGGACAGCAGCGGCGCCATCGAGGTTTGGAAGGTGCCTTCCACGCCCGACGACCCGTCCCGCGGCATCGCCGCCGGGGTGGAAGAGGGCGTGGCGCGGGTCGGCGCCGGGATGGCGGACATCGGCTACTTCGGCCACGGCACCACGGTCGGGACCAACGCGCTGATCCAGCACAAGGGCGTCCGGACCGGCCTGATCACCACGCACGGCTTCCGCGACCTGCTGGAGATCGGCCGCCAGAAGCGGCCCGACCTGTACGACCTGCAGGCGGACAAGGCTCCCGTCCTGGTCGCCCGCGACCTGCGCCTGGAGGTGCCGGAGCGCGTGCGCCACGACGGCACGGTCGAGACCGCCCTGGACGAGCAGGCCGTGCGCGGCGCCGTCCGCGCCCTGCGCGACGCGGGCGTCCAAGCCGTCGCGGTCTGCTTCCTGTACGGCTTCGTGCGCCCCAGCACGAGCAGACCGCCCGGCGCATCATCGCCGAGGAGTTCCCGGACGCCTTCGCCTGCACCGGCCACGAGGTCGCGCCCGAGTTCCGCGAGTACGAGCGGCTGAGCACCGCCGTGGTCAACGCCTATCTCGGCCCGGTCATGCGGACCTACATCACCCGCCTGGGCGAGCGCCTGGCCGCCCTCGGCCTGCGCGCGGCCCCCAACCTCACCCAGTCCAACGGCGGCGTCATCGGGTTCGAGCAGGCGGCGAGGCTGCCCGTCCGCACCATCCTGTCCGGCCCCAGCACCGGCGTGGTGGCGGCGTAGGCCGTGGGCCGCCTGGCCGGGTTCCCGGACCTGATCACCTTCGACATGGGCGGCACCAGCACGGACGTGGCGCTGCTGCAGGGCGGCGCGTGCCGGCTGGCCAGCGAGGCCACCGTGCACGGCTACCCGATCAAGGCGCCGATGCTCGACATCCATACGGTCGGCGCCGGGGGCGGCTCCATCGCCTACGTGGACAGCGGCGGGCTGCTGAAAGTCGGGCCGCGCTCCGCCGGGGCCTTCCCCGGGCCGGCCTGCTACGGCATGGGCGGTGCCGAGGCTGCCGTGACCGACGCCAACGTGGTGCTGCAAACGCTGCCCACCCACCTGCTGGGCGGGCGCATGGCGGTGCGGCAGGACCTGGCGCGGGCCGCCGTCGCGCGGCTGGCGGACCAGCTCGGCATGGGGGTGATGGAAACGGCGCAGGGCATCGTCTCGGTGGTGACGGCCAACATGGCGCGCGCCATCCGCGTTGTCAGCGTGCAGCGCGGCCACGACCCGCGGGACTACACCCTGGCCGCGTTCGGGGGGGCCGGCCCGCTGCACGCCGCCCGCCTGGCGCGCGAGCTGGAGATCAGCCGCATCCTGGTGCCGCGCAACCCCGGCATCCTGTGCGCGATGGGCCTGCTGCTGACCGACCTGCGCGCGGACTTCGCCGCCACGCGGCTGACGACCCTGGCCGCCGCGGCGCTGCCCGGCGTGGAGGCTGCCTTCGCGGAGCTGCAGGCGCGGGCGGACGCCTGGTTCGACGGCGAGGCCATCGCGCCCGAAGCGCGCCGGGTCACGCGGACCGTGGACATGCGCTACGCCGGGCAGAACTACGAGCTGGCGGTGACGGTGCCGGATGGCCCGGCGACCGCCGCCACGCTGGACGCCCTGGCCGCCGGCTTCGCCGCCGCCCACCGGCGCATCTATGGCTTCGTGGCGGAAGGGGAGGCGGTGCAGCTCGTCACCTTCCGGGCCGAGGCAGCCGGGGTGGTCCAGAAAGCAAGGTTCCAGCCGCAGGCCGACGCGGGGCCGGACGCCTCCGCCGCAGCCACCGGGACGCGCCGGGTTTGGCTGCCGGAGGCCGGCGGCTTCGTGGCCTGCCCCGTTTACGGCCGCGGGCTGCTGCGCGCCGGCAACCGGATCGCCGGGCCGGCCATCGTCGAGCAGATGGACGCCACGACCGTCGTGCTCCCCGGCATGGCGGCGCGCGTCGAGGCTTACCTGAACCTGATCCTGGAGGCCGCATGAGCCACGCCCCTGCCGCCACGCCCGCCATGCCCGTCACGGTTGACCCGATCACGGTGGAGGTCATCGGCAGCGCCCTGTCCTCCATCACCGAGGAGATGGGGGAGGCGCTGGTCCGGGCCAGCTACTCCACCAACATCAAGGAGCGGCGGGACTGCTCCACGGCGCTGTTCAACACCCGTGGGGACACGCTGTGCCAGGCCGAGCACATCCCGATGCACCTCGGCTCGTTCATCGGCATCATCCCGCACATCCTCAAGCGCCATCCCGTCGCCGCCATGCAGCCCGGCGACGTGTTCGTCGGCAACGACGCCTACGAGGGCGGCGGCACCCACCTGCCCGACATCGTGCTGGCGGAACCCGTCTTCTTCGAAGGGGAGATCGTCGCCTGGGCGGTCAACACCGCGCACCACTCGGATTTCGCCGACCGCGGCCACGCCCACATCTACCAGGAAGGGCTGCGCATCCCGCCGATCCGGCTGTATCGCGCGGGCGAGCTGCAAGCGGATGTCGAGGCGCTGATCCTGCTGAACTGCCAGGTCCCGCGAGAGCGGCTGTCGGACCTGCGCGCCCAGATGGCCGCCAACCGCCTCGGCGTGGAGCGGCTGGGCGCGCTGTGCCGGAAATACGGGCGCGACGTGGTGCTGGCCGCCGGCGACGGGCTGCTGGACTATGCCGAGCGCAAGATGCGGGCGGGCATCGCGGCCATCCCGGACGGCACCTACCGCTTCGGCGACGTCTACGACGACCTGGAGGTGGACGGCGAGCTGCCGGTGTCCTGCGAGATCACCGTCGCCGGCGACGAGATGCACCTGCGCTTCGAGGCGCCGGACCAGGTGCGCGCCGGGCTGAACATGGTCTACACGGCGCTGCTCTCCACCGTCTACTACGCGGTGAAGACCGTGGTGGACCCGACCATGCTGCCCAACGCCGGGCTTGCGCGCCCGCTGCACGTGTCGGCGCGGGCCGGCAGCATCCTCAACTGCGTGCATCCCGCGGCGGTCAACGGCCGCATCGGCCCGTGCCAGCGCGTGGTGGACCTGATCCACGGCGCGCTCGCGCAGGTGGTGCCGGACCGCGTGACCGCAGCCTGCAACGGGTCGGTCACGGTGGCCAGCTTCATCGGCGAGCAGGCGGACGGGGACGCCTGGATCTACCTGGAAACCATCGGCGGCGGCTCCGGCGCGCGGCGGGACCGGGACGGGCTGGACGGCGTCCACGTCCACATGACCAACACCAGCAACCTGCCGGTCGAGGCGCTGGAGATCGAGTACCCGCTGACGGTGCTGCGCTACGAGCTGGTGGACGGCTCCGGCGGCGCGGGCCGGCAGCGGGGCGGGATGGGACTGCGCCGGGTTTACCGGGCCGAGGCCCCGGCGCGGCTGCGGCTCGGCGGGTCCCGCACCCTGTCCGCGCCGTGGGGCCTGGCGGGCGGGCTGCCCGGCGGCAAGGGCGCCTTCGCCTACGGTCCCGGCGTCGTGCCGTTCGAGCACGGCTCCGGCATGTTGCAGGCCGGCCAGACCGTCGAGATCCTGACGCCCGGCGCAGGCGGCTACGGCCCTCCGTCGGAGCGGGCCGCGGCGGCGGTGCGGCGCGACGTTGCCGAGCGCCGGATCAGCCGGGACGACGCCGCCGCGGCCTACCCGCAGCTTGCCCAGGAGGACGCGCCATGACCCTGCGCCGCCGCGCGCTGCTGCGCGCCGGGCTGTCCGGGGCCGCCCTGCCGTTCCTGCGCCGCCCGGCCTTCGCCGCGAGAAGCGACGGGCCGCTGGCCGCCAGGGGCGACGGGCCGCTGCGGTTCGGCCTGTCCAGCTACCCGCCCAGCTTCAACCCCTGGGTCCAGGCCGGCACCGCCGCGGGGACCGTCACGCTGATGACCCACCGCGGCCTGACCTCCTACGACAGGACCGGCGCCCTGCGCGGGGAGCTTGCGGACCATTGGGAGCACGACGGCGATGCGGGCTGGGTGTTCCACCTGCGGGAAGCGTCCTTCCACAACGGCGCCCCCGTCACGTCCGAGGACGTGAAGTGGTCGCTGGAGCAGGTGGCCGCAGAGAAGTCCACCGCCTACATGCGCGGCCAGTTCCAGGGCATGGACCGGGTCGAGACGCCGGACCCGCGCACCGTCCGCATCGTCATGAAGCAGCCCACGGCCACGCTGCCCGCCTGGCTGGCGCTTTACGAGATGCCGGTCGTCGCCCGGGGATCGCTGGACCGGACGGGGACGGCGGTCGGCTGCGGCCCCTTCGCAATCGCGTCGCAGGACCGCGGCGCGGGCATCAAGCTCGCGGCCTTCGACAGGTTCTACCGCCCGGGCCTGCCGAAGCTGAAGGCGGTGGACGTCATCGTCTATGCGGACGAGACGGCCCGCGTGGCGGCGCTGCAGGCCGGCGACGTGGACCTGATCGAGTATGTGCCCTGGCAATCCATGGCCGCCATCGAGGCCGACCCGAAGCTGAGGCTGGATGCGACGGACGGACCCGTCATGTACGTCGTCTTCAACGGCGCCCGCGGCCCCTTCGCCGACCCGCGCGTGCGCCAGGCGGTGGCGCACGCGGTCAACCGCGAGGAGATCGTGAAGTCGGTGTTCTTCGGCCGCGGCAGCCCGCTGGAAGGGTTGCCCATCGTCCCCGGCAGCCCCTTCCATGACGAGGCGCTGTCCCGCGCCTGGACCTATGACCCGGCGAAGGCGAAGCAGCTCCTGGCGGCGGCGGGCAAGCCGGACGGGTTCTCCTGCACGCTGCTCTCGACGGCGCAGTACGGGATGCACCGGGACACGGCGGTCGTCATGCAGCAGAACCTGGCCGCCGTGGGCATCGAGGTGCAGCTTGCCCTGCCGGACTGGGCGACCCGCGTGGCCCTGGGCAACCGCGGGCAGTACGAGTTCGCCGTCGGCGGCACCGTGACGGACGGCAACGACCCGGACGGGCTGGCCGGGCTGCTGGACTCCTCGCTCGGCCCCAGCGCGTCCCGCAGCTACGGCCTGCGGCTGCCCCGGCTGGAGGCGCTGCTCGCCGCAGGCCGCGCGGAGTTCGACGAGGAGAAGCGCCGGGCCATCTACCGCGACCTGCAGCAAGAGGCGGTGGAGGGCGTGCCGGCGGCGTTCCTGGCATGGCGTTCGCAAGGATACGCCATGTCGCGGGACGTGCAGGGCTTTGCCAACATGCCGGGCGCGCTGACCTTCTTCTCGGGCGCGACCTTGGAGGAAACCAGCTTCGGCTGAAACGCGGGTGGGAGGCTGATGGCCTGGGTGCTGAGGCGGATCGGGGTGGCGCTGCTGCTGGTGTGGGTGGTCGCCAGCGTCGTGTTCCTGGCCATCCACCTGGTCCCGGGGGACCCGGCGGAGCTGCTGCTGTCCCAGGGCGGCGCCGCGCCCGACGCGGCGGCGGTGGAGCAGCTCCGCGAGCAGCTCGGCCTGAACCGGCCCTTGCTGGAGCAGTATCTCGGCAGCGTCGGCCAGTTCGTGCGCGGCGACCTCGGCGAAAGCCTGCAGGACGGCAGCCCCATCGCCGCCGAGGTGCTGCGCCGCCTGCCGCGCACGCTGGAGCTGATCGCCGCCGCCGCGGCGCTGGCGCTCGCGGGCGGGCTGCCGCTGGGGCTGCTGGCGGCGCTGCGGGCCGGCGGGGCGGCGGACCGCGTGCTGTCGTTCGCGGGGGCGCTCGGGCTGGCGCTGCCCGTGTTCGTGCTGGGGACGCTGCTGGTGCTGCTGTTCGCGCAAACGCTGCACTGGGCGCCGGCAGGCGGCTACGTGCCGCTGGCGCAGGCGCCGGGGCGGCACGTCCAGTTGCTGGCGATGCCGGCCGTGGCCATCGCCGCCGGGCTGTTCGCGACGGTGTTCCGGATGACGCGGGCGGCGGTGCTGGACGTGTCCTGGCGGGATTACGTCCGCACCGCCCGGGCGAAGGGGCTGCCGCGGCGGCAGGTGCTGGCCCGGCACGTGCTGCGGAACGCGCTGATGCCGGTCGTCACCGTCGTCGCGCTCAACCTCGGCAGCTTGCTGGGCGGGACGGTGCTGGTGGAGTACGTGTTCAACTATCCCGGCCTGTCCGGCATGCTGGTGGACGCGGTGAACGCCCGCGACTACCCGGCGGTGCAGGGCATCGTGCTGGTGATCTCCATGCTGTTCGTTTCGCTGAACCTGGGCGTGGACCTGCTGTACGCGGCGCTCGACCCGCAGGTGCGCCGCGCGTGACCCGGCCGCGGCGCGTCTGGCCGTTCCTGGCGCTGGGCGCCGTCGTCGTGCTGGCGCTGGCGGCGCCGCTCCTCGGCCTGCCGGCGCCGCTGGCGATGGACGTGGCGCACCGCCTGGCTCCCCCGTCCGCCGCGCACTTGCTGGGGCAGGACGAGTATGGCCGCGACGTGCTGGCCCGGCTGCTGTGGGGTGCCCGCGTGTCGCTTTGGGTGGCCTTCGCAGCCACTGCCGCGGCCTGCCTCGCCGGCACGGCGTTGGGCATGGCTGGCGGGTTCCTGGGCAGCGCCGCGGAGTTCCTGGCCGTCCGCAGCATGGACGTGGTGCAGTGCTTCCCGCCGCTGCTGCTGGCGCTGCTGGTCGTGACCCTGCTGGGGCCGGGGGCCGCGACGCTGATCCCCGTGCTGGCGCTGGTCTACCTGCCGGGCTTCGTCCGCGTGGCCTATGCCGGCGTGCTGTCGGTGCGGTCGCAGGACTACGTGGAGGCGGTGCGCGTGCTGGGCGGCGGACCCGGGCGCATCCTGCTGCGGACCGTGCTGCCCAACATCGCCGGGCCGGTGCTGGTGCAGGTCAGCCTGGCCGCGTCGTCGGCCATCGTGCTGGAAAGCGGGCTGTCCTTCCTGGGGCTGGGCGTGGTGCCGCCGGCGGCGTCCTGGGGGCTGATGATCGCGGCGGCGCGCGCCACCATGGCGCAGGCGCCGTGGCTGCTGCTGTGGCCGTGCCTCGCCTTGTCGCTGACGATCCTGGCGCTGAACGGGGTTTGCGACGCCCTGCGCGACGCGGCGGACCCGCACCGGCGGGCCTTGCCGCGCCGGGCGGCCGGCCCCCTGGCGGCGCGGCCGGCGTCTCCGCCCGCGGGCGGGCTGCTGGACGTCCAGGGCCTGACCGTCACGATCGAAACGCCGGCCGGGCCGATCCACCCGGTGCGGGACGTGTCGCTCCAGGTGGCGGCTGGCATGACGTTGGCGGTCGTGGGCGAGAGCGGGTCGGGCAAGTCGCTGCTGGGCCTGGCCGTCATGGGCCTGCTGCCGCCTGCGGCGCGGGCGGTGGCGGGGACCGTGCGGCTGGAGGGCGACGACCTGCTGCGCATGACGGAGCCGGCGCTGCGCCAAATCCGCGGCAGGCGGGCCGGGATGGTGTTCCAGGACCCGCTCGGCAGCCTCAACCCGGTGCATCGCGTGGGTCGGCAGATATCCGAGGCGCTGCGGGCGCACGGCGCCTTGTCCGCCCGGGCCGCGCAAGGCCGGGCCGTCGGCCTGCTGCGGCAGGTCGGCATCCCCGATCCGGAACGGCAGGCGCGGGCCTTCCCCTTCGAGCTGTCGGGCGGCATGCGGCAGCGGGCCGTCATCGCGATGGCCATTGCGGGCGGCCCCGGCCTGCTGATCGCGGACGAGCCGACGACGGCGCTGGATGTGACGATCCAGGCGCAGGTGCTGGACCTGCTTGCCACCCTGGGGCGGGAGCGCGGGATGGGCCTGCTGTTCATCACCCACAGCCTGCCGGTGGTGGCGCAGGTCGCGGACCGCGTGCTGGTGATGTACGCCGGCGAGGCCGTGGAGCAGGGCGCGGCGGACGCCGTGCTGGCCCGCCCGCTGCACCCCTATACCGCCGCCCTGATCCGCAGCGCCCCGCCCGAGGACGGACGGCTGCCGGACGGCATCCCGGGCGCCGTGCCGCCTCCGCACGCCCTGCCGCCCGGCTGCGTCTTCGCGCCGCGCTGCGCCCACTGCCAGCCGAGGTGCGAGGCGGCGCATCCGGCCCTGGAGGACGCAGGGCCGGGCCGGACGACGCGCTGCGTCCGTTGGCGGGAGCTTGGGCCGATGCTGGCCGGCCGGCAGGCGGCGACGGCATGACGGCGCTGCTGGCCGCCGAGGGGATTTCGCGGGTGTTCGGCGGGCGCGGCCTGTTCCGCCGCGGCCGCCCGGTGCAAGCGGTGTCCGGCGTGTCCCTGGCGGTCGGGCGCGGCGAGGCCGTGGGGTTGGTGGGGGAAAGCGGCTCCGGCAAGAGCACGGTCGGGCGCCTGGTGCTCGGGCTGCTGCCGGCCAGCGCGGGCCGGGTGCTGCTGGACGGGACGGACATCGCGGAGGCAGCCGGACGGCGTGCCCGGCGGCGGCGGATGCAGCTCGTGTTCCAAGACCCGCATGCCTCCCTGGACCCGCGGCGGCGGGCGGGCGCGCAGGTTGCGGACGGCTTGGCGATCCACGGGCTGGCCGCACCGTCCGCATTGCGCGCGGAGACGGAGGCGCTGCTTGTCCAGGTCGGGCTGACGCCCGCCCACGCCGACCGCTACCCGCACGAGTTCAGCGGCGGCCAGCGGCAGCGGATCGGCATCGCGCGTGCCCTCGCCACGCGGCCGGACTTCCTCGTGGCAGACGAGGCGGTGTCCGCCCTCGACATGTCGGTGCAGGCGCAGATCCTGGCGCTGTTCGCCGACCTGCGGACACGGCTGGGCATCGGGATGCTGTTCATCAGCCACGACCTGCAGGTGGTGCGCTCGCTGTGCGACCGGGTGGTCGTGCTCTACCTCGGCCGCGTGATGGAGGAGGGCCGGGTGGGCGACGTGCTGGAGCGCCCGCGGCATCCCTACACGGAGGCGCTGCTCTCCGCCTCGCCCAGCCTCGACCCGGCACGCCGCCGCACCCGGGTCCTGCTGCGGGGCGATCCGCCCAGCCCCTCCGACCCGCCCAGCGGCTGCGTGTTCCGCACCCGCTGCCCTCTTGCCGTCGAAGCCTGCGCCGCCACGGTTCCGCCCCTGGAAGCTGTCGGCCCTGGCCACCGTGCCGCCTGCCTGCGCTTGCAGGACACCTGACCCGCTGGAGCATGCCCTTGCCCAAGTGCGAGGCGGCGGGGAGGCGTGAGGCCGCAGCCAAAACAACGCGAGGGCTGGACGCGGGCTGCTTGGCCGATCACGGCATGTCCTCCCTGACCTGCTGCCGGTATGCCTGCAGCACCAGGGCCTCAGCCGCCGCGGCGTCTGGTTCGTCCGGCAGGATTGACGCCGCTGCTGCATCCTCCACGGTTGCGAGCAGGCGCTCGATTTCGTCAGCCACCGTATCGTATGGCAGCCGGCCGAGCTTGATGTCGAGCAGGCGGCCGGCATCCTGCAGCGGGAACGCCAGCCGGCCAGTGCCCAGCAGCTCCATCGCCTCTTGCCCGACCCGCACGGCGTGCGACAGCGATTTCCAGTCCACGCCGCCGCCGTGCCCGGCGGACAGCGCGCGGGCGCCATACTCGGCCAACAGCCGGGCGGCCATCTCGCGCGCGGTTTTCAGGCTGGCATGCAGCGGCGCCTTGCGGCCGCAGAGGTCGAGATGGCGTCCCCAGCGCCCTTCGCCGACCTCGATGTCCAGCAGGGCGGCATACGCCGTGCCGGCCGCGAACACGGCGAGTTCAGGCTCAATGGACGCAAGCCGGGCGGTGCTGCCATGCGCTGCCTCCGCCGCCTCCAGCAGGGCCAGGGCCTGCCGGGCGGTCGCGGCGCGCGCGCCCTTCGCGCCGAAGCGTTCGGCCTGCTGCCGGGCGTAGCGCAGGAAGATCGTCGCACGGCGGCTGACCAGGCGGGGCGCCAGGCCCTGCACCCTCCGCCACAGCGGGTCGGGCGGCATGACCATGGCCGTGTCGGGTGCGAACAGCATCTCCAGTGCGAGCGGCTGGCCTTCCAGGATCAGATCGAGGAAGCGCTGCAGGCTGTAGCTTTCGTGGTCGGTGTCCTCGGCCTGGTTACGCTCGCCGGGTGGGCGGACCCGCCCTGCCGTCACCGCCGGCCGGGCACGCTGCAGCAGGATGTCGCGCGCGGACGGCAGGTGCACCGCCTTGATGTCGGTATCCGACAGGGCCGTGGCGGTGCCGTAAAGGTGGGAGCCGACCCGCAACTCGACGATCTTGCGCAGCTCATCACCTCTCTGGGCGCCGCCGCCGCCGACGGGCGGTCGGCAACCCGCCGGCTTGGCCGAAGGCGGCGCGGGTCGTTGGAATATAGGCTTCGGTCACGACGCACACCCGGCGAAGGTGAGGCTCACGTGCCATGGTTGGCAAGTGCGGCATGATGCCGCCTGCGGGCCGGCCCGGCCCTGATCGCACCTTGCGGACGCAGCGGACGAAGGCACAACGGCTTCGAGCCGTTTTGGCGCTGGCCGTGAACAGGACGGTAATCGAACAATTACTGATGGGAGCGGGCATAGCGGGCCGGGCGGATCACCGGTAAAACCCAGCACCACCAAGCTGGAATCGCATGGTCGACATCGCTCTGGCTCATGCGCGGCTGCTGAAGGACGCCCTGCTCCAATTCCAGTTCCTCGACGCTGCGGCGTCAATGCCGCCTGCCGTCGAGCCAGCAGGGGCACGGTGGCTGCTCAAGCTTGGCCAGCCGCTGTTCTGGCCTCTGGTCCTGGCGATCACGGCCGGGCTTGTCGTGGCCGTCGTGCAGGCGGTCCGAAGGCGCGGCTTGCCGGGGCCGCGGAACGGGGCGGCGCTCCCCGGTGCCGTCCCGTCGGCCATCGTCCCGGCGTCTGCCCTGGCCGACGCGGACGCGCTCGCCGAAGCCGGGCGCTACGGCGCGGCCGTGCATGCGCTCCTGCTGCGGGGGATCGGCGTGATCCAGGACCGTTTCCCGCGCGCGCTGACGCCTGCGCACACCAGCCGCGACATCGCCGCCCTCGGCGCGCTTCCGCCCGCGCTCCGCACCGTGTTCTCCGCCATGGCCGGCCAAGCCGAGCGCGCCGTGTTCGCCCAGGCCCCGCTCGGGCGCGAGGAATGGGAGGCGTGCCGCGCGCTCCATGCCCGGCTGCTCGACCCGGCGCCGGACGGGCCGCCTTGAGCAGCGCCCAAGCCGCGCCGCCGGCCTTCTCCCCCATGGTCCTGGCCGGAATGATCGGCGGCGGCCTCGCCTGCTTCGCCGCGTTCGCGATCCTGCTCGCCTTCTCGACCGGGCCGAACCAGGCGGATGGCGGCGCGCACGCATTGTCGCGCTCGGCGGTTGGCTTTGCCGGCATCGTGCAACTGCTGCGGGACGCCGGTTCGCAGGTGCTGGTCAGCCGCGCGCCGGCCCTTGGCGGCAGCCCGGAAACCGGGCTTCTGGTGCTCACGCCCGCGCCGGCCGGGCATGGACCCCGCACGATGCCGGCCCTCGCCGCCCGCACGGTGCTGATCGTGCTGCCGAAATGGCAGGTGAACCCGGCGCCGCAACACCCCGGCTGGGTCGCCCGGGACGAGCCGCTCCCCGCAAGCCAGGTCCTGAGCGTGCTTCCCGCCGACTGGGCGAAGCCCATGCTCCGCCGCCGGCCCGCGGCCGAGCATCCGAGCCTGCAGGCCGCTGTCCCGCTCGGCGCCGTCCCCTCCATCGCCCATGTGCAACGGCTGCAAACGCTTGCGGCCCCCGGCTGGACCGCCGTGCTGCGCGATCCCGACGGCGGCATCGTGCTCGGCCAGCACGAGCACGGACCCTACGTGCTGGCCGATCCGGACCTGTTGAGCAACCTCGCCCTCGCCGACCTCGCCGGCGCCACGGGCGCCGTCACGCTTCTTGCTGCGCTGGCGGACGGCCAGCCGATCTCGTTCGACGTTTCCCTGAACGGCTTCGGCCGTTCGCGGGACCTGCTGCGGCTGATCTTCGAGCCGCCACTGCTGGGCGCCACCCTATGCGCCGTCGCCGCGGCGGCGCTGACCGGCCTGCTCTCCATCCGCCGGTTTGGTCCCGTGCGCGTCCCGGACCGCACGGTCGCCGCGGGGAAGCGCGCGCTTGCGGATAATTCCGCCGGGCTGATCGCCCTGGCCCGCCGCGAACCCAACATGGCGCGGCACTATGCGGAGCTGACCCGCAGCCTCGCCGCCCGCGCGACCGCGGCGCCGCGGCGGCTCGGCCCGGCCGAGATGGACGCCCATCTCGACCGCGCCGCCGCCATGCGCGGCCTTCCGGACCGGCTCACGTCGCTGCTGGCCGAGGCCGACGCCGTGCGGGACCGTGTCGGGCTGGTGCGCCTCGCCGACCGCCTGCACCGCTGGAGGATGGGATTGATCCATGGACGCCGCTGACATCAAACGCCTCGGGGCGCAGATCGGCGCCTCGGTCGGCCGCGCCGTGGTCGGCCAGGCCGCGACGGTCGGCCTGGTCACCACGGCCCTGTTCGCCGGCGGCCACATCATCCTCGAAGGGCCGCCCGGCACGGCCAAGACGTTCCTCGCCCAATGCTTCGCCCATACGCTCGGCCTGCGGTTCGGCCGCATCCAGTTCACGCCCGACCTCATGCCCGGCGACATCATCGGCGCCAACATCTTCAACTTCCAGACCAGCCAGTTCACCCTGACCCGCGGCCCGGTGTTCTGCGAGCTGCTGCTGGCGGACGAGATCAACCGGACGCCGCCCAAAACCCAGTCCGCCTTGCTGGAGGCCATGCAGGAGCGGTACGTGACCATCGACGGCATCCGCCACGGCCTCGGCCCGCGGTTCACCGTGATCGCCACCCAGAACCCCATCGAGCAGCAGGGCACCTACCCGCTGCCGGAGGCGCAGCTCGACCGTTTCCTGTTCAAGCAGGTGCTGGACTATCCCACCGAGGCCGAGGAGCGCGCGATTGTCCTCAACCACGGCACCCGCGCCGGCATGATGGACCCGGCGGGCTTCGGCGTCGAGCAGGTGGCGGATGCCGGGACCATCGCGGCCGTGGTCGATGCGGTATCGCGCGTCACGATCGCCGAGCCGGTGATCGCCTATGTCGTCGCCCTCGTGCGCGCGACGCGGGCGACGGGAGACCTTGAGGCCGGCGCCTCGCCGCGCGCCGCCGCCATGCTCGCCGTCGCCAGCCGCGCCTGCGCCGCGCTGGACGGCCGGGACTACGTGATCCCGGACGACGTGAAGGCGTTGGCCGTCCCGGCGCTCAGCCACCGCGTCATCCTGTCGCCCTCCGCGGAGATCGACGGGCGCAAGGTGGCGGACGTCATGGCGGAGCTGATCGCGCAGGTCGAAGCGCCGCGATGACTGGCGTGGGGACGAATAACGCACGGAAGCGCGGCCCGTGATCGTGCCGAGCTGGCGGGCCGTCGCGGTGATGGCGGCGGGCGTGCCGGTCGCGCTGGCGGCCGGCTTGGCGCAGGCGGAGCTGTGGGTCGCGGGACCCGCCTGGATCCTGGCCACGCTCGCGCTCATGGGCGCCGACGCGCTGGCGATGCGGCGGCCCGCGCAGTTCCGGCTGGAGGCATCCCTTCCCTCCACGATGGAAGCCGGACGCCCGGCGGACGTGCTGTTCCGCTTCGAAGGACGCCCGCCGCCTTGGCTCGAAGCCTCGTTGGAGGCAGACGGGCGGTTGGATGTCCAGCCGCAGGTGCAGGCCATGGCAGGCACGGACGCGCTGCGGTTCACGCTCACCCCTCGCCGGCGCGGCACGGCGGCGTTCGCGCGGCTGCACCTCCGCTGGCAGGGGCCGCTCGGCCTCGCCAGGCGCATCCGGGCGCTGCCGCTGGACCGCACGGCCGCGGTCATCCCGCAGGTCAGCCGCGTGCGGGAGGAGGCGGCGCGCCTGTTCTCGCGCAGCCGCGCCGTGGGCCACGCGGTCCAGCCCGACCGCGCGGAGAGCATGGAGTTCCACGCCTTGCGGGAGTTCCAGCGCGGCGACAACCCGCGCGGGGTGAACTGGCGGCAATCCGCCCGCCACGCGAAGCTGCTGGTGCGCGAGACCCGGGCCGAGCGCAACCGGAGCCTGGTGCTGGCGATCGACACCGGCCGGCTGATGTCCGAACCGTTGGCCGACGGCTTGCCGCGCCTGGACCATGCGTTGAATGCTGCCCTGGTCCTGGCCTATGCCGGGCTGAAGCTCGGCGACCGTGTCGGGCTGTTCGCGTTCGGCGCGCGGCCCGTGCTGGCGAGCGGCACGGTCCGCGGCACGGCCGCGTTCGGCGCGCTGCAGCGCATGGCCGCAGCACTCGAATACTCGGCCGAAGAGACCAACTTCACACTGGGCCTCACCGAGCTTGGCGGCACGCTGGGCGGCCGGGCGCTGGTGATCGTCATGACCGATTTCGCCGATGTGACCGGGGCCGGGCTGATGATCGAGAACGTCGGGCGGCTGCTGCAACGGCACCTCGTGCTGTTCGTGGCGTTCCATGACGACGAGCTGGCCGCGCTGGCCGAGGCCGAGCCAAGGACGCCGGACGACGTGTCGCGCGCCGTGGTGGCCGGCACGCTGCTGGCCGAGCGCGACCTGGTGCTGGCCCGGCTGCGCCGGATGGAGGCGGAGGTGGTCTCGGCGCCGGTCCAGCAGCTCGGCCCGGCGCTGATCCGCCGCTACCTCGACCTCAAGCGGCAGGACCGGCTGTGAGCGGCGGGCTGCGCAGCCAGCGGTTCCGCGCCGAGCGGGAAGCCGGCTGGCAAAGGCTGGAGGCCCTGATCGCCACGCTGGAGCGCGGGTCGCTCAGGCGGCTGTCGGACGCGGACCTGATCGCGATCCCGGCGCTTTACCGCGCGACGCTGTCCGCCCTTTCGGTCGCGCGCGCCACTTCGCTCGACGCCAACCTGGTGGAATACCTGGAGGACCTCAGCACCCGGGCTTACTTCCTGGTCTATGGCACGCGCACCGGGCTTGGGCGCCGGTTGGCAAGCTTCTTCGCCATCGACTGGCCCCAGGCCGCGCGGGCGCTGTGGCGGGAGACGCTGGCGGCCTGGGCGCTGCTGGTCGGCGGCGCGCTGCTGGCGGCCGTGCTGGTCGGGGGCGATGCCGACTGGTTCTATGCCTTCGTGCCCACGGGCTTGGCGGGCGGGCGCAACCCGGCCGCCACCACCGAGGCTCTCCGACGGACGCTCTACGACGGGGGTGCGGATCAAAGCCATAGCCTGTTCGCCGCGTTCCTGTTCACCCACAACGCCCAGGTGGCGGTTGGCGCCTTTGCGCTCGGCTTCGCGTTCTGCCTGCCGACGGCGTTGCTGCTGGCCTATAGCGGCGCAACGCTGGGCGCCTTCGCCGCATTGTTCGCCGGGCGCGGCCTGGGTGCCGGGCTTGGCGGGTGGCTGTCGGTCCATGGCGTGACGGAGCTGACGGCGGTGGCGCTGGCCGGGGCGGCAGGGTTCCGCATCGGCACGGCGGCCGCGGCGCCGGGCCAGGACAGCAGGATGGCTGCGGTGGGAGCCGCCGGCCGGCAGGCGGCGACCCTGATGGCCGGCGTGTTCGTCATGCTGCTGTGCGCCGGGCTGCTTGAGGGCATCGTGCGCCAGGTCGTGACCGGCGATGCCGGGCGCTATGCGATCGCCGGGCTGACGGCCGCATTCTGGTATGCCTACCTTTACTGGCCGAGGCGCCTGCGCGGGGTCCGCACCCCATGGCCGTAGCGGACCGCATCCGCGAGTTGGCGACGCCGGAGGGCGTGGCCCTGCATCTGCGCCTCGCCGAAGCGAGCGAGCGGCTTTGCGCCTTCCTGCTCGACCTCGCGGTCATCTGCGCGGCCCTTGCGGCGCTGACGGCCGTTTCCGCGGCGCTGTTCCGGGGCACGGGGATCGAGCTGGCCGGGATCATCTGGCTGCTCGGCTTTTTCCTGCTGCGGAATTTCTACTTCGCGCTGTTCGAGCTGCGTCCCCGGGCGGCGACGCCGGGCAAGCGCATGCTCGGCATCCGCGTCGCGACGCAAAGCGGCGGCCGCCTGGTCGCCGACGCGATCCTCGCCCGCAACCTCGTGCGCGAGCTCGAATTGTTCCTGCCGCTCAGCCTGCTCGGGCTGCAGGGACGGAGCGCCGGGGGCTGGCTGATGCTGCTCGGACTGGGCTGGGTCGGCGTGTTCACGCTGTTCCCGCTGTTCAACCGCGACCGCCTGCGCGTCGGCGACCTGCTGGCCGGAACCTGGGTGGTCGGCATGCCGCGCCGGCGGCTGCTCGCGGACCTTGCCCTCGCGCCGCCTGGCCCGGCCGGCGCGCTGGCCTTCACTGCGGCGCAGCTTGGCGCCTACGGCATCAAGGAGCTGCACGTGCTGGAAGACGTGCTGCGCGCGCAAAGCCCGGCCACCCTGGCCGCGGTGGCCGGGCGCATCGCCGGCAAGATCGGCTGGGTCCGCGGCTCGGAAACGGACCTCGCGTTCCTGCAGGCGTTCTACGCGGGCCTGCGCGCCCGGCTGGAGCGCGGCCTGCTGTTCGGGCAGCTCCGGCGCGACAAGTTCGACAGCGGCGCGCGGACGGTCACTCGAACACGGCCGCCAACTGGTTCGGCAGGCCGCCGTCCTTGACCCGGCGCAGCTCGCCATAGACTGTCGCGGTTCCCGCCATGTTGACCGAGTTGGTGACGACCGCGAGGATCATGGCCGTGAGATAGGCGCCCGGATTGAAGCCGCCCATCCAGGCGCCCTGGCCGGCAAGCGCCTTGACGAGGAAGCCCGACAGGTAGGTCAGAACAGCGACCAGCGCGTAGTACGCGACCCACAAGGCGAGCAGCTTCCAGCGATGGCCCCTCGTCAAGGCGGCGCTCCGGGACAGGACGTGCCGGAAGCCCGGCCCCTCGATAACCCGCACCGGGACGGCGACGAACCAGCGCATCACCAGCATCAGCCCCGGCGCGATCAGCAGCGATCCCACCAGCCCGCCCAGGGCGATCAGCAGCGTCAGAAGAACCACCGGGATCATCATGCGCGCGCCAAACAGCGCAGCCGGACCCAATCGGGCGCGGCGGCCGTCGAGGTCCTCGACCACGATGTACGTGACGCTGCCCGTGAGCATGGCATGCGATGCGAGAACTATGGAGGCTGACAGGAGGCCCCTCGACCACGGGGGCTGCTTTGGGAACAGCTTGATGGCTTCGCCGTCCAACAGGTAGGACGCTGCCGTCTGCGCCACGTGGGCGACGCAGCAAAGCAGGATGATGGGAACGGCGTTGCGCCGGATTGCGCCGACAGTCTGCGTGACGATCCGCCCTATCCCGAAGCGCGCTTCGGTCAGCACCGTGTCCGGCAAGGGAACCTCGATCTCATCCACATCGGAAGCATCGATTCACGCCATAGTCTTGCAATCCCTGCAATGTGGTTTTGGCTAAAAACTGCAATGGATTGTCCGGCCGGCGAATTGCGATGTGCAGGCCATCGGACACAGGCCTCTCTCCGTCAGGCCGCCAGCTTCGGCCGCTCGCCGCGCCAGGGCGCAACGCGTCCGTAGGACGCGGCGACGCGGAGCAGCAGGGCGTCGGCATGGAACGGGCCGACGAACTGCACCGACAACGGCAGGCCCGCGCCCGACAGGCCCGGCATCATCGCCAGCGCCGGGCGGCCGGTCACGTTGAACGGCATGCGGCACTGGCGGCCATAGGTGCGCGCCACCTCCTCGTGCGCCGGCGCGTCGGTCTCATGGAAGTGCCGGAGGAAGCCGACGCGCAGGCCTGCGATGCCGTCCATGAGGCCCGGTAGGATGGGTGAAACCCATCGGCAACCGCACACAGGTCGATCAATGGTGCCGCCCGTATCAGCCGGTCGCCTACCAATCAGGGCGGCTGGAGCGCCGCGCCGCTCGTGCTGAATGGGATCGGTCTGGCCGACCCGCTGCTGACGTTCAACTGCTCGCCGGTGCAGCCGGGCTGGTATTGCGGCCTGGAGATCATGACGCTTTTGGCGCGCTATTCGGAGGCCGCTGCGCCCGAAACGCGACGGCCGCTTGCGGACAAGCTGCAGGCGGCGGCGCACTCCGACGTCACCTTCGTCGTGGGCGGCCAGTTCGCGGCTCCGGGAGCTTGGCGCTCCAGCCTTTCCGGCGTGGTGCCGTTCAGCTTCCTGTTGTTCCGGGGCGTTGAGAAACACTGAGCCGGCATGCCGCACCCGGACATGCCCTTGATCGGCGTTGCTAACCGTCCGCGGCCGAGGCGGCTTCACGCCGCATCTCGGGCACCTTGGCCCAGACCCAAAAGAGGTTGGCCGTCAGCAGGATGGCCGTGACCAGGAACACCCAATGCAGCCCGAGCGTGGCCGCGATGGCGCCGCCCGAAAGCGGGCCGAGCGACTGGCCCAGGAACATGGCGGACGCGGTGACGCCGTACACGGTGCCGCGGTCGCCGGCCGGCGCGATCCGGCCCACCAGCGCGTTGGCCGTGGGCAGGATGCCGCCCACGAACAGGCCGAGCGCGAACCGCGCCGCGACGAAGCCCCAATAGCTCGGCACGAACGCCTGGGGCGCGCTGGCCAGGGCGGCGCCGGCCAGGGAGATCAGCAGCACGCGGCGGTAGCCCAGCACGTCCGACCGCCGCCCCAGGAAGGGCGAGGCGATCAGGTCCGCGATGCCCGTGACTGAGAAGGCCAGCCCGCCCAAGGTGGCCAAGGCCGGACCCGGCCCCAGCAACTGCTCCACGTACAGCGTGACCACCGGCTGCACCGCCTGCACGCCGAACTGGGCCAGCAGCAGCACCACGAACAAGGGCAGCAAACCCGGCGCGCGCGACAGGATCGCGAAGCTTTGGAACAGCGACTTCTGACGAACGCCCGCCTGGGGCGGGGTGAACCGTTCCCGCACCAGCACCAGCGCCACGACGCCGCACAGCGCGCACACGCCCGCGGTCAGCACGAACGGCGCCCGGTAGGAGCCGGTGACGTCCGCGACGAAGCCGCCCAGCAGCGGCCCGATCAGCGTGCCGACCAACTGCCCGGTGCTGAGCCAGCCCAGCGAGTAGCCCAGCCGCCCCGGCGGCACCTGGCTGGCCACCAGCGAGATCGTCGCCGCGTTGAACCCGGCGAACACCCCCATCAGCGCCCGCAGGCCCGCGAACTGCCAGACGTTGCCCACCAGGCTCATCAGCCCGGTGAACAGGGCAATGGTGAAGCAGGACCGCAGCACCATCAGCTTGCGCCCCCGCCGGTCCGCCACCCGGCCCCAGAGCGGCGAGGCGAAGGCGGCCACCAGCGGCGTCACGGCCGACAGCACCCCGGCCCACAGGTCGATCTGCGCCGGGTCGGCGACGCCCAACTGCGGCAGGAACAGCGGTATGACCGGGCTGAGCACGGTGAACCCCATGTTCATGCCCATCTGGATGCCCATCATCAGGAACAGGGTGCGCTGCCAGTTGGGCGCGGCGGCCTCTGGCGTGGCGCCCGATCCAGCGGGGCCTTGGGCAGGATGTCTTGGGGCATCGGCCCCGCCGGACTGGGCGTCCATGGCCCTTCATCCCGCCGGGGCGTGCTGAAAGCAAAGCGGCCGCACGCCCTCAACCAACCGGCGATGCCAGGACACGGCCGATCCGGGCCTGGTCCTCCGCGTGGATGGACACCCCGCTACCCCGCAGCGGATCACCCCCCTAAGCCGAGCCGTCGCCCGTCACGCGCCAGACCACGTTGCCCACATCGTCCGCCATCAGCAGGGAGCGGCGGTCTGCGCCGAGCGCCACCCCGACCGGACGCCCCCATAGGACACGCGTTCGTCGGGACTGAGGAACCCCGACAGGATGTCGCGCGGCGGATCGGACGGGCGCCCGTTCTCGAACGGCACGAAGACGAGCTTGTAGCCGCTCAGCGTGCTGCGGTTCCATGACCCGTGCTGCCCGACCGCCATGCCGTCCGGAAAGCCCGGCAGCGTGCCCGCCGGAACCCAGCACAGTCCCAGCGACGCGGTATGCCCGCCCAGCGCGTAGTCCGGCGTCAACGCGCCCGCGACCGCTCCGACGTCCTGCGGCACCCGGCCGTCCACGGTCTGGCCCCAGTAGCAATAGGGCCAGCCATAGAACCCCCCGTCGCGCACCGACGTCAGGTAATCGGGCGGCGTCTCGTCGCCCAGGCCGTCGCGCTCGTTGACGACCGTCCAAAGGGCGCCGGCCGACGGCTCCCAAGCCAGGCCCACCGGGTTGCGCAGGCCGTTGGCGAAGATGCGGCTGCTGCCCTTCGCGAGGTCGAGCTCATAGATGGCGGCACGCCCCTCTTCGGCCTCCAGGCCCTCGTCGCCGATGTTGCTGAGCGAGCCGACGCCGGCATAGAGCTTTTGGCCGTCGGGGCTTGGCAGCAGGCTGCGTGTCCAGTGGCCGCCGGGCTTGAAGTCGACCAGCTTGCGGCCCGGCGCCGTGATCCGGTCCGCGCCCTCGTCATAGGGGAAGACCATGACGCCATCGGTGTTGCCCACATAGAAATCGCTGCCGAGGGCGGCCATGCCGAAGGGCTGGTTCAGCCCCTCCATGAACACGTCCTGGGTTTCGGCCACGCCGTCGCCGTCCGTGTCGCGCAGGCGGGTGATGCGGTTGGCGCTTTCGCCCATCGCAGCCGCGCGCTTCATCGTGCTGACCATGGCGTAGTCGAACACGCCCTTGGCGGGCCGGCTCTTTTCCGTGGCCTCGGCCACCAGGACGTCCCCGCCCGACAGCACGAGGAGCCACCGCGGATGCTTGAGGCCCGAAGCGAACGCATGAACCTTGAGGCCCGGCGCCGCGACGGGCGTCTGCCCGACGTCCCATCCCCGTGCCGTCGGCATTTTCAGCGTCGGGACCTGGCCCTGCGGCTTCGCGTCCGGAATGGCCGGGGCACCTCCCCACGCCGGCTCAGGCGCCCCGTGCCGCAGCCGCCGCACCGCCAGCGCCCCGCCGCCGACCAGCGACACGCCCCGCGCAACAATACCTGAGAAACCCAATGCGCTGCACTCCATGAACAGGGGAACATTAATTGAGGCTGTCCGGGCTTGGAACTGCCCCGGCGTGAAGATCGGCTCTTGGTTCGAACACGATTGGGTAAAGGCAGGACGGGTGAAAGCCTGCCGGAGCCAAACTGTGCCGGCCCTGGACGCTACTTGAGTTGGCTGTCCTTGCTGCCCCTGCGGTTGAACCCGATATTGGCCGGGCGGCGGTCCCGTGCCGACTGGCATTGGATACAGGTCCGGACGCCAGGAAGCACGCGACGGCGCGCTTCCGGGATCTCGTCGCCGCATTCCAGGCAATGCGCCTCTCCGTCGCCCACCGGCATGCGCGCCCGCGCCCTCATGACCCCGTCCGCGACGGTGTCGTCGATCTGATCCTGCACCGCCCCGTCCGGAGCCCAGCCGCTCGCCATTGCCGCTTTCCCGTTTTCTCAAGAGCCCAGAGACGCCAGCCCGTGACATCAGATGGCGTTCAGCACGGTCCGTTCCAGGGATGGGGCATCAGGTGCTGGCTGGCGAGATTGTTCCTGCCTGGGATCGTGCTGCGTGGCTGCGGGACGCGGCCACCTCGCGCCCGCGTCCGCCCAGCTCCATGAACTCGGCGATATGCGGGCGGCGCTTGATCTGCAGGCGGTGCAGGGCGTGCGTCGCCTCGACCAGCGTGCCGCCGCGTCCCAGCATCGCGTCGCCGATCTCGATCAGGCGCAGGTTCGGCCAGGCCTTCTCGCGCAGGCCGTGGACCAGTCCCAGCACCGCGTCCGCCGGCTCGCCCGGCAGCGCCTGGGCGAGGATCAAGGCCATGCAGGCCGTCGAGCGGGAAATCCCGGCATGGCAGTGGACGAGCAGGTGCGCCGCCGCCGCAGGTTCGGCCAGCAGGTCGCGTCCGAGCGCCAGGACACGCTCGACGTGCCCGGGCTGCGGCAGCAGGAGGCCGGGCGTCTCGTCGACGATGTCGTGGAAGCGGACCTCCAGCTTCCGGTGCTCGCCGAAGGCGCCGAACGCTTCGGGCACGGGATGGTCGGGATCAAGGATCGACAGGACGTGGCTGGCGCCGGTCCTGCCATGCCCGGCCAGTTCCTCGATGCCGCACACGGTGATGCCGAAGGGAGGCGCTGCGCTGCTCATGGGATTCCTGCCTGCTGTTGGGGCAGGGATTTCGCATCAAGCGACGGGCATGTGGTCGAGGATGTCGGCGAGAATGCGCACGTCCAGCACGGCATCGCGCATGGTATGGCGCATGGAGTTCTTGCC
>JAABUX010001729.1_pt1 | contig 32226 bp, 23 predicted proteins | sample 5561851 | NCBI WGS metagenome assembly JAABUX01 (sample SAMN10711883, study PRJNA513361) | rock metagenome | isolation source: Antarctica rocks | place: Antarctica: Victoria Land, Richard Nunatak red sandstone | collected 2016-01-03
ACCTCCTGTCGACGCTGGCCTCCAGCGGCGACCTGACGCGCGGCCTGGGGCTCGACATCCTGACGCTCGACCTCGTAGTCCTCTTCGTCGCCCTCGTGGCCTACCTCAACAGTCCCGCCCGTCTAATGCAGGGGATATGGCTGTGGCTCGGCGTGGCCACCGTGGAGGCGGCCGTGGGCATGGGCGCCTTCGCCTGGTACCTGGCGGCCCACCACGTGGTGCCCGGCGTCCAGCTGGCCCCGGACAATGCGCGACAGGCGCTGGTCTATGGCACGCTCTACGAGGGCAACATCTTCGGCAGCTACATGAGCGCCGCCTTCCTCATCGCGCTGGCCATGGTCACGGAGGAGACGGTGTCCGCGCGGCACAAAACCTACCTCTACCTCGTCTGCGTCGCCACGGCGATCGGCCTGCTGCTCAGCGATACGCGCTCGGCCTGGGGCGCCACCGTGGTGGGCGCGTTGGTGCTGTTGGCCCTGTTGCAGATCGGGCGTGGCGGCCGGCGGGCGCGCTTCACCGGCCGGCTGCTGGGCGGTCTGGTCGTGGTCGGCGTGATGCTGGGGGTGGCGCTGGCCGTGCTGCCCAGCAGCGTCACCGGGACGCTTGGCTCGCGGGCGCAAGGACTGCTCAACTTTACCTCGGGGTCGGGCTACGGCCGCGTGCAGCTGTACAAAGAGGCGCTGGACGAGTGGCAGGCCCACCCCGTGCTGGGCCTTGGTCCCGGCAGTTTCAACTATCGCCTGCCCGGCGATACCGCGACCGGGCCGGCCTGGCTGCCCAACCTGAGCCTGCAGGCGTTGCACGACACCGGCGTGATTGGGCTGCTGGTCATGCTGTGGCTGTTCGTGGCCTTCTTCGTCGTGACGCTACGCGCGTTGCGGCGCGCCTCGCCGGGCCAGCCGCGCGCGGCCCTGGCCGGCCTCATTGCCGCCGTGACCGCTCTGCTGATCGCCTTCCAGCTCACGCCGGGCTTCTCGCTGGGCTACTCCTGGGCCCTGATCGGCTTTGGTATCGCCGCCGCGCGCGTGGCTTGCCCTCACCCCCAGCCCCTCTCCCGCGCACGGGAGAGGCGCGCTGGACCGGCGGTCCCGCGGCTAGGGATCGGGGGGCTAGTCAGCCATGGGGTGGGGGGTGAAGGGTGAGGATCGGCATCGACGCGCACGCCGTGGGCAGCCACCTCGGCGGGAACGAGACGTACATCCGCAACGTCATCCGTTCCCTTGGGGAGGTCGATCCCGGTGGCGACTACACGCTCTTCATGACCGGCGCCGGGCTGCGTGAGCCTATCCCGGGCGCCGAGCGGATGCGGCGGGTGGCCGTGCGGCCGCACAACCCATTGGTGCGCATCCCCGTCAGCTTCCCGCTGGCGCTGGCGCGCGCGTGCATCGACGTGGTCCACGTGCAGTACGTTGCGCCGCCGCTGTGCCCGGCCCGCATCGTGGTGACGGTGCACGACATCGCCTACGACCGGCGCCCCGAGCTCTTCATGAGCGCCGAGGTGACGCGCTTCCGCCTGCTGGTTCCCTTGACCGTGCGTCGGGCGGCGGCCGTGTTGACCGTCTCGGAGTTTTCTAAGCGCGACATCGTGCGGCGCTACCTCGTCCCGCCGGAGCGCGTGGTCGTGGCGCCGGACGCGGCCGACCCCATGTTCCGTCCCATCCACGATGAGGCGCGGCTGGCCGCGGTGCGCGAACGCTACGGAACGGGCGATGAGTATATTCTCTGCGTGGGCAACCTGCAGCCGCGCAAGAATCTGCGCGCGCTGATCGACGCCTACGTGCGGCTGCGGCGCGCCGGCGCCACGCGGCACAGGCTGGTGCTGGTGGGACGCAAGGCATGGCTGCACGACGACATCTTCGCCGCCGCGCGCGACTCTGGCTACGCCGACGATCTCGTCTTCACCGGCTACGTGCCCGACGCCGATCTCGTGGCGCTCTACAACGCCGCCGCCGTGTTCGTCTATCCGTCGCTGTTCGAAGGCTTCGGGCTGCCGCCGCTGGAAGCCATGGCCTGCGGCACGCCGGTGGTCTGCTCGAACACCTCCGCCTTCCCCGAGGTCGTCGGCGACGCCGCCCTCACCGTCGACCCGCGCGACCCCGAGGCCCTCGCGACGGCCATAGCCACCGTCCTGCACGACACCAACCTGCGCGCCGACCTCGCCGCCGCGGGCTTACGCCGCGCCGCCCAGTTCTCATGGGAAGCCACGGCTCGTACGATCCTGAACATTTATCGAGATGTCGCAAAGCTTTGATCGTTCGTGCGAACCAAGGGTGGGACGTAGAACAACACGTCGTATATCGAGCGGCGATAGCGCCACGTTCCACGCCGTGCTGGCGCCCCTCACCCGGCGCGGACGACGCCTGGCGCACGGGGCAGCCCTGCTGACCAGCGGCATGTGGCTAGTCGGAACCGCCTACAATTTGTGCTGGCCTCACGAGAGCCTCAGTGGCAAGAGCGCACGGGCCATGGCCGCTGGCTTGACCAACCACATTTGAACCATGGAGGACGCGCTGCGCTACCACGTCCTCCCCGGAAAGGTCGGGCCTCGCCGCGTCAGACAGACGACCTCAGGCGAGCGCGGGCGGCGAGAGCTGCATTCCATGCGGCGAGTAGGACCAGTACTACGAGGATTGCTAGCGCGGATACGCTGATAAAGACGCCGATCGTGAACGACTGTGGCCGATACGTGAACTGGACCTTGTGCAAGCCAGGGCCTACCGCAACCGCACGAAAGACTCCATTGGCGCGCGCAAGCGGCATCATAGCGCCATCGACCTGTGCTTGCCAGCCGGGCGCATACGCGTCGCTCAACACCACCACGCCGCGCGCTGCACTCCGTACCATCAGGTCGACTCTGTTGAGGCCATAGGAGGCGACCCGCACCGTGTCCGCCGCGATCGTATCGTGAGGTACGGACGAGACTTTCCAATCGCTCGGGTTGACGGTCGTGGAGTCAAGCAGGACAGTCGAGCGTGGATCGACGGCGCCGCGTCCGAGCAATTGCTCAGCGCGCGCCGAGGTGGCCCACTCAACATGGTGTACCAACAGTGCGCGTGGTAGCGCGGTTGGATTACGGTAGACGCATCCGCTGCCGCTGTAGATGAGCGGGTAGACGCGTGTGTCCAGGCGGGGACTGCAGGCGGCCAGGATATATTTGACGTTTAGCAGGTCTAGTGCATGCGCTGCCGTTGTGCTGGGCTCGGCGACCGACAGTTGCGGATGGTAGTCTGCCTGTGCCCGCCTGGCGTCCGTCGACGGCGGGATGAAGCTTATCGCATAGTAGTTCCCATAGTCCGCACTATAGGTCGGCTCGTACCCACGAATGTCTTGTAAACCATAGAGTCCAGAGGTCGACGCCAGCAGCGCGCTACCGAGCGGTGCGACGCGGAAGAGGGAGTGGTCGCCTTGCAGCAGTCGCACCGCCGGCGGTATGGCCTGGACCTGCGAACGAGGTGTCGTTGTTTGGTAACCTATGCCATGGATACAGAGGTCAAGCGCGACGAGTAGCACTGCCGCCCGTTGCAGCGAGACCATAGAGATTATCCCGCGCCGGTACAGCCAGACGATGCCGATGAACAGGGTCAGCCATAGGGCTGGGGCCGCCGCCGGTAGCGCCGCCTGCAAGGAGAGAGGCTGGCCAGCCGCCAGTTGGCGCAACCGCGGATCGTTGGGGCTGAGATCCGGTCGCACCAGGTGCAGGGCGACACGGCCCAGCGGCGGATAAATCTCCAGCAGCGCGATGCCGTTGGGGAAGGTGTGCAGCAGCGCGACAGCAGTCGCCGCCAAGGCCGCGACGACGAGCCACCACAAGCGTAGAGCACGCCACACTAGTCGCCCGAGACCGTACCCGTGGAGCGCGTCCAGGCCGAAACCGGCCAGCACAGCCATGGCGAAGGCGTAGTCAATGCGCAGGCGTTCGTCGCTGGCGAGGCGTAGCACCGGTAACCGGTCGAGAAGACCGAGCACGGGTAGATGGGCGGCCATACCCAGTGAGACGATGGCGGCTCCGGCAAAGAACAGCACGTAGGGATCGCGACGGCGCGTCAGCGACAGTCCTGCCAGGAGCAATGGGATTGCCCCGACGTAGAGTGCGGTTTCATTGTAGTTAAGGGCTAGCACTGGCAGTAGCAACTCGTGTAGCGTCGGGCTACCGAAAAAATCGGGTATCACGGACAAGACCAGTGGTATCCAGTAGATGGGGTTACCCAATACGGATGCTGATGACGAGACGGACAGGGACCCGCGGGTGACGACCACTTCGCTGAGGTTAAGTTGAACCAGCGCGGGCAGCAGTTGGGCCGCGGTGACCGCAACGCCGAGCATGGCTGCCCCAAGCAGGATCGCCATCAGCCGCACGCTTCGCACAATATCCCTACTCGTGCGCCACGACTCGACGAGCCGGAAAACGGCATAGGAGCCGCACAACAAGAGGGCATGCGCCGCGCTTTGGCTGTGACCGGCCAGGATCATCAACCCCAGCGCGGTTGACGTGACAACCAACCAGCGCGCTGCGCCGCGCGTCCTGATGAGTTGCTCGATGCCCAGCAGCACCCAGGGTAGCCAGGCAAAGGTTGCCTCGACGGGCGTGGCGATCCACACCACAGCCGGCGTACCTAACCCAAAGGCCAGGGCCGTAATTGCCGCACCACACCGTGATCGCTGCAAGCTGCGCGCGTACAGAAAGGTTCCAATCAACGTGATGGCCACATCGATCATGGCACGCCAACCCAGGACGTCAGTCGCGGGCGCGAACCATTCGACCAGCAGATTGATCGGATCGAGCGCCGCGGGTTGCATGGCCGCCAAAAATGGGGTACCCGCGAAAGAGTAAGGGTTCCATAAGGGGACGATACCCTGATGTAGTGCTTGCACACCCAGGCTGACTTCTGGGTAGTACATGGTTACTTTGTCGTAGTCAAGCAGATTGTTTGCCGAGTGGAAGCCTATCGGAGCCAGTGAGCGCCACAGAGGATCGAGCTCGTACAGAATGTCAACAGGGACCAGGACGCGGCCAAGTATGATAACTTGCCACAAAAAAACAACGCTGAGCGCGCCGAGCGCCAGGATAACCGCTACCGTAGCCCAGTCATAGACGGCCCGCTCTTTCACTATGTCGTCGCGGGTCGTGAGTGGAGTATTGCTCCGGGCGGTGCCCGTCCTATGTTTTGGGAGAAGGGGTGATGACTGGCTTTGCTGATTCATCGCAGGCAGTATAGCAAGCGGATCGCATGAGGGCAAACGTCGAGGTCATATCAAAGGCCATCGCCACCGGCCTGGGAGACGGTAGTCGTATGAGATTGACGGTGTAGGCGCCGTCGTACTAGATGCGGTTGAGCAGAGAGCCCTTTGAGGTAACATACAAAGGTGGTTCGCCGCGATCAGGCCACCGCGTGACATAGAGTGCTTCGCCTGGGATGCTGCCAATGGACATGGCGCCCCCGAACAATATCGACGGTTTATACCTGGATAAGGAGGTCCCGCGTGCGATTCTCTCGCGCTTGCCCACATGTGGCGCTGGTCATTGTTATGGTCGGTGTGCTGATGGGTGTCGCGCCCACCGTCTCCCTTCATACGCAAACGCATGCCCCTGGCGCGGCGATACGCTCGGCTGTTAGCTCGGCTGTCCAGTCCGTCGATCTATCCGGACCATGGAGCTTCACTCCCCTAGGGGGACGGACGACGACCGTCCAGGTTCCGGGCGGTGGATGGTACAAGCAGGGCTACACGGAGACGGCTGAAGCCGTCTACTCGCGTACGATCACTATCCCCGCGACGGGCGCGACGGATGCGCCTCGGGTCACCAAGCTAGAGTTTGGGGCCATCAATCACCAGGCGTCGCTCTATATCAATGGGACATACCTACAGACGAACGTAACGTCCTTCACGCCGTCGGTGTTCGACATCACAAAGTACGTGACACCGGGGCAGACCTACGCTATCAGCCTCGACGTCACGGGGCGGCTCGGGCTGATCAACCCGGCGAACAGTAAGGTCATCGTGCCGGAGTCCGCGGATTGGGCGCCCTGGATCCCACAGGGCATCTTCCGTTCGGCTCAGTTGCGCGTCTATCCTCAGATCTACATCGCCGACGCCTATATCCGCTCGTCGGTGGCCGCCAACAGCCTGACCTACGACGTGTGGGTCACCAATGCCTCGACCTCGACGCAAACCCTGACCCTGTCCAGCGCGCTGACGCCCTGGAACAATGGGGAGACGTGGGCCTATCCCCCCATTACCGACGCCGCCTTTACCGTCGCGGCCGGGGCGACGCAACGGGTGACGATTGGGCCGGTTAGCTGGGGTCTGGGGCCGTCGTCGTACTGGTGGCCCAATGTGCCGTACCAGAGCGGCTATACGGCCCAATTGCACGACCTCAACCTGACGCTCTCGGACAACGGCGCGACCGAGGACAGCGAGGCCTACCGCTTCGGCTTCCGAGAGATCGTGCAGCAAGGACGGTACTACGACCTTAACGGTGTGCGCGTGAATCTCAGGGGCGACGATCTGCAGGGCGCCGATTTCGGCAGCATCGACAATAACGGTCAGGGCGACGCGTTTGATACCCTGCCCGGTTTCTTGCCGCCGAGCAATTCTCATCCGGGCTGGCCGCGGGCCGTGGACAATTACGAACGCCTGAACTACAACTGTATACGCGTGCATCAGGAGCCGGCGACGCCCTACATGCTCGACGTTGCTGACGAGAAGGGCCTGATGATCATCGAAGAGATGGCTATCTATGGGTCGGCAAACACACAGGATTTTATTGTCGGGCACGACAATATGACCAACCACGCGCAGGCTCTCGTGACCCGCGACCGCAATCACCCCGCGATCGTCAAATGGAGCCAGAGCAACGAGCCCGAGCTTGATGATACCGATTCGGAGCAGTTCCAGCAGGACCTCTACCATGCGATCATGGCCGTCGACCAGAGCCGGCCGGTCAGCATTGACATGATCACGGATGGTTCCCGCTACGGTGACATGCGCTATAGCAATTTCACGTTGATCCATCACTATACCCAAGGCGTTGGCGGTTACAGCGATGCGGTAGCGGATGACTGGACGGATCGACCGTTTGGGCAGGGAGAGTTCATTTGGCCAAACGGCATCATCAAGTTAGGGTTCGCCTGGTTCGCCACCTCGACGCAGAGCATGAGGGCCAAGGACGCTTCCGACATCAGACCCTACGCGATGCTCTACGCCTGGGCCGGCGTGATCCCTGGGGTGAAGGCAGCTGACATGGTCGTCCAGGTACCCTACGACAAGAACCCACATCCCCTCTACGGCGAGGATAATCTGCCCGATCCCTGGAACAACGCGCAGATTCAGCGCCTGCAGCAGGCCTTCAACCCCGTCCTGGTGGCCGATGGCGACTACTGGGCGCTGAGTAAATACTCCGATGACAACGGTGATTGGCCGGTCGCGACCACGACGTACGGCTATGGGCAAAGTATCTCTCGTACCTTACAGGTCTTCAACGATACCTTCAGCGGGAGCGGGATAAACGTGTCCTGGGAAGTACACATCGATAGCCCGACCGGCGCTCTGAGCAGTTCGGGCCAGCTAAGCCTCGACGTGCCGCTGGGTTTCCACGTCGCCCAGCCCATCCAATTTACGGCGCCGACGAGCGGCTTGCGCTTCTACCTCGTCCTCAGCGCCTCAAAGAACGGCGTCCAGCTGTTCAAGGATAGCGGAGAGTACTTCCTGCTGTCGGCCAGTCCCACGGCCGCGACGACGATCGACGACAGCCTTCAGCGATCCTGCTCGGCCCTTGCTACCTTCTGCCCACAGGCCTCCTACCCGGATCAGTTCAGCTACGCGGGAGCGGGTTGGAGCCATTGCGCCGCTTGCGATGCGGGCGCCGCCGGTTTCTACAATGGCAGTATTAGCACGGACGCCGTTGCCAACGATACCGTGACCCTGGCCTTCTCCGGGCCACGGGTCACTTTATACGGCGCGACGGGGCCAGCATACGGTATCGGCGCCGTGTCGGTCGACGGGGGTTCCGAGTCGCCGGTGGACTTCTATAACTCCACGTGGGCCGGGAATCAGGCGCTATGGACGAGCCCGTTGCTGGCTCCGGGAGATCACACGCTGACCGTACGCGTGACGGGCACAAAAAATATCAGCAGCACCGGCAGCGCGATAGCGATCGATCGGGCCGATATCCTGCCAAATCCGTCTCCCACGGCAACAAGTACGGCGACACCATCGCCTGTGCCCCCAACTCTTACCCCGTCACCCTCCGCGACGGCGTCTCCATCCGCGATGAACACTCCAACGGCGACGCCCATACCTTCCGCTCCCACGGTAACAGCGACGGCCACGCCCGTGCCTCCGACGGCCACGCCATCTCCAGGGGCGTCAGCCGCGACGCTATCGCCTGTACCACCGACCGCGATGGGCACACCCCTCTCGACGGCAAGCGTCACTCCGGGGCCTCAGAACTGTACGGCGACGGGCACTCCGCCGGCCACGACCCGCACTGCATTGACGACTCCTCTTTCGCGCCCAGGCGGCGCAACGGCGACGGCCACGCCCGCGACGACGCCTAGAGGAGCCTCCAGGACGCCAACGTGCCTGGCCGTGCCGACGAAGCTGTCCGGTCATCCGCCCACACGGCGCACCCCTATGGCTGCGCTTCCGCTGACAGTCGGCCTGCGCCCGCTCACGCTCGTCGCTGGCGGTCATTTAACGGTGACGGGGCGGACGCTGCCTCGCGCCTTTGTCAACGCCACGCTTCAGGTACAGGCCTACGAGTCTGTGCGACGGGTTGACCGGCGTACACACCGCTTGGTGATCCGCCGTCTGCTCATCGTGCCGTACCAGGTGGTGTCGCACGGGCGGGCCGATGCGCACGGTCAGTTCTCCCTGCGCTTTACTGTTGCCTACCGTCCGACGAAAAAGGCGCAGGCAAGCATCGTTGTCACCGTTCGTCTGGCCGCACGCTCCGCCGCGCGGCATCTCCAAGCTTTTATCGAGCCGGTACGGCGCGCGGTCACGCCAGCGGCGCGGCGGCGCGGCGGCGCGGCGGCACCGCACATACTAGATCGATATGATGACACCAGGGAGAACCGCGACTAGGGATAGATCCGCTCGTCAACGCGGATGAAACCTGCGACGACGCAAGTCGTCTGGACACGCCCATGCTCAGGTCTATCACTACATACCCAACATGGGCAAAAGGATTGCCCCATGCCGCGGTGTGGTACGCTTACATCGCCGCATCGTGACGTTCATTAATGGCGACAGCACTCCTGTTCGCAAGAGGTGCAGTTACAGCCCGACGTGGCTACGAAGGGTGGTCCTGCGGCAACAAGGATGGAAGAGAGCCGACAACGGCTTCAATGTGACACGTTCAATGCAAGCTATGCTCCAATACGACGTATGCTCCAATACGACGATAAATGCAGGGAACGTGGTCAGGGACTAGCAGGATATAGGATCGAATGAGGATTGGTATCGATGGCCTGGCTTTGAGTAGTCATACGGGTGGTGACGAAACGTACCTGCGCAACATCGTCCGAGCTCTGACCGCAATCGAGCCTGACAACAGCTATACTCTGTTCCTCAACCAGCGGCTGCCGGACGATTACATCCCAGGAGCAGAACATATCAATCAGGTGGTGATGCGACCACCTATCGCACAGCTACGGGTACCTGTATCACTCCCCATAGCGGCCTTACAGGCTCATGTCGACCTGCTGCACGTCCAATACATGGCGCCGTGGTACTATCCTCATCCCATCGTGGTCAGCGTCCACGACATCGCCTACGAGCGGTATCCATACTACTTTCCGCCTAGCCTCCTGATGCAACTGCGCGCCGTTGTCCCTCTGACCATCCGGCGTGCTGCAACCGTGCTCACCCTCTCCGAGTTTTCTAAGCGCGACATCATGCGGCGCTATAGCGTACCATCAGAGAAAATCGTGGTAACGCCGTGCGCTGCCGATCCAATGTTCCGAGTAGTGCACGATCCCGTGCGCTTAACCGCAGTGCGAGAACGCTACGCCACTGGCGCCGACTTTATCTTGGCTGTTGGCAACCTGCAGCCACGCAAGAACCTCAAGACGCTGATTGAGGCCTACGTGAGACTGCGCCGGGCTGATGCGTTACGGTGCAAACTGGTTATCGTGGGACGCCGTGGTTGGCTTTCTGACGGCACCTTTGTTGCGGCGCGCAATTCTGGCTATTCCGACGAACTGGTCTTTACCGAGTATGTCCCGGACGACGACCTGGTGGCACTCTACAACGCGGCTGACCTGTTCGTCTATCCATCAGTTTTCGAGGGCTTTGGCTTGCCGCCACTTGAGGCGATGGCCTCCGGCACGCCGGTGATCACCGGGAACGCCTCGGCGTTACCCGAGGTGGTTGGCGACGCCGCGCTGACCGTGGACCCGCTTAGCGCCGAGGCGATGGCTACGGCCATCACAACGATCCTGGGCGACTCCAAGCTAAAGGCCGAGTTGGTGGCGCGTGGCCTACATCGCGCAACTGCCTTTTCATGGGAGAAGACAGCGCACATCATCCTGGATGTCTACCGCCGTGCGGTACACCACTGAACAATGGCGCCACTACAAAACAGACGGCTAGCCTGGGGTCCTCCCGTGCGTTGATGGTTTTGCGAACCGCGACGAGAGCCACCAATCGAGGGCAATGCCGGCTCCGCCTGCCGCAAACTCGCCGGTTTTCATGACGATCATGCCCGTTGTCAGGACCGGATGCGCCAGCAGCCGTTGCCGATGGCGGATGAACGCGGGGCGGATCAGCTGAAACTGGCGCGTCGCGCGAACCGGCTGTTTGCGAATGTAGCGGCGTAGGTTGCGCCCATAGTAGAACTTGCCCGCCATTGTCTCACGCAGGGCCAGGCGCCCTTCGAGATGTGAGATAAAGGCAGGGATGCGACGCAACGCGCCTCTCGCCGCCACCCGCTGGGAGAGGTCCCAATCTTCGGCCGCGATGAGCGCCTCGTCGTAGCCGCCAACCTCCTCGAACGTGCCCCGGTCGAAGAATCGAGCCGCCTCGATGGAGTCGTCTCCGACGTAGCAACTACGTTCGAGCGCCTTGCAGCGCGCCCAGAATCCCTGGCCCACCGAGCGCTCGGGGATAATCACCCCACGCACCCCCGGCTCTCGCATGCACACCTGTACGCATTGCTGGATCACGGCCGGGTCCAGCACCATATCGCTGTCGATAAAAGCAAGATAAGCGCCCGTGGACATTGCCGCGCCGGCGTTCCGTTGTGCGCAGCGCTCCGGGCCGCAGGTCGCGACATGAGGCGTGAACGAGCAGGCGATTTCAAGCGTGGCGTCGGTCGAGTGGTTGTCCACAACCACCAACTTCACCGCCGGATAGTCTTGCCGGGCAATGCTAGCGAGACATAGGCGCAGAGAGTCCGCCGAGTTCCGCGTCGGCACTACGACCGAGACCAGGGGCTGTGCCGGTACGCTCACGAATCTGCCCCTCCCGATGTCACGACGTACCTCTCCTTCCCGCTCTCTCCAAGGCTCCGATGCGCCATGCTTGCGCCGCGTCATCGCGGGCGGGGATAGGTGATTACCTACATGTCGCCCGCAAAACGGGCAGGACGCGCATGCCGGTAGTATAACAGCAGCCCGTGACGCCAGCACCTTCGCCCGTGGTTGTGGTCAGTGTCGCGCGATGACTTGACGCCTGTGGCGGGAGGGATGGGAGCGGCGCCACACCGCTCGTTGCCGCCCTCACAGCAACTCCCGGTACGCCTGTAAGGTCCGTTCCGCGGTGCGCGTCCAGGTGAAACCGTCGGCGCGCCGCATCCCCCGTTCGACAAGGCCAGCACGCAGGGTCGATTGCTCGGCCAGTTGACGCAGGCCCGCCGCGATCTCCTCGACGTTGTGCGGATCGACATAGAGCGCCGCGTCGCCGCCCACCTCCGGCAACGACGATATGTTCGAGGTGAGCACGGGTGTGGCGCAGCGCATCGCCTCCAGCACGGGCAGGCCGAACCCTTCGATCAGCGAGGGGTAGGCCAGCGCCGTGGCCCCGCTATAGAGAGCTGGTAGGTCGGCGCCGGGTACTAGTCCAAGGAGGCGCAGACGACCATTATCAACCAGATGCCTGTACGAGGCTTCCAGGTCCGCACGGGAGCGGGGCTCCCACGAACCGGTCACGTAGAGAGCATGGTCGGCGCCGGCTTCGCAGCAATAGAGGTCGAAGGCGCGTACGAGGGCGGCGCTGTTTTTGTGGTGGGCGGATGAGCCGACGTGCAAGAAATACGGCTGGCGCAGATGATGCCTGGTGAGCGCATCCGAGACTTGTGCGACCGTACGTGGATAGAAACGCTTGTCATCGACGGCCAGAGGCGTCACGGAGATGCGTTCGGGAGGAATGCGCAGGCGCAGCACGGCATCCTGCTTGGTCGCCTCGGAAATAGCAATGAGGTGGTCGGCCCGCCGTGCCTGATGCAAGTAGCGCGCGTACTCAGCGCGTAGATCGAGCCAACGTGGAGGGAAGAAGGCGGCAGGATAGTGCAAAGGAATAAGGTCGTAGAGGGTAGCGACCGTCGCACTACCGGGCACGACGACCAGCCCAAACGGCTCAGTGGCGTGGTAGACGCGCGCCCGCGCCCGCTTCACCGCTGCCGCGACGAATCCGTGGTGGACGAGCAGTTGCAGGCGGTCTATCACCCATTGGTAGCGCTCCAATCGCCACTGCGGTTGACGCACGGGTATGAGACGTACGTCTGGACGGGCGGCCAACGCGGCGGCCAACGGTAGATCATCGGGTCGCGCCTCTTGCAGTAACAGGCCCAGCGGTCCGACATGAGCGTCCTTGCGCGAAGGGTCTGTTAACGCATCGAGTAGACCCGCGGTGTAGGCGCCAATCCCATGATGGCGGTTCACCGTTTGTAACGGCGTCGCATCGATTGCAATCATGCTTTCCCCCTGTTATCCTGCTCCTGCACGGTCTATGGCTATCACACGGCGGCGGAACGCCGCGCCACGGATCATGATGCGCCGGGCGGCACACGAGCAGCCGCCCTGACATATGCGCCATGAATGATGCGGGCGCTGGCCTCCCAAGAAAAAGTAGCCGCGCGCTGCAAGCCTTGCCGAGCCAGCTGCTCCCGCAGCGCGTCATCGCGCAACAGCGCCGCCAGCGCGTCGGCCAGGGCATCGACATCGAGCGGCGCCACCGTGAGCGCGGCGTCGCCCACCACTTCCGGCAGAGACGATGTGTTTGACGTGACCACTGGGGTGCCACATGCCATGGCCTCGACCGGCGGCAACCCGAACCCCTCGAAAATCGATGGATAGACGAACACGTCCGCCGCGTTGTAGAGCGCCACCAAGTCGTCGTCCGGCACATACTCGGTAAAGACCAGTTCATCCTGATAACCCGTCTCTCGCGCGGTCGCGAATGTATCGTCGAAGAGCCAGGCCTTGGCGCCCACCACCACCAGCTTGTGCCGTATCACGTCGGCCACGCGCAATCGCACGTAGGCGTTGATTAAGGTCTTGAGGTTCTTCCGCGGTTGCAGGTTGCCCACGCAGAGGATGAAGCGTCCACCGGTGTTGTATCGTCGGCGTACCATCGCCAACCGCGCTTCATCGGCTAAGGGTTGGAACATAGGGTCGGGCGCGCAAGGAGCGACGATGACCTTTTCCGGCGGCAGGCCATAAAATTCCACGATGTCTCGCTTGGAGAACTCGGAGAGCGTGAGCACGGCCGTGGCTCGACCTATCGTGCGCGGGACAACACGGCGCAGCAGCCGTAGCAGACGAGGCGGGAAAAACTCCGGATACCGTTCATACGCGATGTCATGGACGCTGACGACGAGGCGCGCGGGACAGATGAGCGGCGCAAGGTACTGGACATGCAACACGTCGACGGGAGAGCCCGCCATCGCCAACGCGAACGCCGGTAGGCGCAAGCGCGCGTGGGGCGTCCGCACGATGACGCGGCGCATACCCGTGTGGTCCGCTCCGTTGAGAGTGTCTTGCTGTACCCAGGGGTTTACAAATAGCGTGTAGTCGTCACTGGGGTCAACCGCAGGCAGGGCGCGAATGACGTTGCGGATGTACGTCTCATCTCCACCCCAATGACTACCCAGAGCCCACGCGTCGATGCCCACTTTCACGGTGTAGAGACCTCCTCGCCTTCCCCTGGCTCTCCGACGTTCGCACTGTCGCCCGCATTGCCTTGAGAGAGCGGCGCCCTGTCGAAAGGGTTATATCCGCGCAACGCCCGCACGGCTACGCGGACGTAAGCCGCGCGCAGCGTCAGGTCGTTGCGTGTAGGGCGAGGTCTGGTGAGCAGAGCGAGCAGATGCCCCAGCGACGAGACGGCGATGGCCAGGCGCATCACCAGATAGGCCGCCGGCGGGAAGTGCAAGCGATAGTAGCGCAGTCGGCCCGTCAGGTACCACACGAGGTGGGTGGCCACGATCTCTTTGCGGCTGCCGCCGCCGAGATGGATGATTGTCGCCTCGGTGAGGTAGACCGCCGGCCAGCCGTGACGACGGAGGCGATACTGCAGGTCCGTCTCCTCCGTGCCGAAGAAGTAGGCGGCGTCGAGCACGCCGGCCTGCTCCAGCGCCTCGCGCCGCAACAAGAGGCACGCGCCCATCACCCAGTCGACGTCCTCTGTTTGCGCGCTCATCCCCGTGTCGCGGCGTCTGCCCCACCAACGGGAAGCCCGGCTGACGAGTGGCCAGCGGTTGACCTCCAGGACGACCAGCGCGTCCCGCAGCACATGGGGAAACGGGTACACCGAGAGTTGCGCCGAGCCATCGGCGTTGCGAAGCGTCGGGCCGAGGGCGCCATAGTGGGCGTGCTCGTCCATATACTGCACCGCCCTGTCGAGCGCGCCCTCTAGGACGACGGTATCGCTGTTAAGCAGCAGCAGGTAGCGCCCGCGGGCCTGACGCAACCCCTGGTTGTTAGCCGTGGCGAAGCCCAGGTTGCGCTCATTGACCAGCAGGCGCGCCTCGGGAAACTCTGTCTCCAGCATCGCCACGCTGCCGTCGTGCGAGCCATTGTCGACCACGATCATCTCGTAGCGGACGGTGTGGGTGTGCGCCGCGACGGAGGCGAGGCAGTCGCGCAACAGATCGACGGTATTCCAGTTGACGACGATAATTGACAGATCGAGCTGCCGATTGAGAACTCCCAATAAAGGCGCGGCCGCATGCGTGCGACGCGCTGTCGGGTGAGCTGTACCCAGCGTGCCCGCCCCAGCGGTACAGGGTACTGCGGGCAGCATGATTACCTCCACGAGGATTCCCACGGGGATTCATCGTGCGGAAGCAGACTCGCCGCAGCGACGCCGCCTGGCGCATGCCTGGTGCGACAGGTAGCGGTCAATTTAAGAGGAGAGGAAGGGGACGTGGGCGGGTAGTGCTGATCCATGGGAGCAAGTATAGCAAGCGGGCCAACTGGGAGCAAATGGGAGCACATGCAAGGGTTAACAAGTAACACGTTAACAAGTGCAAGAAAAAATAGGGCGTATAGGCGTAAGGTATGGGTATGCTAGACTATAAATTGTCCTCTGAGAGAGTCTGCGAAGATGAGGTTTACATAATGGAGACCTCCCGTGCTAGCGCCCCGCCGACGTTGTCTATCATTGTCCCCACCTACCGTGGCGGTCCGCGCATCTACGACAACCTGGTCAAACTCGATCACGCCCTAGCCGCGATCGGCGAGACGTACGAGATCATCCTCGTCTCCGATGGTGACGTCGACGAGACGTACGACGAGGCCACGCGGCTCGACGCGCCGCACGTGCGGGTGTATCACTACCTGCCCAACATGGGTAAGGGGTTCGCGCTGCGCTACGGCGTGGTGCGCTCACATGGCTGTATCGTAACCTTTATCGACGGCGACGGCGACATCGATCCCGGTCAGATTGCGCTCTACCTGCGCATTATGCGCGAGAGCGATGCGGATATCGTGATCGCGTCCAAGCGCCATCCCGATTCCAGGGTTATCTATCCGCCTCTCCGGCGGCTCTATAGCGCGACCTATCAGGCGTTGCTGCGCATCCTTTTCCATCTAGAGGTGCGCGACACCCAGGTGGGGCTCAAGCTCTTCCGGCGCGAGGTGTTGGCTACCGTGTTGCCGCGCATCGTGGTCAAGCGCTACGCGTTCGACCTGGAGCTGCTCGTCGTGGCGCGACACCTTGGCTTTACGCGCGTGGTCGAGGCGCCCGTGACCATCGGGCAGCGCTTCAGTTCCACCATCAACCGCCAGGCCATCATCGTCATCCTGCAGGAGACAGCTGCTATCTTCTATCGCCGCAGCATCCTGCGCTATTACGACACGCGGCACAACATCGTGCCTTTCGAGGCGCTTCCGGCTCATACCGAGGCGGAGCTGGCGTCCGTGATGGACGAGCGAGAGATTGGGCGCAACGTGGCGCGCTGGCTAGCGCATAGTTGCGTCGACCTCGTGCGACACGCCTATCGTAGGCTCCGTCCGGGCTCGCGGACGGAGCCCGCACTCGTCGCGTTGCCTCCCGCGCCTGTTGAGCCCGCGTTCACCCGTGGCTCAACCGATTTGAATGACGAAGAGGAGCGATGGCGCGCCTCCCTATGAGTACGGGATGCGCGCTGAGCGGCATCCGCGTCCGCATCGTCTCATCTAATCAGTCAAATCCCACCTAATTGGACCTGCCCTTGCCGCAAGGAAGGGGTGGAAGATATGGCTGTGGCATGCGCTTAATAGGCGCCCATATGCAACGTGACCCTCCAGGAGGATATATAGTGCTCTCGCGCGCCGTTACACGAGGTCGTCGCCTGCGCGCGATCGGCTTCCGCACCGTCCTGTCGATCCTCAAGGTGCGCTTCATTTACGAGGTTGTGCTGCCCGCGGCGGAGCGCTGTGGCATCCAGGTGCTGCCCTCGCATTACAGCAGCCCAGCTCCCGACGCGCGCCAACTGCGGGACACCTCCGCTCAGTGGTTCAGGGAGAGCAACTTCCCTGGCATCGATTTCCATCTCGACGATGAGGAGCGCCTGCTCACCGAGGTGACGGCCTACAAGCCTGAGTACGATCACCTGCCGCACCGGCGCGTCTTCGAGCAGGGCCTCGGTCTGGGCTACCCCGAGGTTGAGGCGTCGCTGCTCTATGCCATGGTGCGCCATATCAAACCGCGCACCATCGTCGAGGTGGGGTCCGGTTCGTCCACGTTGTACTCTATCCGCGCCCTCTCAGCCAACCGGCGCGAGACCGGCGTGCGGAGCAAGATGATCGCCGTGGAGCCCGATCCGCGGCCGACCCTGACCCTGACCAACATGAAGGGCGACTGCGACGTGGAGATCGTGCCCAAAGTGGCGCAGGACCTGGACATCGATTTCTTCAAGGTTTTGCAGCGCGACGATATCCTCTTCATCGACTCCAGCCACGTGTCCAAGCTGGGCAGCGATGTCGATTACCTGTATCTTGAGGTGCTGCCCACCCTCAATCCGGGGGTCATCGTCCATATCCACGATATCCCATGGCCGTACCCCGCGCGCGACCTCGATTGGGTGCTGAAGCGGCGCCAATACTACACCGAGCCCGCTCTCGTGCAGGCCCTGTTGATCAACAACGACGCCTTCCGCATCTTGCTGAGCACCAGCTATCTGCACCACAGGGCGCCCAAGGCGCTACGGGATGCGTTCGCGGCATATCATACGGGGCAGACCGTGCCCACGGCCCTGTGGCTGCGCAAAGAGACGTAGGAGACATGAGGTGAGGTATGGGCCGGCGCTAGAAAACGGGACGCCTCCCGCCCAGACGCCAGCGCAGCGAGCCGGCCAGTTTCAGTGGCAGATGGGCCAGGCGGGCCAGGGTAGGACCCTGAAAGTGCGTGTGCCCCTCGCCGTGCGTGGCCTGGTGGACGTAGCCGATGCGCGAGTCGGTGATGCGCAGCAGCTTGTGGTTGCGCATGTAGGCGTCGATGCGCGCCTCGAAGATGCGGCCGATATGCGCCATGGGATAGCGATTAGAAACCAGGTTCCACTCCCGGTAGATCGGCGCCGCCAGGCGTTGCGTCGCCCCCAGGAAGCACTGGTCGGTAAACCCGTAGCCCACCCAGTACGGCGCGTCGAAGCGCAGCGACTCCCGCTCGATCAGGCCCGGATGCGACAGGAAGTTGGGCGCGGCGACCAGGTAGCGCTGCTGTTGCTCCAGCCGCGTCACGGCGTCTGACACCCAGTCGAAGGGTTGGGCCAGTTCGACATCGCCCGCGTTGTGCAGCACGTACTCGGCCGTGGCCGTGGCCACCGTGACCAGGTGGAAATCCACGAAGTGCCGCACCGGCAGGATGTCGGCCATGCGCAGCCCACAGCGTTCCAGCGCCATGGGCAATGCGTCGGCGACGAACACGTAGGCGTCGCACTCGTCGCGCGCGACCGCCGCGTCGGCCCGCGCCACCACGTCGCGCGGGTCGTCGACGTTGTTGATGGTCAGCACGCGGCGCGCAAACGGGTGGTGATGCGCGGCGTAGCGCTGTCCCAGGACGCTTGGGACCAGAAGATCGCGGTAGCTGCCTTCCCAGCAGTCGATATAGCAATCGACGCTCACGGTAGTTTGCCCCTCGGTCGGTTTAGCGGCCCGCTCATGCATTGAGGATACCGTCCGCCATGGGCGCCATGACCGCCGTGCTCCGTCCCGTCCTGAACTCTTGCCAGATGTAGATCGCCGCCGCGCCAAGGAGATTGGCCGCCATGACCACGACCATAGCCAGGACGATTTGCGCCACATTCGCGTGCCATCGTACGATCAACGAGGCCTGCAGCGCCCAACAGGCCAACGTCAGCATGACGAAAGACATCCGACCCAGCGACATGAAGTAGGTCGTGAGCACCCCCGCCAGTGAGCCCAGCAACATGGCTAACCCATACCAGACGAGTTGTCCCGCCACCTGCGGGGACGGCGGTGTGCGCAGGATAAGGCCGATGATCCAGCTGGGGAACAGCGCGAAGATGGTCAGCACGCCGATCGCGAGTATAAGCGTCGCCGCGAGGGTCCAGGCCAGGATCGCCCGGTAGTTGCCGCCCTGCTGCTGGAGCGTGGCCACTTTGGGGAACATGACGCCGGCGCAACTGGCCGTGACGAAGGTGACGATGCGCCCCACAGTGACGATGGCGATATAGTAGCTGGCATCCGCCGACATGAGGTAGTGTTTGGCCAGGAGTATATCGGTGTTCGACAACAGCCCGCTGCCCAACGCGGCCAGCAGCGTGCCCAGAGAGTAGGTGAACACGGGCTTGAGGGAGGGGACGGGCGTCTTGGGGCCGCGCAGGACATCGCGCAAAGGTATGATACTAATGCCATATCCCAGCACGCTGGCGGCCACGACCCCCAGGATAGCGCCGTTGAAGCCCAGACCGACCACGATGAACGCCGCGGTCAGCGCAACGCGCGAGACGATGCTGAAGAAAGATATAATCGCCGTCCAACCAAACTTCTGTCGTCCCTGTATAGCGCCGTTCGTGATCGTTCCGGCTATACCGACGGCAACGCTTGTGCTCATGATAATGACCGGCGTCGTCGACGGCAGTTTCAGGAAGCTGGCCAGCGCGGGGCTGACGACGATGAGCACGACGGTTATACCGGCGCCGATGAGAAACATCCAGCGGGTGGACAGGCGGATCAGATAGTTGACCTGGTCGATGCGGCCCTGGGCGCTGAGCTCGGCCGTGAACTTATTGAGCACGGTGGTCAGGATCTGCACTGGCATCAGGATGACGCCGAACAGCGAGATCAACGAGAGGACATCGCTGTAACGCGCATTGCCCAGCAGCTTGCCGACGACCGGGTGAAAGAGATACGAGAACAGGCCAGTGAACACCGTGGATCCTAACAACAGTGCGTTATGCCGCAGCAAGGCGTTGGTCGCCAGCAAGCGCTGCACGACCATAACAGGTTGTCCGCGACGCGGCCGATCCGCCTGTGCCCCGACGTTTACCCCCATACTATTGCCCCCGTTCTCCTTTTGTATCGTCCTGACGCCGCCCCCTCGCGGGCGCCGACCAGGGTCCTCCGTATCCATTATGCGCGGTCCCGCTTAGGTCGTGGATGTCCTCGTGCGGGCCGCGCTTGACAGGCTCATGGCATCGTCCGTGCCGGCCCACGCCGTGTCCACATCGCGCCGCGGGCCGCCGACCCTCTCGGCAGTGGTATGTAGGCGTCCCCACGACGCGACGGCAATGTAGATGACGCAGGCGATGATGGTTAGCCAGCACAACACCGCTCCGATGTCCACGTAGAGTTGTGGACGGAACAACAGTACCAGTGTAAATGATCCGCGCGCATCAACCCACCAGGCGTTGGCATAACCGATGCCGCGCATGTGGTTGCGCTCAGCGATCGGGCGCGCCCTCCAGAGCGACGGCAAGCTCGGCGAGGTCCCCGTGGGCATGACATACGCCTGCCAGTTAGGGTTGTAGTTCTGGAGCATCAGAAGCATGAAAGGGCGGGTAGCGTTACTGACGCGCACATCGATGCGCGTGGCGTCGCGCGGTTGTACCTGAATCGAGGGCAAGGTCGGCGGTGCCTGGTCGTAGGTGACCTGGCGTACGTCGGGATGGTCGTGCGCCGCCAGGGTGTCGATCGTATCGACGGTCGCGCCCAGGACGGGCATGCCAGCCAGACCGGCCGCTCCGATCAGGAGAACGGCCGGGGCGTCGGGGGAGGGGAACCTGACGTGCTGGATTGCCACGCGAGAGGGCACGTACACGAGGGGCAGGTACGAGGGGTTGACAAAGACATGCAGCGCCCCGACGGTTGTCTCACGGAAGCCCGTGAGGGAGCGCCGCGCCTGGCTCAGGGCGGTCTGGAACGAGAGCCCGGCCACGTTGTTGCCGGCGTACAGGCTATGGTCGGGCGCGTCCGGCGGCACCACGACATACTTGACCCCCAACGCGCGGATCGTATCCAGGGCCGTCGGCAGCTTCAGCCACGAGGACGGGTCCGTATTAGGCAGGCGCAACACGGGCCACTCTGCGCCGACGGCCGGCGTGGGGTAGAACGGGTGGAGATTGGAATACGTTGCGAGGGGTGGTGAGCCCGGATACCACATCACGCCGAAGTAGTCCGGCTGGCGGTCGATCATGGCGTTGAGGCGTTGCAGGTCCGCGGGCGCGACGATGGGCCGCAACGTGCCGGCTCGCGCGGAGGCAATCTCCGGCAGCGCCGGATAGATGGTCATGACGACCCAGGCGCCGGTCCAGAGCGCGCTCGCGGCCGCGGCAGCGCGGCGGGTCCATGGCCTGGAGAGGCGCAGGGCCAGCGCCAGCGCGACCTTGCGGCGCAGCCACTCGGCGCCGACGGACACGGCGTAGCCCACGAGCAGTCCCGCAGCGACCATCAGCGGTTGGTAAAACTTGGAGGGATCGCGGAACCAGGAGAAGCCGGTCACGTGCAGAAACAACCAGTCGTACACCTGCCCGGCGGGTGGGTTGGAGCCCTTGACGAAGAACATGCCGCAGAGGGCCAGGAGATACAGGTAGAGCACGTCGCGGTTGAGCCGGGTGCGGGAGAGCAACAGGGCGAAGACGAGCAGGGGCACGGCGAACATGGCCGGATCATAGGGGCCGGGGTGGCCCAGCGGATAGTTGGGCCAGAAGGGGTGCATCAGGTTCAACGCGTTGACGATCGTCATGAAACTGAGCCCGTGCGCCGCGGCGACGGAGGCGTATCCCGCCGGTTGCGCCAGCGAACTGACGCTGCCGACCATGAAGCGGGACGGCAGCAGCCAGGGAAGCTGCACGAACAGCTCGATCGGCGCCCAGATGACCCCTTGCTTGACCAGGCGCAGCAGCGCCCGCCAGGGCGGTACCCGTGGCGCCAGATCCATCATGATGAAGGGCGCGTAGAGGGCTAGCATGGGTACGGTGATGTAGGTCAGGCGCAGATCGAAGACGCCCTGGATGGCCAACAACAGCGCGGTGAGCACGTAGCGGAAGCCCTGGCCGGTGTACAGCGTGGCGCGAAACGACCACAAGATGAATGGAATCATGGCGTAGGCGCAGCCGACGGTGAACTGGCCGCCCCCGTCGATGAGGACGATGTAGGAGTTGCAGACCAGGAACAGGCCGGCGATGACGCCGGCCACCCGGCTGCGGAACAGGCTGTAGGCGAGGACATAGCCGCCGCTGCTGGCGATCAGGACGGCCGGGTACATCCAGATCAGGCGCTCGACCCAGCCATAGGTGACGCCCAGGTGGGATAGCAGTCCGTACAGCGTGAGCTGTGGGAAGAAGACCAGGCCGAAGACGCTGGGGCCGCCGCCCCCCGTATAGGCGTTCCAGACGGGCGGGACGGGCCAGTCGTCTCGCATGTTGGCGTCCGGCGTGTTGCCCCAGTCGCCCGCGGTGATGACGCCGGGCTGTAGCCAGCCATGATACAGCGCGAGGACAGCCCCGATCAGCAATGCCAACGCGCCGCCGTGATGGCGCAACAGTTCCGTGACGCGATAGCGGGCCCATAGAGTGGGCGCGGGAGCCGCGGCCCGCTCGGGACTCGCCGCTCTTGCGGATTGTGAGACGCGCCGGGGCGTGCGTGCTGTGTCAAGTGAGAGTGACATGGTTACGTGATCTTTGGCGCGCCGATGCGCAAGAACAGGCTAACGGTGGTCAAAGTCCAGCGCATACGCCGCAGCACGATGCCATCGTCGGCGCGGCGTGCCCTCTGCACCGCGCGGCGCCGGGCATGCAGACGGGTCCGGGCACGCCATAGGTCCACCCAGGCCGGTAGGTACGTTTCCTTGATGGCGGCGCGCTGGCCGCTGACCGCCAACACGGCCACCTCCGCCGCCGTGAGCAGCGCCAGCAGGGGCAGGACCACACAAAGCAGCGGCGTGGAGTAGTTCTTGTACACCGTGGCCAGTTGGTTGCGGTGGGACAGCCGGCGCTTGTTGCGGCTCGTGTGGTGCCCTGTCTCGCCGGCGATGGACGACCCCGCGGTACCGCCGAAGTGGTGGTAGACCACGGCAGCAGGCGCCTGGCCGACCCTGTACCCGTAGACCCAGGCGCGCCAGCACAGATCGGCGTCCTCGAAGAACATGAAATGCCAGGGGTCGAACTTGCCCAACTCCTCAAAGACAGTGCGGCGGATGAAGAGGCATGAGCCATCCGCGTAGAGCACTGTGCCATGACACGGGTAGCCGACCACATCGAGACTCAGGCCCACGTGCATAAACGTCTCGCCGTCGTAGGTCTTCTGTTGCGGCGCCCAGATCGGGACCCGCGGCCGCGTGCGCGCCGACGCAACCAGTACGGCCAGGGCGTCCGGGGCCAGGTACGTGTCGTTGTTCAGGAAAAAGAGATAGTCGGCCCGTGTCTGGTCCGCCGCGCGGTTGTTGCCCGCGGCATAGCCAAGATTCTCTCCGAACTCGATCACGTCGACCTCGGGGAATCGCTCCCTGGTCAGGGCGACGGAGTCGTCGGTCGAGCCGTTGTCGGCCAGGATCACCTGTATACCTGACTGCGTCTGCTCGCGCAACGATTGCAGGCAGCGCGGCAGGAAGCGGGCGCCGTTCCAGTTGACGATGATAACGGAGACGACCGGGGTCGAGGGATCGGTCACAACTGGGCCTCGACGACCGTCCAGGCCTCGCGCGCCGTGCGGTCCCAGTTTAGCTCTATAACCGCCATCCAGGCGCGCGCGCGCAGTCGCTTGTAGAGGGCGGCGTCAGCCCACACCGTGGCGACGGTGCGCGCCAGGTCCGTGGGCGTGTTGCGCGCGCAGACCATACCCGTCTCGCCATGGCGCGTCGAATCGCGCAGACCGGACACATTGTAGACCACGGCCGGCGTGCCCAGGGCGTTGGCCTCGGTCACGACCAGCCCCCAGCCCTCGCGCACCGACGTCATCAGGAATAGGTGCGCGCGGGCCAGCAAGCGCTCCTTCTCGGCGGCGTCTACGCGCCCGAAGAACGTGACGCTGTCTCCCAGGCCCGACGCGGCGATACGGGCGTCCAGCGCGCGACGGTAGGCGTCGTCCCAGGAGCCGACAATCCACAGGCGCGCCTCGGTCAGGCCGCCCTCATGGAGCAAGCCCAGGGCGTCGATCATGTGGTCCACGCGCTTGGACGGAACCACGCGGCCCACGAAGACCAGCGTGAACTGCCGCTCCTTGCTGTCCAGGGAGGGCAGCCGGGCGGGCGCCGGCGTGTCCACGGACATGGGGATGATGTGCGACGGCCCGCGCAGTCCCATCCGACGCAAGTCGTGCTCCGTCGAGGCGGAGATGGTCATGATCGGCGTGTGACGGTAGGGCTGCATATACCACGGTTCGGCCAGATAGCCGATGGTACTAAGCGGGAACGGCGCCTCGTAGCGCCACACCTCTCGCGCCACCTGGTTGCTGTACATGAGCACCGGTTCGCGCGCGTAGAGCGGAGCGAAGAAGGGAATCGTATTCACCTCGTCGATGATCAGGTCGCACCGCCCGCGCAAGAATCGCCGATAGTAGCGGTAAGCCTCCCAGTGTACCGTCCCCTGGCTGCCGCGGCGCACGATGCGCACGCCGTCGATCACCTCCTCGGGCTGGGCGCCAGGGAACGTGGCCGCCAGCATGGTCACGCGGTGTCCCCATGACACCCAGCGTAGGGCGACCTCGTGGGTCACCCGCTCGGCGCCGCCGCCGCGCGGGTGCGCGATGTCTCGCCAGTTGAGGATCAGGATGTGACGCGGCGCCGTCACGGCAGCCGAAGGCGCCGTTGTCGCCGTCACTCCCGTTAGTTCACACGGCGCAACCATTACTTCGTCGACGCGCTGGTCAGGGCGTTGGTCTTGTTGTCGAGGCCGGCCAACGTGTCGGGGTCCTGCGTGAGGCGTTTGGCCTGATTGTATTCGTCGCGGGCGTTCGTTGTCTGGCCGAGACTGGCGTAGACATCGCCCTTGGCCTCGTGGATCTGCTCGCGGTCGGACAATAGGGTGGCGTGCTGGAGCGCCTGGTTGTAGCGCGCCAGGGCGGCCGTGTAGCGCTGAGCGGTGGCCAGGATGGTACCCGCGCGCAGATAGAGGCTGGCATTGTTCGGTTGCACCGCGATGGCCGCGACGCTGGCCTGCTCGGCAAGGTCAAACTGCTGCTGTGAACTGTAGGTGTCGGCGATGCCCGCGATCTTGTTGGACAGGTGGCCCTGCGTGGCGGCGTCGAAGATCAGGCGGCTGGCGCGCCGATACTCGCCCAGCGCCGTTTGCAGTTGCCCCATCTTGACGTAGGTATCGCCCTTGGACTCGTGGATCTTCTCCAGGGTTAGCGGTGTTCGGGTCAGGGTCAGCGCCTTGTCGTAGTAGGTCGACAGGGCCGTCTGGTAATCGCCATTGCTCTGATAGAGGTCGCCGGCGTGCAGGTAGATGTTGGCGTCGCCTGGCTGCAGCGCCAGGGCGGTGTAGATGGCCCCGTAGGCGTCGGGGTCGAAGCGCTGCTGCGAGGCGTACACGTCCGCCTCACCGCTATAGAGCGCCGCCCGCAACGCGGGATTAGTGGTGATCTGGATTGCGGTGGTGTAGTCGTCGTAGGCGTGCTTCACTTCGCCGATCTGAAGGTACAGCTTGGCGCGCTGCTGGTACAGCGGCGCGTTCTCAGGCGCCAGGTCGATCGCCTTGCCGAGCACCTGGATTTCGTCGGAGAAGTCCTGGTAGGTGTCGAATCTCGCCGCGATGCTCTGGTAGGTCAGGACCTGTTGTGGAGCGTTGACCAAGGCCAGGAAAAGATCGGTCGTGGCGTCCCCATGGTCTCCACTGTTGATCTCGGCGCCGGCGCGTTGATAGTAAGGATAGAAGTCCTTGGGGTCGAGAGTGACGGCTTTGTCATAGGCCTGGATGGCTAGGTCCAACGCACCCATGGACTGATAGCAGTCACCCAGCCCCAGATAGGCGTAGACGTAGATGCTGTTCTTGATCAACGCGCTCAAATAGAGCGGGATGGCCTTGACGCACTGATGATTGACGCTGAAATTCTGGGCCGCGTTATAGTCCTGCGCCGCGGTCGTATTGGGGACGGCCGTGGTGCCGGACGCGGCCGTGGGGGGCGTGGGATCGGATAGGATGTTGCTGCAGCCGGTCATCGCCGCGCTGAGCAGGGCGACGACGATGAGGGCGCCTAGTCCGTGCCAGGGCCGGCGTGTGTGGGGCGCCGTTGGCGTTGGCCGTGGCGTATACGTCCTCGTCGCCTGCGGGAGGCTATCTCGCATCATCAAGACGTTTTCTCCTCGAATCGGGACCAAAGCTGCGCACGATGTGTGTGAGGACACCGATGCCCAGCAGATAATACGCCCATGTGGCCACGTTCCGCACGGCCTCATTGGGATCGGAACCGGACCCCAACGCGCGCACGAGGTAGTAGGCGACCAGCGGCGATTGCTGCAGCCACGTCGTTTTGTCGAAGAGGACGATGATCGGGCACAGAGCCAGGAAGACCAAGCCAGCCGCCACGCTCCAGCGGCTATCCAGGGCACCGCAGACCGAGGCCGCCAACAACCCGCACAGGAACGCAATCCCGACATCCGCGCTGAGGACGAGCGCGACAAAAAACACAGCTATTGTGATGAGTAGCTTGACCCAACGTCTCACGGCTTTTAGTGTAGCAGTTTATAGGGTATGGGGCAGGCGTTATCAGATGCCATCCCGACCGACAACCTGGTGGTACAGGGCGGCGTAGCGCGCGGCCACGACGCGCCAATCATACTCGCGCACGGCCAGTTTGCGCGCGCGGCGGCCCATGTCCTGACGCGCTGAGCTGTCCGCGGCCAAGCGTCTCAACGCCGTGGCCAACCCCTCGTCGTCGCCGAAGCGTACCGCTAGTCCCACCTGCTCGCGCCGCAGGACCTCGCGGAAGAACCCCGTGGGTGTGGCCAAGATGGGGAGCCCGCATGACATAGCCTCCAGGCCGACGATAGAGAAGCTCTCGCTGAGCGACATGGAGCAGAAAATGTCGGCGCGGCGATATTCGTGGACGATGGTGTGGTGCGAGATGAGGCCGGCGAACGTGACGTGGTCCGCCACGGCGAGTTCCACGGCCAATCGTTCCAGGCGGGCGCGTTGCGGGCCTTCTCCCACCAGCCGCAGATGGACCAGTACGCCGGACGCGACAAGCCGCGCCACCGCGCGGATCACTACGTCGAATGCTTTTCGCCGCATCAGATAGCCCACCGCGACGATCTCGATAGGACGCCCCGGCGCGGACACGCCGTCGTCTGGTTCCGGTTCCACCGGCGTAAACTCTCGCGTGTCCACCCCGGCAGGGATGATGGGCAGGGACGCGCCGCGCGCCGACTTGCCGTTCCCCGCGCCCCCTTTGTCCTTGGCCGACAGTAGGGAGCCATAAAGGCGCTCGGCTTGCTCCGAGATCATGACGAGCGCCTTGGCGCGGCGTAAGGTTTGTGTGGAGAGCGCGGAGAGCACGGGAATGGTCACGAAGGTCGAGAGCGGAGGCACGGCGCGTCGGCGCGCCGGGGCCTCGTCCTCGCGGACAGAAAAGTCGCGCGCCGCCACGCGGGCCTCGTCGGGTCCTGTATAGGACAGCGGCGATTGTAGGGGACCGATAACCAGGGGCGGGTCACCACGACGTGGCAATAGCGCCAGCAGATTGAAGGTGGCGCGGAAGCCGAACGGTAACATGTGATGGACCACGTCGAACCGCTGGCCTGTCCCCAGGATGCGCCGCGCTGTCGCGTAGACCCGTAGGTGGAAGTGCAGCCGCTCCAGGTTACTCATGGGCAATGGACCGGCAGGATCCACCGACACAAACTCCACGTTGGGTAGGGCATGGTCGACGCGCGCGGACACTGTGAGGGCGACGATGCGCATGCCGTGGTCGAGGGCCAGATATTCGATGAGCTTATAGGGCCAGTAGTACTCACTGCCCTCCTTTGTTGCGTCGACAAGGACATGCGCCGGGGCAAAAAGTACCGTTAGCGGCCCTGGCACCGGGTTCTGCATCGTGTCCATCGCTCACCTGTCTCGTATGCGCCGCTCACGCGGCGCTCATCTTCTTGCTTGTATATATACCCTGACCACTGATACTATGGTAAGCGTCGATAGATTGCGCCGCATAGAGCAGAGCCACTGCGGCGCCGTGGGCGGCTGCAAGGCCGTGACAGTTCAACGCGTCACCAACGACGACAGTGTAGGATAAGAGTATGTGTGGTAAGGATTCGCTGATGGAGCAGACAGCAACGATGTTGGACCGTACCCCCGCCCAGGTCCACCAGGTTGGCGAGACCGTCATCGCGCAACAGCAGCGCTATTTCGGCGACTACCAGCGAACCGCGGACGACCCTAAGTATCGCAAGATCTGGGACAAGCTGCTGCCCCTGCCGGCCCGGACGATCCTTGATGTGGGCTGCACCAATGGCGCCCTCCTCGTTCCTTTCCTGGAACGCGGGTGGGCATGCAGTGGGTTCGAGTTATGCGCCGAGCCGGCTGCTGAGGCGCGCGATAGGGGGATCGACGTGGCTGAAGGCGACGTTGCGCTTGGTCTGCCCTATCCCGATGACGCCTTTGATGTCGTGGTGGCGGGCGAGATCGTTGAGCATGTAATCGACGATCTCGCCTTCTTGCGCGAGTTACGCCGCGTCGTGGCGCCGCGAGGGATGGTGGTGCTGACCACGCCGAACCTGGTCTCGTTGGGCAATCGTCTGCTGATGGGCCTCGGCCGCATGCCCCGCTTTGCCTACGCCGAGTTCCATTACCAGATCTATAACTACGATGTCCTGGCGCGAAAGTTCAAGGAGGCTGGTCTGAGGATTGACCATGCCTCGGGGAGTTACATCGGTATATCGCGCACGTTCAATACGAAGATCGGCTCCGTCGGCGAGTTCCTGGGCGGCCTCTTACCCACGCTCAGCGAGCACTTTGTGATCTACGCCAGCCCATCCAGCACGTAGAGCGCCATGAGCAAAGCGATACATGCGTTGACGCCCGCGCAGCCCACACCAGAGATGGGGCCGTCCCAGCGTGCTCAACGGGGCGCCTATCGCGCGGGGACGACGGTCTCGGTCGTCATTCCGGCTTATAATGAAGAACGGAACCTTGCGCGCCTGGTTCGACAGGTTATGGATGAGCCATGGAGCGAGACGGTGGCGTTGGACGCGGTGATTGTCGTGGATGACTACAGCGATGACCAGACGCCGGCGATTGCCGACGGTCTGGCTGACGCATTCGAGCGTGTGCGGGCGATTCATCATGTCGAACGCAGCGGGAAGAACGCTGGCATACGGACGGGCGCGGCGGCAAGCGCGTCCAGCATCATCGTCTTCGTCGACGCGGATGTCAGCCTTGGCGCGCACTGTCTAACCAGGGTGGTCCAGAGGTTGGCGGATAATCCCACTCTGATGGCTGCGTCATGTATCGGTGAGCCCGTGCCAGCGCGGTCGTGGCGGGAACGCGCCTCGCGCTTCCAACTCCTGTACGTGGCGGAATTGAGCCGTCGCGGTCAGGGGACGCTGAACCGGGTCTATGCCATCAGGTCCGCGCTGTTGAAGGCGATCGAACTGCCCGATGGTACGTATGATGACTTGTATATCGCGCGTTGGCTACCCAACCACGACTATCGTTTCGCGGTCCAGGTCAACGCAATGGCCTATGTGAGAGGCGCGGTTGGGCTGCGAGACTTTGCCAAGCAAACGGTGCGGAACTGGCGTGCCGGCGAGACGCTGGAGCGCGTCCTGCCACCCACAGTCTCGGCGCTGCCTACAGACCCCACCAAGCTCAAACACTGGAAACAGGCGCGGACGCGCGCGCTGACGCGGGCAATCATGCGCGAGCCAGTGGGATTCCCCTTGTACCTGCTGTGGCGCATGATTGCCGCGCTCATGCCCACAAGTTACTGGCTGCCGACATTGGATCATTCGAAACATGATGTGTCGCAATCGACCAAGGACCTTGGGCTGTGAGTAGAGGCATTGGTCAATGAGAGATAACATGGATGCGACGAACACAGCCAGCGCCGCGCCGGATGCAGGCCAGCGCGGGCGTCCGGGGCATCCGGGTGGCCTGGGGCGCCCGGGGCACCTGGTATCGCGCTTGCTCATCGCGGTGGGCATCGTCATCGCGCTCATCGCGGTGGGCATCGTCGTGTGGCCGGCGACGGTCGGCTCTAATGCCGGCCAGCCGGCTGCTTCCGTCGATCTCCCATCGCCCCTACGCCCACCGATAGATGTAAGGGTGAGCGGCGCAGGCCCTGGCAATAATATGCTGGTCGTCACCTGGCGGCTGGTGCAGCCGCCGCCGATTGGCTACCGTGTCTATCGGGCAACCGGGCACGACGGCGCGGCCCAGCTGATTGGGTCGGTCACCGCTCCGGACATCGGCTCCTTCACCGACGGCCGGGGTTTAGCGCCCGGCGCCACCTATGCCTATACGGTCACCTCGTTCAACCGTCGCGGTGAGAGCGCCCCCAGTGCGGTGGCCGTTGCGGCGGTAATAGCGCCTCCACCGACGCCGACCCCCGTTGCGTTACTCGTGCTGCCGCCTTTCAAGGCCTATCCGACCACCGCCTCGCTACGGCAACTGCCGCCTTTCAGGGTGTATCCAACGCCGACACCAAAGGCGGGTGGCCGGTCCAGTTCGCCCACGGGTACGCCTCATTCAGCGCCGCGAGCCGCGCCCCGGCCGTGACGCGAGCTACCATCATGCCTAACTCGTTAGGTGAGACGATCAAGAACAGGGCCGCGATGAAAGCGCGTCACGCCTTAATGATGTTGTCCATCGTCGTGGGAGTGATCATTGTCGCGGCCGTCGTCGCGCTGACTCTCCTCGTCTCCGCGACCTCGACACCGGAGGTCATCCCCCGAACCGCCGCCGACCCAGGTACGACCCTTCAAACCTATGTCGCGCATAACCCGGATACTGCCGTGACGGAAAGCAATCTTGCTTTTGCGCGCGATAATAGGCTGGTGGCGCCGGCCGCGAGTTGCGGCACGCCTGGCCATTGGTCGCTGGACGTGAACCCCGAAGATTTCGTGGGATATCCCTACCCTGCCGCGCCCGGCGCACAGGACTGGGGGCGCGCGGCGGATGCCATAGCGGTGGCCATGCGCATCTGCGCCACGGACGTGGCCCTGACCTGGGTTGGACACGACCCACGGCATCCGGCATCCGATCGCTGGACGGCGCTGTTACCTGCGTCCGCGGCCGTCGGCATCGATGCGGCGGCATTACGGGACTATGCCGCACATCACGAGTCACAGGTCTGAAGGTTAGCGCCGTTTGCGACAGACCTGCCCAGGACTTCTTATGACGGGCGATTGATCATGAAGGTAGCGGCGCCCTCAAAGTAGTCGCGCATCGCGGTGCGCGCCGGTTCGGCGATTCCGATGGCGTCGATTGCCTCAAGCATGTGGCCCAGCCAGGCGTCGCGCTCGGCCTGACCGATGGCGAAAGGTAGATGGCGCATGCGCAGACGCGGGTGGCCGCGCTGCTCCGAGTAGGTCTGGGGGCCGCCGAAGTACTGCATCAGGAAGAGGGCCAGGCGGTCCTCGGCCCCGGCGCGGTCGTCGGGGAACATGGGGCGCAGCGTGGGATCGGCGTAGACGCGGTCGTAGAAGGCGTGCGCCAGGCGGCGAAAGGTTTCTTCCCCCCCGACCAGTTCGTAGACGCCCAGGCGAGGCTCTATCACGTTCATGTGTCGTTTGTCCCTTTGCTATGACTCTATCTTCTTAGTCTACGTTGGCCCGCAACTCACGTCGCACGCCAGGCTCCCATGGGCGCGGCCACCATCTCGCGGCATCCTCGGACCGGAGGACGGCTTGTGACCTGTTACCCTGACATAGGCAACCTTTGTATCGAGTGTATCGAGCAATGCGGGAGGGACTTCGGCATGACCATGCCCACGCGCCAGCAGCAGCAGTTGGCTGATCCGAACCGCGATGGGACGTTATTCGTGCGCCACCTGCATCCCGGCCTCGATGTCCCTCGCCTGCCCGGTCTCACCTTGCGCGCGGCGACGCTGGCCGACGCGGTCCGGCTCTCCCAGGCAATGCACGACAGCGGCGATTACCCGGACGACGTGGTTATGGCGCGCTTGCCCGATGGCCGCTTCCCCTACATCATCGAGGCAGACGACGGTGGCGACGGCGCCATCGTCTGCTACGGCTGGGTGGCGCTCAGCGGTGAGCATACCGGGGATATCGGCCTCACCTTCCGCCTCAAGGACGGCGACGCCTATATCTATGACTGCGCGACCCGCCCCGACCACCGCGGCCACGGCTATTACCCGGCGCTGCTCCAATTGATGGCCTCCGAACTGGGAC
>JAABUX010001730.1_pt1 | contig 32214 bp, 27 predicted proteins | sample 5561851 | NCBI WGS metagenome assembly JAABUX01 (sample SAMN10711883, study PRJNA513361) | rock metagenome | isolation source: Antarctica rocks | place: Antarctica: Victoria Land, Richard Nunatak red sandstone | collected 2016-01-03
ACCTGAAGGCGAAGGTGCTGGCCTTCATCGAGTACTACAACCGGACGATGGCCAGGCCGTTCCAGTGGACCTACAAACCGCTCAAGCAATAACCGCCAAGTCAATTACGCCAGGGTGCACTAGGGGCGCTGGATGAGGCCCGAGGCCGTCGTCGACCAGGTGAAGGCCGACCCCGCCCTCACCACAACCTTGGCCGAGTACGACACCAAGCGGTCCGCCACCCCCTACACCGCCGACGGCCAGTTGAGGTTGGCCCTTTGGGCCGAGGAACGCGGCCTGAAGGAGCAGAGCAAAGCCCACCTCACCGCCGTGGTTCGGCTCGACCCGAAACGAGATACGGCCTGGAAGCGGCTCGGGTACACCAAGCACGACGGGCGATGGGCGACCGAAGCGGAACTTGCCGCGAGCAAGGCCGACGCTGAGGCCCAGAAAGCGGCCGACCGGAAGTGGAAGCCGCTCCTTGAAAAGTGGAAGGCCCAGCTTTCCAAGCCTGCTCACCGGGCCGAGGCCGAAGCCAACCTACTGACCGTCACCGACCCCCGGGCCTCAGCCATCGTCGCCCATCTCTTCCTGAACGAACGGCTCGCCGACCAGATGGTGGCGGCTCGACTGTTCGGGCAGATCGACTCGGTGTCCGCTTCGCGGTCGCTGGTGCTTCTGGCGGTCTTCTCGTCCGCGCCCGAGGTTCGGAGAGTCGCGGTGGAAACCCTCAGAAACCGCGACCCCCGCGAGTTCGCCGACCTGCTGATCACCCAGTTGCGCAAGTCGATCCGCTACGAGATCCGACCCGTCGGCGGCCCCGGCTCGCCCGGATTCGTCTTCATCGAGGGGAAGCAGTTCAACACCCAGCGGGTTTACGCTCCTCCGGCGTTCTCCTACACCCCGCGACTCGGTGACGTGATTGTTGCCGACAATCTGGGTCTGCCGGCGGTCCAACGCCTCATCGATGAAGAGCGATTCAGCACAGGCCGGATCACAGGTAGCAACCTGCTCAAGATGATGCAGACGAACCAATTGCATGACATGATGACAAATTCGATCGATCCGAACGCCGTCGCCGTCCTGCAAAATCCCGCCTTCGGTTCTTATGGACGGTCTGCTTTGGATCATATGGTCCAAGTCAATCAGGACCTGGCGACGAGCCATGTCAACAAGCTGCGCACCGCGATCCACGATGTGGGCTTGGCCGAGCACAAGAATCCGACGCAATTTGGATTCGAGATTTTCAAAAATTCGTATCTCAACACCCAGATTCCGATCGGGCAGATGATGCTGGAAGCACAGAAGACGGCGGCGGCGGCACAGCAGCAACTCCAGAGCGACGTCCAGACGCTCGACGCCACGAACCAGCAGATCCGGCAACGCAACGACCAGATCCAGCAGGTCTTGACCAGTGTGACCGGTGAAAACTACGGGGATGATGCCCAAGCCTGGAAAAACTGGTGGATCAACCAGCTCGGATATCGGTCGAGTTCGACGGAGGACCCCTCCGTGCCGACCTTCATCGAAAATGTCCCGCTCGCTCACCAGCCCCAGCCGGTGGCACCCACATTCTCCGTCAGTACCGGGCCGATCGAGTTCGCTCGGTTCAGTTGCTTCGGGGCGGGGACGCTGGTCCGGACGATGTCCGGCCCTCTACCGATTGAACGGCTCAAGGTCGGCGATTTGGTTCTCACTCAAAGCACAAGCACCGGAGCTTTGGGCTATCAGCCGATTCTGGTTACTCACCACAACCCGCCCAGCGCCACGTTCCGGATCAAGCTGGGAGACGACGTGATCGTGGCCAGCCATTTCCACCGCTTCTGGGTAGCTCGCCGAGGCTGGGTCATGGCCCGAGACGTCAAGGCGGGCGATCCGGTTCGAACCCTTGGAGGCATCCGGGCGGTCGACTCGGTCGAGTCGGGCAAGGTGGAGTTGGTCTACAACCTCGATATCGCCGAAGATGCCGACTTCTTCGCCGGGACCGCCGCCGCGCTCGTCCACGACAATTCCTTGCCCGACCCGCGTTTAGTCCCCTTCGACCTCCCGAAAGTCGAGGCGAAGGTTGGTGCAAGCCGCTGAGATCAGGTTGCAATCATCGACGCCGACCTGGCGAGGACGGCGTCGATGACGATCCGCGACCAGGTCTCGAACTCATCGCGGCGGGCGATCAGGTCGTCGATTTTTAAGAAATAAGGGTCGGCCAGGGCGTCTTCCCGGGAGGTAACCCCGGGTCGGTCGAGTTCGTAGAGGTGGACGACGCCGATGTGGACCTCGCCGACGGGGTTGGAGTCGTCGTTGATCAGGCCGATGGTGGACAGTCGCCCGGGGCTGAGGATGGCGACCTCCTCGGCGAGTTCTCGGCGGAGGGCAACTTTATAGGCGTCTCGGGTCGCCCGGCCGTCGGCGTCTGCTTCGGCGACGTGGCCGCCAACGCCGATCGACCGGAGCGTTCTCAACCTAGCCTCGGTCCCGGCCTTGCCTCGGGCGTAGGTGAAGACCTGGTCGCCCGATCGGAAAACGACGTAGGGGATGATCTGCTGGAAGTCGCGGTCGTTTTCAACCTCGAATCGAGGGCGAAACGAGGGCAGGCCAGGGGCGAGCAGGGCGCCCAAGTAGCGGTCCACCTCGGGCGAGAACCCCTGGAACCGCCCCAAGGCGTCGAATTCGGACGAGGGGACGACCAGGACTCGCTCATCAAGACCCATCGGCCCACCTCGCGATCCCACTCGGAAACCGAAAGACCCGAGTCAAGAATCGACCCGGGCGCTCGCTCGGCTTGAATCAGTCTTCGTGGTAGAACCGGATGTCGAGGCTTCGGAGGTAAGTTTGCAACCCGGCGTCCTGGATCGGCAGGAGGTACGCTTCGACCCCCGACTCGTTGAAGTGCGCGTGCCACTCGCCGGGAGGGGTGACGAACACCGAAGCCGGCTTCCAGTCGACCCGGACCGGGTCGAGAATCTGCCCATCCGGCCCCAACTCCTTGCCGACCAAGGTGTAGCAACCGGGCTGGCAGTCGATGATCAGGTCGAGCGCGACCGACTGGTGACGGTGGGGAAGTTGAACCGCGCCGATGGGCAAGATCCCGAGCATCGCCCACAACACGGGGGTGACGGTCAAGGTCTGGTCGCACTCCTTGTTGGCGAGCAGGACGCTGACCCGACTCCGGTTGGCGGCTTCGGGGTCGTTGGCGGCCAAGGCCAACTCGCGCAAAGTCTCCTCGGCGCGATACAGGGTCGGCGTGAAGGTCGGCTCGGAGGCTTTAGCCCCGAGGTATCGGAGCAAGGGTTCGTCGGTCACCCAGTAGAACGCCGAGTCGTCGTCGGCCTCATGCACCGCCCCCGAGCCGGCGGGCAAGGTGAGGAGATCCCCCTTGCTCCAGGGGATGACGTGATCCCCAAACCGGGTCCGGCCCGCGCCTCGGAGCACATAATAAAGCTCGGACGAGGCGTTGGCCTTGGTCTCGACCGACTCCCCCGCCTCGACCCGGATGAAGTGCGCCGCCAGGCCGGGGCTGGTCAGCGGGCCGACCTTTTTGAGCTTGCTCGACAGGTCGAGCGGGATGATCCTCGAACCGCCCGACTCGTGGAGTTCGGCCAAGAACTCGGCGTGGGGGATCGCGGGGGTCGCCCCCGAGGCGATCGGGTCGGCCGCCGTGCTGTATTCGTAGATCCGGACGTTCCGGGTCAGTGCCTCGTCGACCGATTGCTCCTGGAGATTCGCCGTCGATCCCGACTGAACAGAAGTCGCCATGACCTGAGCCTCGCCTGTCCGACCATCGATGTCCCGTCGAATCCGCGACTCGACCCGTCCCCTTTAGTATGGGGGTTCACCCCGGGGGATCAAGTCGGCACTCAAAGACTTCCGATGCATCCGACGATGGCGATCGAAGGCTGTCACGGGGCGGTCCGAAAAGGTTTTTTCGACCTATAGCCGGCGAGCCGCTCCTCACCTTGCCTTTTCTCCTCAGCCTCATCTTCCAGCGTGTTCGCCTTCTCCTGAAACTCTACGGCCTTGGCGAAGTCGCCCACCTCGGCGGAGGCGGCGGCCAGCGTCTTGAGTTGCGAGGCCACCTTCCAATGACTCATCTCGCAGGCCAGGGTCGCCGATTCGACGGCCCGCTTGCCGTCGCGATATTTCTCGTCGGGGCAGGTCGCCCACAACCAGGCCCGGTTGACGAACGCATTGCCAAGCTTGGGATCGTCGAGGCGGATCGACTCTTCGTAATCGGCGATCGCCTTGGCGTAATCCCGCTTCAGACTCCAGCTATAACCCCGGGCGCCGAATGTGTCGGCGTCGTTCGGGTTGAGGCGGATGCTTTCCGAGAAATCGGTGATCGCCTTGTCATACTCCGCCTTTTGGAACTGGGCATGGCCCCGATCGAACCAAGCGATCGGGTCTTTCGGGTCGAGCCGGATGGCTTCGCTGTAGTCGGCGATCGCCTTGTCATACTCTTTTTTCTGGAGCCAGGCGTAGCCTCGGCTGTTCCAGGCGGGAGAGAACTTCGGGTTGAGGCGGATCGTTTCGTTGAGGTCGGCGATCGCCTTGTCATACTCCTGTTTCTTGCTCCAGACGTAGCCCCGGTTGATCCAGCCATAAAAATCTTTGGGCCCGAGGCGGATCGCCTCGTCGAGGTCGGCCATCGCTTTCCCGTATTCATTTAAGCAGATCCAGGCCACCCCTCGCTTCTGAAACCCACCGGAGGACGCAGGGTCGCAGCGGATCGCCCTGTTGAAGTCGGCGATGGCCTCGTGATATTTCTTCTGATCGGTCCAAGCAAGGCCCCTATTGATGTAGGCCCCTCCATACGTCGGTTCGAGACGAATGGCGTCGTCGAAGTCGGCGATGGCGATCTCCGTTTCTCCCTTTTCCCTCCAGATCAACCCCCGACCGACATACGGATAGGCCGAATCCGGGTTAGCCCGAATCTCCCGGGTGTAATAGTCGATCGCTTCATCGAAGGGCACCACCTTGGCGGACCGGACCCAGCCGGAAACGTTGCCGGGTGCGAAGACCAGCGAGAGCCAGTCCCCCTTGACTCGATCGACGGTGTAGACCCGGAACTCGGTATTATCATCCGCGATCTGGGTGCCGACGCGCAATGGGGTCTGCCACTTCGTCACGACCTTACGCCCGATCCACGAGGGAACTTCTTGTCGAACCGAGTTGGGGGCGAGAAGCAGAGGGATCAAGGCGATCGCCGGGATCGTCCGCCAGGACATCGTGGAGCCGTCCTTCAACGAGGGGGGAGGATTCGCCGAATCGGGATCAAATCAACTTAGCCCCTTGATCGCGAGGGAACAAGGAGAGCCGCTTCGGTCGTCTCCAAAAAGAGACACCCTCTCGTTGTTGAGCGAGGGATGACACCGCCCCAGTCCTCAACCCGGCGAAGCGACGAAGACCGTCCCCCCTTCTACCTTGACCGGATTGACCGGGCAAACCACCGCCAGGCCGTCGGCGTTCGAGCCGGTTTCCAGGGAGAACCGCCAGCGGAGGCACCCCCGACGCGGGCAGGTGACGGTCAGCCGCTCGGGGTCGATCAGCCCTTGGGCCAGGTGGGCTTTCTGGTGCGGGCAGAGGCCGGCCAGGGCGGTGACCCGGTCGCCGACGCGGAACAGGGCGTAGGCTCGACCGTGATGGATGAACTCCCGAGCCGACCCCGACGCGAGGTCGTCCAGCGAAGCCGCTTCGACCCAGACGAACCCAGAGGGCAAGTCGATCATAAAATGAGCATCGCGTCGCCGTAGCTGTAGAAGCGGTAGCGCTCGCGGACGGCCTCGGCGTAGGCGTCGCGGATCAAGGCGACCCCGGCCAGGGCCGAGACCAGGACTAGCAGGCTGCTCCGGGGGAGGTGGAAGTTGGTGAGCAGGGCGTCGACGCCCCCGAAGACGTGGCCGGGCTGGATGTAGAGGGCGGTTTCCCCCCGGAATGGGGCGAATCGGCCCAAAACCGAAGAGGCTTCGAGGACCCGGGCCGAGGTGGTCCCGACGGCGACGACCCGGCCCCCGGCATCCTTCCGCTCGTTGAGCGTCGAGGCGGCTTCGGCGGACAACTCGGCGAACTCGGCGTGCAAGGTGTGGTCCTCGATCCGACTCGCCTCGATCGGCCGGAACGTGCCGATCCCGACGTGCAAGGTCAGGTCGACCCGACCGATTCCTCGACGGTCCAGGCGTTCGAAGATTTCCGGCGTGAAGTGCAACCCCGCCGTCGGCGCCGCGACCGATCCGGGAACCCGGGCGTAGACCGTTTGGTATCTCGCCCGATCGCCGGTCGCTTCCACCCCTTTGCGGATGTAAGGGGGCAACGGGACCGAGCCGTGGGCCTCCAAGAGCGCCTCGGCGGTCCCGGCTTCCCCGTCGGGTCGGACCGCCCAGCGCCCTTGCCCGAGGCGGTCGAGGAGGATCAACTTCAACCCTTGGCCGACGACCACCCGCTCGCCGACCTCGGGGCGGCCTCGGGTCTTGGCGAGGACCTCCCAGTTCCCGTCGAGGAGGGTCCTGAGGTACAGCCCCTCCCAGCGCCCGCCGGTCGCCCCTCGGACCCCGACGAGCCGGGCCGGGACGACCTTCGAGTCGTTCCGGACCAGGACATCGCCGAGGGTCAGCAGTTCGGGCAGGTCGGCGAAGGCCCGATGCTCCCAGGTCGCCGAGTCTCGGCGGACGACGAGGAGCCGAGAGGCGTCGCGGGGCTGCGCCGCTTCCTGGGCGATCAACTCGGGGGGGAGCACGAAATCAAACGCCGAAGTGTCCAAGCCAGGTGCCCTTCCGCTCCGAGGGGTTGTCAGGCAAGATTGTATCCGGATCGAACCCATCGGGCGAATCGACTTGAACCGAACGAAGGACCGAGGCAACTCCCGTGGCCACAGCACCTTACCACTTGCGGACCGGATCGACCGTTTTCTACCGGGAGCGTGATGGTAAGCCGATGGCCGAGACGCCAGTCCACCAGGAAGTGATGATCGAACTGATCGTCGGCCTTCGAGATTGGTTCGCCGACGACCCGCAGGTTTACGTCGCGGGCAATCTATTCGTTTACTTCGTCGAAGGGCACCCGACCCATAACGTATCGCCCGACGTCATGGTTGTCCGGGGGGTTGACCGCGACCGCGACCGAAATTCCTCCAAGACCTGGGAAGACGGCGGGATAGGACCCGACCTGGTGGTGGAAGTCTCGTCGAAGTCGACCCGCCGCGATGACCTCCGGCACAAGTTCCTCCTGTACCGCGACGACTTGAGGGTCCGAGAATACATCCTCTTCGACCCGCTGGGCGAGTACCTCAAACCTCGGCTCCAAGGGTTCCGGCTCGAAGGGGACGACTACTTCGCCATCGACTTCGAAGCGGGCCGACTGCCCAGCGAAGTCCTCGGCCTCCACCTGGTCCCCTCGGGTCGGTCGGTCCGCTTGTTCGACCCGACCCTCGGCCGGATCGTCCCCAATCGCCTCGAAGCGCTTGCCGCCGCGAGGAAGTCCAACCGCCGCCAGTCGTCGACGATCCGCGAACAAGACCTGACCATTCGTGAGCAACAGATTGCGCTCCGCGAGCGAGAACTCACGATCGCGCAGCAAGATTTGGTCATCGGCCAAAAAGACTTGGCCCTGGGACGGGCCGAGTTGGAACGCCAACAACTGCTGGCCGAGATCGCCCGGCTCCGGTCGACGGAACGGTCGGACTGAGCCGCGTGCGACCGTTGGCCCGACTCCTGGCGACCTATCCCCACGCCCCCTGGCCCGATGCCCCGGTAAGGGTCACGCTGGCGATCACCGACCTCGACGTCGGCGGCGCCGAGCGGGCTTTGGTGGCGCTGGCCCTCGGGCTGGACCGGCGGCGATGGCGGCCCTCGGTGGTGAGTTTGTCGGGCGAAGGGGCGTTGGCCGGGCCGCTTCGGGCCGACGGGATCGAGGTCATCTGCCTCGGGGTCGACCCGAAGAGGCCAACCCAAGCGGTCGGGAAGCTTATTGGGACGCTCCGGACGCTCAAGCCAAAACTGATCCAAAGCTTCCTGTTTCACGCCAACGTCACGGTGAAGCTGGCGGCGCCGATGGCCGGTCGCCCCTGGGTGGTGGGGGGCTTGCGGGTGGCTGAGCGTCAGAGGACGTGGCATCTGACGTTGGATCGGCTCACTTCTCGGTTGTCGGTCGGCTCGGTCTGCGTGTCGGAGGGGGTCCGCCGGTTCAGCGTCCGCGAAGGGCGGCTCGACCCGGCTCGCCTGGTCGTCATCCCCAACGGGGTCGACCTGGATCGGTTCGACGTTGCCGTTCCGGTCGATCGCGCCTCGATCGGGGTGCCGCCCGGCTCGGTCTTGGCGTTGTATGTCGGCCGGTTCGACCCGCAAAAGGGGCTGGATGTCTTGCTGGACGCCGCTTCGGTCGTCGCCCGATCGCGGCCCGACTGGCACCTGGCGATGGTCGGCGACGGGCCGCTCCGGTCGCCCTTGCTCGACCAGGCTGCCCGGTTGCCCGACCTCGACGGCCGGGTCCACTGGCTCGGCCGACGCGACGACGTGCCGGGCTTGCTCAAGGCCGCCGACTTGCTGATCCTCCCCTCGCTCTGGGAAGGGATGCCCAACGTCGTCCTCGAAGCGATGGCCGCCGGCCGCGCGGTGGTCGCCACCGAGGTGGAAGGGACCGAGGACCTCGTCGTCCCCGACCGGACCGGCTGGCTCGTCCCCCCCGGCCAGGCGTTCCCCCTGGCCGAAGCCTTGATTCAAGCCGCTACCGACCCCACCCGTCGCCACCAGTTCGGCCAGAATGGTCGGGGCCGGGTCGAGGCCGAGTTCACCCCCGGGCAGGTCGTCGCCGCCTACGAACGGCTCTGGGCGGGCGTCTTGGGGTTGGATCTCCCGACGGCTTGAATCGGTCTTGTCTTTCAAGCGGAGCCGAGGGCGTCGAGATCCTCGATCGGCCGCTCACATCGAGGGCAGAGGGTCGCTTGCTCGGCTTCGAGGAACTCGACGTAAACGAACTCGCCGCACAGAGGGCAGCAGCCACAACCTTCATCGGTCGACCGGGATTTCGGCCTGGCCCGACGGCGGAGCAGGTCGGAAGGGGAAGGGACCAGGCGAGCCATTTGACTTGCGAGCGAGGCGAGCGAATCGTGCGAGAACATGGGCCAACTTGCCAGCCTTGCGGTCAGAGATCAGAGGGCCAGGCCGCCAAGGTCATACCCCTTGCCCTTGAACCGACCCGCGACCCGGATGACCAACGCGGCGACGCCCCAATGGACCGCCATCCCGAACAGGTCGATTCCGAAGTGCTTATACGCGCCGTTCGGGTCGGCGTCCGGTCCCCACAGCCTGGCGTAAGACGCTCGGATGATCGCCAGAGCGACGGCCGTCAGGACGATCATGGTCGCGACCAGCCGGATCGCATATCCACCAGATCGGGCCGACCGCCAGTGCCGAGGGATCAGGACCAGATGATTGACATAAGCCGCTGCCGCATAGGCGACGACAAGGCAAGTCGTCACGATGACCGCGAGGGTTCGGGTCGGGTGAAACGTCCGGGTCGTGGCGAACCAGAAGATCCAGACACAACCCCAGGCCAGGAGGGTCCAGAAGATCCCGCGACGCAAGTCCTCGCCTCCGATCATTGCGACTCATCGTCCCAATAAAAACGCTGCGAGCCGCCAATGGCAATCAATCAGCCGTCGGATTCGCCGCCTGGATCTCGGCCCACTTCTTCTTGGCCCGCTCGGCTTCCTTGGGCGTCAAGAGCTTCGCCCGGACCATCATGTCGATGTGCTCCTCCTCCGACATCCTTTGGAGGTTCTCCATCGCCCTGCGGATGTAATAACTCGACGTCGACACGGGCATCTCGCCAAAATCTTTCGACATCATCGACTCCTAGATTGTCCGGGTGATGCAACCAAGTTCCCAAGATGCTCGACGGGTTCCGGACACAAAGTTGAATCTGGGCGTCCCGTGAGATCCAGCTAGCAGCCCAGACGCGGCGAGCCTGACCGGCCGGGACAAAAACGCCCCGTGCGCTGTCTACGGTAGGCAAATCAGAGGTCTCGTCCATGACTTGATAGACATGTTCAAAGACCGCGCAATCCAGCTTCCTGTATTTTCGGTTGTTCTCGGGCAGAGGTTTTCCCGCGAATTCCATCGCCTTGCGGTACCTCTCAAAACTGTTCAAGAGGTATTCTACGTTACTCGGATCGAGCAGGTCGAAGCAAAAGCCGAGACGGATCATCGAAGCGACCACGGCGATCGGCTCGTTGGCACGTTTGATCTCGTCGGCGGTTGGGTTTTTCTTCCTTTTGAGTTGATCCTGCCGGAGTTCGGCCCATTTCCTGGCCTGGTCGGGGGCGTGTTCCCAGAAGTAGATCCCATGCCCCAGCCAGTCGAAGTTCCTTCGGCTCCAGCGGAAGCCTTCGATGCGGTTGATGATCCGCAGGGCGGTCGACAATCCGGTCCCGTGGTAGCCGACGACGGTTCGGTGATAATCGTCAAATCGAGCCAACAGGGAGACCTCGCGCAAGATGAGATCGATGTCGAAACCAAAGGGGATGCGAGGCCCCCTCACGCCTGCTGCAACTGGTTGATCTTGTTGTAGAGGGTCTTCAGGGCGATCCCCAGCTCCTTGGCGGCGGCGGGTTTGTTGCCGTTGTGCTTTTCGAGGACGGTCTGGATGAACTTCATCTCGACGTCGCGGAGCGTGGGGGTCCCTTCGGGGATGGCGAAGTGGGGGCCGTTGGGCGCGTTCGGGGCCCCGTGGTGCGTCGCGGTCGAGGGGCGTCGGGCGGTGTAGCCTCCGCCCTGGGTGGGCAGGTGCTCGGCGCGGATGTCGCCGCCCCCGGAGAGGATCGAGGCGCGCTCGATGGCGTTGGCGAGTTCGCGGATGTTGCCCGGCCAGTCGTGGGCGCTCAAGGCTTCGAGGGCTTCGTCGGTCAGGTCGATCTCGAGGCCCCCTCGGCGGGCGTTATAGCGCTTGATCATGTGCCGGGCCAGGGCGGGGAGGTCGGCCTTGCGGTCGCGGAGCGCAGGTAGGTGGATCTCGAACATGTTGATCCGGAAGAACAGGTCTTCGCGGAAGGCGTCGGTCTCGATCATCTCTCGGAGGTCTCGATGGGTGGCGCACAAGACCCGGACGTCGACTCGGAACGGGTCGTTCTCGCCGACCCGACGGATCTCGCCCGATTCAAGGAACCGGAGCAGTTTGACCTGGACCGACTTGTCGAGTTCGCCGACCTCGTCGAGGAACAAGGTCCCGCCGTTGGCGACCTCGAACAGCCCCTTGCGATTCGCGTCGGCGCCGGTGAAGGCCCCCTTGCGATGGCCGAACAGCTCGCTCTCGACCAGGTTCTCGGGCAAGGCGCCGCAGTTGACCGGGATGAAGGCGTGGTTGGCTCGTCGGCTCTTGTCGTGGAGGTTGCGGGCGATTAATTCCTTGCCGGTCCCGGTTTCGCCGAGGATCAAGACCCCCGCATCCGTCGGCGCGACCATCTCGATCTGGCGGCGGATCGCCTGCATCCCCGCCGTTTCGCCGACCAGGAGCGGCGTCCCTTGCACCGCCTTGAGCCGGGTTTCGAACGCCGTCGCCTTGTTCGTCAGGTCGCGGCGCTCGGCGACTCGGCCGAGCAACACCTCCAGCTCGGCCCACTTGCAAGGCTTGGTCAGGTAGTCGAAGGCGCCAAGCCGGAGCGCCTGGACGGCGGTGTCGACGGTGGCGTGGCCGGTCATGATGATGACCTGGGTCTCGGGGCTAGCCTGGCGGACCTTGGCCAGGACCTCGATCCCGGTCAGGCCCGGCATCTTGATGTCGAGCAAGGCGACGTCGTACGTCCCCTTTTCGAGCGCCTTGACCGCCGCGACGCCGTCGGGGCAGACCGTGACCTCGTGACCGATCCGAGGCAGTTCCATCTGCATCAGGTCGCGGAGGTGGGCCTCGTCGTCGGCGAACAAGATCCGGAGGCCGCCTTGAGGAGCTTTTTCCATGACTTCCTGTCCTTTTTCTATCGATCCTGAAGGGCGGGCCTCGCGGTCCCGATGCGGTCGCGCGATCCCGGTCCGGTTTTCGAGCCAAAACGATCCGAGGGACATGGCCGGGGTTACGCCTCGGCGCGGCGAACTCCCGCGATCCGGATCAGGGGCCTCCGGTGCTCCAGTTCTGGACGGTGGGCGAATCCCCGTTGATGATCCTCTGAGGCTTCTTCGGGTCGTTCGCCGCAGGTTCCACCGCCGGGGCGCCGGGGCGGACGGACTGGCGGTGGCTCCCGCAGCCGGCCAGGGCCATCGACCCGGCCACGATCAGAGAAACGAGTCGCTTCATCGTCCGGACCTCGATCACGAAAAAGTTGATTTCAGCCTCAAAGCGGCGGGCCGGATGTTCAATGGTTCCCGCCGAGCAGACTGTTGAAGAAGTTGGCGGCAACACCATCAAGCCGCCCCTGGGGCGACTCCACGGGCACCGACGAGTAAAACCGGACCTCGTGTCGTGAATCTCCGCAGCCCGATGTTGCAGCGAGGCCGACCAAGACCAGCAGCATGATTCGGCGCATCGCTCCAACCTCCGAGGGGAAAATTTGCCGGGCAACCGCGACCGGAAGCGTCAGCCCGCGAGTCGCTCCCGAGCTTCATCATCACGCCGGGCGATGGGGAAGATCGACGGGCTGGAGTCGTTGACCTTGATGTCCCGGTTCTTGGGCGGCGGGGCCGACTCGCGGGCCTGCACCGGCAGCCGGACCGAGAACCTGGCCCCCTGCCCTTCGCCGGGGCTGGTGGCCTGGATCTCGCCGTGGTGCTGGCTGACGATCCGGTGCGTGATCGACAGCCCGAGGCCGGTCCCCTTGCCGACCCTTCGCTTTGTGAAGAACGGTTCGAAGATGTTCTCGAGGACTTCGGGCGGCATCCCGCAGCCGTCGTCCTGGAAGACCATCTCGGCCATCCCCTCGGCGTGGCGGAGGTCGATCCGGAGCGTCCCGTTCTCTTCCATCGAATCCAAGGCGTTGACCACCAGGTTCAGGACGACCTGCTTGATCTCCTGGCCGTCAACATGGGCCAGGACCGCTTCCCGGGGGAGGAAGACGATGTTCTTGTGGCGGTATTTGCCCATGTGGCGGATCATCTCGACCACGCCTTGGATCAGCCCGGCGAGGTCGGTCCGCTCGCGCTGGATCTCGCCGCACCGGGAGAAGTCGAGGAGCTTTTCGGTGATGCTTTTGCAGCGGAAGGCTTCCTCCTGGACCATCCTCAGGTAGTTCTGGATCACCTTGGCGTCGGCGACATCCCCGGCGGCGAGCGTCGGGGCCAATCGGTTTTCGAGGGCCTCGGAGCAAAACGCGATCGAGGCGAGCGGGTTGTTGATCTCGTGAGCCACCCCGGCGGCGAGGAAGCCGACACCCGCCAGCCGCTCGGACCGGACCAGTTGCCGGCTCCGCTCCTGGACCTGCCGTTCCAGGTCTTCATAGGTGACCCGGAGCCGCGCCGTCATGTCGTTGAAGGCCTCGGCCAGGGCTTGCATCTCGTCGCCGGTGGTCAGGTCGATGGTGTAGTCGAACGACCCCCGCGCCACCCGCCGGACCCCTCGCTGCAAGAGGCGGATCGGGTACAGGACCCATCGGTTGAAGAGGATCGCCAGGGCGATCAGCATCGCCAGGACGGCCAGGGCCGAGAGCCAGACGATGACCCGGCCCGCCTCGTACTGCCTGCGCGAGGTCTGGGTGATGAAGAAGACGTCGCCGTGCAGCTTCTTGATCAGTTCCAGGCCGCTGTGGACCAGCCGGTCGAAGCGCTTCGAGGTCGGCACGTCGGCGGCGATCTCGGGGTGCGAGGCCAGCCAAGCGGCCGTCCCGGGCAACTTCGGCTGCGCCATCTCGGTCGGGTCGATCCGGTTGAGGATCGCCGCGAGGTCGTTGTCGATCCCGAAGGCGAGTTTCCGCTCGCTCAGACCATCATCGACGCGGTTTCGCCGATCCGCGTTCTGCTTGAGTTGTCCGAAGTAGTCCCCAAGCGCCTTCCTTGCGTCGCGGGCGGCGTCTTGGATAGCGGCTTTTTCGGCGGGCGAGTCGCTCCGAGGAACTTCCAATCGGGCGACATGCGTGATCAATTCCTTCGACGCCCCGAGTTCTCGGAGCAAGTCGGTGTGCATCAAGTTGCTTTTGTGGAAGGCGTCGAGGCCGAAGACCGCCCCCCCCAACAGCGTGAGCATCATCCCGACAACCAGGCTGAGCCCGGCGATCAGCTTGACGCGGATGGGCCATTTTGGCATGTGGGTGCGACCTCCTTGTCGCGATGTCCATCATCCATTGATCGATCAATTCCACTTGGCGAAGGGTTCGAAACCCTCCGGAGCGGCGGGACTATACCACACCTCACCCCCCCCTTCAAAGCCGACTCATCCGGATTTCCTCAAGTCTGGACAGACTGTAACCGAACCTGGACACTTCACGACCCCAACTGATCGATGGCCCCGGTCTCGAACGCCAGGACCAAGGCCAGGGCGAGGATCAACGCCAGGGCGACCCGGAGGCGGTTGACGCTCGACTGGAACCGACGCTCAGCCTCGGGGTGGTTTTCGAGGGTTTCGAGGAAGGCGACGCGACGGGCGATGCTCCCGTGCCTCCAGGATCGGGCGGTCGGGTCGATCCCATTGAGGCTGGCGACGGCACGCAAGGCGTTGATGAAGGTCCGCAAGCCGACCGGGCAGATCGGCGCGGTCTTGTCGAGCCTGGCCAACGTCGACGGCGGGAGCGCCTGAGGGTCGAGGTGCGGGGGGCAGTCGGGCTGGTCGCACGACACCGCCCGGCAGCCGAACACGTCGGCCTGACGCTCGAACCGCCTCGACAGGTGGCCGAACACCAGGCCGAAATAGGCCAGGGCCACCAGGAGGACCGACGCCCCTTGCGCCGCCGTCGCCCAGGCCGGACGGGCGGCGAGCGGGAGGATCACGCGGACGAACCGCTCGTCGAGGGTCGCCCCGGCCAGGGTGATCACCCCGACACTCCCGACGAAGAACAGGCCGAAGAACGCCAGGTGGCGGTGGCGGGCATGGCCAACCTCGTGGCCGAACACGGCGGCGATCTCGTGGTCGTTCAGCCCGTCGATCAGGGCGTCGGTCAGGAGGACGTAGCGATACCAGGGAGATGCGCCCGTGACCCCGGCGTTGACGGCCGCCCCGTCGGTGTCCCAGACCAGGATGTCCGAGCACCGGAACCGGTAGCGGGCGGCGACCCGTTCCAGCCGATCCCGGAGCGGGCCGGGCGGGAGCGAGTACGTCGGCCAGCTCAGGCGAACGAACGCCGGGGCCAGGACCAGGACCCCACCCCCCAGGACGATCATCAAGCCAAGTTGGAAGTCGGGGTCGGCCACTTTCGTCGGCCAGATCACCCGGGCGAGATCCTGGCCAAAAGCGAAGATCAAGGCTGCGGGCAGGACCATCCCGAGCGACTGCCGGGCCTGGCCCACAACGTATCGAATCGCCGAGATCGGTCGAGGAGGCGACCCGAGCAAAGATCCCGAACCGGCCCGAATCATCTGGTCTCCGCCGGCCAGGCCCCACCAGCCCGCCAGTTGAGCTATCAAGAACGGGGCGAGGATCAGGAGCTCATCGACCAAGACCGAGTCGCGCCAACCCCAGACCGACCGGACCACCTCGGGCCAGCTCAACACCAGAACGCCCCAGGCGTATCCGCCCAACGTCAAGCCCGCGACCAGCTTCGAACCCCATCGGAACAACCAGCGAGGGCCGGGCACCGACCGCCATCCCGGGTTCCTCGACCGGACCCCGACCGCCACCGACACCAGCCGGGCCAGGACCCCGACCACCGCCACCAGGCCGACGACCACCTCGACGCGAAACGGCACCGACTCCGGGGGGACCACCACCGGAGGCACGACCGAATCCGCCCCGAAGGCCAGGAACAAGGCGGCGAGCAAGAACAAGGGCATCGGCGACAATCCTTCCGACCGTTGAAGGGGCTTGGCCGATTATGAGGCGAGCCCGGCCGGGTCGTCAAGCTTGGAGCCGAGGGTCAACGGTTCGACGTCGCCCGGATCTTGTCCTTCAGGTCATTGAAGGCCGACCGCATCTGCTCGCGCTCGTCCTGGTATCCTTCGATGCTCTTCTCGTATTGGGCGTTGGCGGTTTCCAGCCCTCGGATCGCCTCGGCGTCGTCGACCGCCCTCTGGGTCAGGTCCTGGTTCTGGACCTTGAGGCCGAGGTTCGAGTCCTTGAGATGCGCATTCTCGGACCGAAGTCCCTGGACCACTTTCTGGGCGTCGTCGAGCCGGGTTTTCGGGACGAAGGAGCATCCCGAGGGGCAAACGGCCAGCCAGGCCCCGAATAGGGCGACCACCCGGGCTCGAACCGACCTCGATCGCTCGGACATGACGCTTCGACTCCCTTCGAAGGCGACCGGAACCCACCCTGATACCAATCCCAGAAATGCATCACAGATCGCAAATTGCAAAGAAAAGTCAATCAAATGCTTTGCAATTCACAATCCTGCAATTTGCCATGAGAATCATTTTGGGAACCCTCCGACTCGACCAATCCCCCCCTTCGCGTCGAAGCGAAGGGGGGACCATCACCACCAATCAACCGAACAGCCCGGCGATCTGCTTGATCAGGCCCGAGGCCGGGCCGGCTTCTCGGAACTCGTAGAGGTTGCGGATCAGGTCGATCGAGAACACCATTCCCGTCAGGACGAGGAGCGAGGTGAAGCCGAGCAGCCCCACCCAGATCCCGCCCCACTCGGCCTGGGGGCCGGCGGCGACCAGGCGGCTCCCGACGCCGGAGCTGGCGGCGACGGTCGAAGGGGTGGCGACGTCGGATTCCACGTCCCAACCGCTCGAACTCCCTCCGCCCGACGAGTCGGCCTCGAAGTCGTCATCGTCGGCGACCAGGGCGGCCCCCATCGCGGTGGCGGCGTTCTGGTCCACGTCGTCCTCGTCGAGGGCGAACACCTCGGACGCCGAGTCGGCTTCCTCGATGTCGAAGTCGCTCGACCGCTCCAGTTGCACGGTCCGGTCGTCGCGGTCGCCGTCCAGGGCGTCAACTTCGAGGGAGAAGTCGGTGTCCTCGAAGATGTCCTTCTCGGACATCCCCAGCGAGGTCGCCCCGGGGTCGGCGGGTTGGACCTTGGCGACGGGGGCGGGGGCCTTGGCGGCAGGCGGCGGCGGGGTCGCCGCGACCGGCTTCGGCTTGGGCGGGGCGGGCTTGTCGTCGGCTTCGAGCGGGGCGAGTTCGATCGAGTCGTCCGACAGGTCGAACGCCCCGCCGACCCCTTGGAGGTTGATCCCCGAGTCGCTGGGGCGGGCGAGGTTGATCCCCGACGCCGAGGGCAAGGCGGCGGTGACATCCGAGTCGCTCGGGCCGGCCAGGGGGGTGGCTTCGAACTCGTCGCTGGCGTCGAGCGCGGTCAACTCGAAGTCGCTCCCGCTCTCGGGCTGGAGCGCGGCGGCGATGTCGCTGGAGGGCGTCAGCTCGAAGTCGCTGCCCGAGTCCCCTTCGGCGGCGCCGATCTCGGCCGAAGAGCCGGGCCGGGCCCCGCCCACGGGGGGATTTTGCTGGCCCAGGGCGCCGAGTTCGGGGAGCGAGCCTTCGTCGTCGGTGACCAGGGTCACGTCGGAGTCGCTCGGCGAACCGGACTCGAACGGCATCAGGCGGACGTCGGAGTCGCTGGCGTCCTTGAGCGGCTTGTCGGGGATGAGCCGGACGTCGGAATCGCTCGGGACCTTGCCCGCAGGCTTCATCCCGATGATCGTCGAGCTGGAGTTCGACAGCGAGCCGGTCGGGAGGGTCAGGTCGTCGAACTGGATGTCGTCCTCGCTGTCGGTCGGGTTCGAGGGCACGACCGGGTGGGCGCCGGTCTTGGCCCCGAGGTCGGCCGAGTCGGTCCCGAGTTGGAACTCGGACAGGTCGAATTCCTCGCTGGCGCTGCCGTCGGGGACTTCGAGTTCGAGGTCGGACAACGACAGGTCGGGGTCCGAGCCCAGACCTCGGCGACGGGCCAATTCATCGACGTCGGCGACGCGGAACTGCCACGACCCGCTGTCCATGAAGGCCCGGACCTCGCGGTGCTGAGCCTTGAGCTTCAGGTCTTCGGGGCTCAAGCCTAGGACGCGGGCGGCTTCTTCGAGGGTGTAGAACTGAGCCATCGACGTGCTCCTGGCGATCGAGGTGATCGGCCGAATCTGGGCGGCCGTTCGGGGCGATTCTCAAAAAGGGCCGGGTCGGTCGAACGAGGTCGAGACGCGACTTGGGAGCAAGCACGCCGACGACTTCCGCCGGCTACTTGGCCATCGACTTGACCATCTGCTCGATGGCGGACACTTCGGGAGGCTGATTGTTGAACTCGGAAAGTCGGAGATCCCAGCGGTACTGGCGGGCGGCTTCGAGTTTCACCAAACCGCCCCCTTTGCCCCCGGAAGGATCAACGCGATACACGGCGAACGCCTGGTTCTTCGTGTCGATCAGGTACAACATCTGCGCCGAAGACCCGTTAGACGTGGAAGTGAAGGCGATGGTTCCATTCGAGTCGGCCACCGGCCCCGCCCCTTGCGCCCGGGCCGAAGGGCCATACCCGCCGCCCCACCACGCCAGGACCACGCCGATCGCCAAACCCGGCAAACCGTAAGTCGCCACCCCACCCCAATGCTTCGAGGTCATCGCCCGATCCTCCCTGTTGAGTGCCCGACCCCTCGTCCGTCGAGGAATCCCGCGTCGATTCGACCTACCAACCCAACCACCCTCATCGAATGGGAATCGGCCCGACGCGAGACAACCGCGCCTCCTGGCCTACCCGTCACATCCAGTTTAACACAAAAGCCGGTCGGCGAAGCTCGAAAACCACGAAACCGAGAATCTGATCTCAAGTCACCCGCCAATCCGACCGAATCGGACGACCAATCCATCACCGCCTATCCTACCGGAACGCCAAAGCCCGGCAAGATCAATGCGTGACGAACTACCCGAAGCTATTTTGTAAATTTTGCGAAATCTGTGGAGTAGCCACTTGCGTTCGGATCTGCCGGTCGTTCTAATTTGCCCCGTCGATCAACGCTGATCGTGAAAGCATACACACCCTGGATCACGCACCCATGAGCCGCTCCCCCCTCGGCCTCCGCAACGGACGAAAATGCCGCCGGTTTCGCCCCTCGGTCCAATCGCTCGAATCGCGCGAACTCTTGACGGTGATGGTCGGCGACGGCAGCTTCGAAGCGGCGGTCGTCGGCAATGGGAATTTCGTCTATGGGCCGTCCGGCACGCCCTGGACGTTCAGCGGCACGGCGGGAGTGACGGGCAACAATTCGTCGTTCGCCTCGGCACGGCAGAATGCCCCCGACGGCCAGCAGGCCGCCTTCATCCAGCAAGCCGGGTCGATCAGCCAGCAGGTTTCCGGCTGGACTGCTGGTTCCTATCATGTCACCTTCGCCGCCGCGCAAATTTATAATTCGAACCAGGATTTCCAGGTCCTGGTCGACGGATCGGTCGTCGCCACCTTCCAGCCGCAAACGGCGACCTCGTACCTCTACTATACGACGCCTTCCTTCACGGTCGCCGCCGGCGATCACACCATCACTTTGCAGGGGATCGATAGCTCCGGCGGCGACGACGTGGTCCTGGTCGACAGCGTCGTCGTCTTCCCGGCGACGCCCGGCGTGCCCGTCGTCAACGACCCGAGCTTCGAGCAGGCCCCGGTCGCGCCGGGCAGCTACGCCTACAACCCCCAGGATTCCTACTGGGACTTCCAGGGATCGTCTGGCGTTTCCAGCGACAATAGCGCCTTCACGTCTTCGAACCCGCCGTCCCCGAACGGGACGCACGTCGCCTTCATCCAGGGCGGCTCGTCGTTGATCCAGACGGTCGTGGATTGGTCCACCGGCAGCTACCAGGTCAGCCTCTCCGTCGCCCAATGCGGGGTTGGCGACCAGTCGGGCGAGGGAATACAGGTCCTGCTCGACGGGGCGGTCGTCGGCAGCATCATGCCTTCGAGCACCAGCTACCAGACCTACACCACCCCGAACTTCCCGGTGACGGCGGGGTCGCACGCGCTGAGCTTCCGGGGGCTGGATGCGTCCGGGAAGGGAAATACGGTGCTCATCGACGGGGTGGGAGTGGGCGAGGTTTCGGGGGGCGACGGCTTCAACCCCCCGCCAGCACCGGTTATCACTTCTCCCGCGTCCGCTTCGCCCTCGGATGTGACTGGGACCACCACGCAATTGAGCGTCGGCGCGTCCGTCGATGGCGACGCATCAAGCCTCATCTACTCGTGGGCCGTAACAGCAAAGCCGGATGGTTCGTTCAATCCGCAGTTGAGCGATAACAATTCGAACTCGGCGAGTAACATCACGGCGACATTTACATCAGCCGGTAATTACACGTTCTTGGTCACGGTCGACAATGACGGTTCGTACGCTTTTAGTGAAGTGATGGTGACGGTCGAGCAGACGGTGAGTCGAATCGCGGTTTCGCCTCCGATCGCTTTCGTCTACACGTTCAATAGCCAGCAAATGACAGCGATCGCATACGATCAATTTGGGCAAGCAATGAGACAACAGCCTTCGTTCTCGTGGTCGCTTCAATCTGGTGGATCGGGGTCGATCTCTTCGACAGGATTATATAGTCCTCCCGATAATCTAAGTAACCAAGACACCGTCAATGCTTTTGCCGACGGTATTATGAGCAATACAAAAATCTTTACCAAGAAGTTCCCAATTTTGGATTTTATGCGCTATTCCACGTCTCCGCCTAAGATTATTACAAACCAGTTTGCGGGAGTAAACTTTTCGACTGATCCGGGATTCTTCGCTTACGACCAGTCTTTCCCTGGCTACGTAGGATATGTTTTGGAGCCCGCCCCATATATTCCTGTTGGCGGTCAAGGAACTCCCAAGTTAGGGAACCTTTACGTTGATTTTGAAGAGCCGGTGGACAATCTTGTTTTCTCGGCTAGTAGTTTCTCTGGCATGGCTGTTAATGGACAAGTAAGAATTTTCCAAAGTGGTAGCTACTCAACTACCGTTGATCTCAATCCTCTCCATTCCCCTTATCTTGGCACGAGGTTAGATTTATCCGCATACAAGAACATTACCAGGATTGAAATTACCAATGGAAGCTCGAACGTGTTTGGCTACTTTTCCTTTGATCCTAATGTTGTGAACCTTACTGCTCATCGGACCGGCGATCATCAAGGGCAGGTTGTCACTGACGCAGTCAAGGCAAGCGGCGACCCTTCGAAATATGTGGTCTTGACCGATAACAGCTATGTCCAAGCCGATGGCACTCCTGCTCTCGCTTCCAACACGGCTGATATTCCCGGTTCGGGCAGCGGAGTAAGCCCCATCAATCCAGCCCAAACGACGTCGAATGGCGGTACAGGGGATACGGATCTGGCTCAGATCACTCTCAGCCAACTTCCTCCGGGCCGAACGGACGGGAAGATGACGATCGTTCTCTCCGACCCGACTACCGTTCGTCTCTTCAAGTCCGACGGGTCACTTCTTTACGCCGACGGAGTAACCGACTCCGGGGCGCTGACTCTCGATCTTTCCAACCCGAGCGGGTATCTTGCTGGACTCAGATCGGGCGACATCAATATCTGGGTCGAAGGGGTCCATCAAGCCCCCGATTTTCATTTCTCCTTGCATTACGAGGATAAATACGGCGACAGCTTTGTCAGTGATGAGATCCGCATGGATATTGCCGACTGGTCGTTCCGCAGTTACGACGGAACTCCATTGGATGCTGTTCAGCCGGTCTGGGGGTCGGCGCTGCTGGCCGAGGTCCAGCAAGCCAGTTCTTTGGGAGTGCAAGGCAGTGTCAATGAAGTTCCCGAAGATTTCTTCTACAAAAACCTAATCATGGGTTTGGCCACAACCATTCAGGCGAACTTGAAGGTCTCCTCGGACGGTGACCAAACGGATACTTATGTCGATGATCTTCGAAACTTCTCGAATGGGCTTGTCTCGAATCACTTTGCAGCCCTTTACGGCTCGGAGGAGATTCTTGGCGCTGATCCCGACCCTGCGTTTACGGCGGATCAGCGTCAACAGATTTTGAACATCCTGGGCCTGAACGTCGTTCACAACCCGGCTGCTTCATCGACATTCACACTTGGACCGGCCGACAACCCCACGGACAGTTTCACACGGAAGTTGCCGATAAAGCCGGACTTAAAGATCGCGATGAATAATGCCAGCGGCATCTACAACGCTGGCGACCACATCACCGGGGCCGTTTCCGGTGACAATGGGTCCGGCTGGAACTTCACAGTGAATTTGTTGGATTTTCAAGGCAAAGTCGTCAAAACGGTCAAGGGGAACAACCCAACAAGCTTCGACTTCGTAGCCGATCAACCAGGTTACTACACGCTCGCGGTGGCCGGCTTGGATAGCGAGACTAGAATGCTGATTGCGATGGCGAGGGGCGATGGGCCTGCGGCCACGAAGGCACTCGACTTAATCACTCCGTTCAATTCGATTCTTCTCGATGTTTTACCAGCGGGACAGCCAGCGAATCCTTGGCAAATGCAGGCTTGGCAAGCTCTCCAGGGTAACAGCGGCGTACCGGGCGACCCAATCAACCGAAATCGGCTCATCTCGTCGCTCTACGCTCAGATGTATAACGATCCAAGCCAGAACCTCAAAGGCCCGGACGGTCAGACCGTCTTCAAGTGGTCAGGGATGGCCGCTCTAGCCTCGCAACTTGTTGGGAGTGGAATGGCCAAGGCTCAGGCCGTTGTGGACGCTCCAATAGTTGGTACGGCGTCGGTCTTGCAAATCGTGCCCGAACCGGCGAAGGGTATTCAATTACTGTCCCAAGGCAACCTCGACGTTTTCATGGACATGTACCCGCAAATGCTGGCGTACAAATCCGGGGCAATGACCGAGATTCAGAAAATGCTGGATAACAATCAAATCCAGTTGGCTCAGTTCCAGGCTTGGCAACAGATTTCTCAAGGGCAGCAAACTGGTAATCAGCAACTCGTGTGGGACGGTAATCAAGCTCTTCTTAGATACGAGCAACGGTTCACCCTTCAAAATGGGGCATACATTGCCGATTTGGCGTACTTCAATAAAGTGACGAACTCCCAGATCCCGCTTACCAACACTCAAATTCCGATGATTCCGGCTCTTACGTCCCCTATCCCTGGCGATGATAGCACGTTCCAGTCGTTCCGCGCCACGACCAACGTCAAGGATCAGGACGGCAACCCCATCGCCTCCAACGTCAGCGTCGGCGATTTCAACGCCCGCTGGGCCTGGATTATCCAGAAGCAGTTGCCGGTGTACCAGAACACATGGAGCGTCGCCAACCCGACGATCGACGTCAGAAAGTTACTCAGCGGAGGCTACAAGTGATGAGCCTAAAGGTGACTACGCGAACTGTCATCATCGCGGCGGCGACCTTGTTCCTAGGGTGGGCGGGCTTCTCGATGACAAACGACGAACCATCTGAAAATCAACTCAAACAATCGCCGTTGCCTCGGCTTATCTCGGTTGAACTTCTTGGAACGACCAAGGAGATTACTGGTGTCACTGTTCCCGCCCACATCCTGACTGGTAAGCGACCGGGATTCTTTCAAGTTGACGAGCCCTCGGTCGTCACCGTGACCCTACCCGGTGTTCGAGTCGTGACGATTCCGGTCAAGACAGCTTTTGTCAACACTGAGATCGATGTCAAAACGAAGTCCGCGATCGTCGTCGATATTGACTTGCTGCCGCTACCCAAGGGGTTGCCGTTTCGCGAGGCGGTGGCGGAGTTCCGTCGGCTATTGCGAGATATGAAGATCGAACCGGACGAACTCATGCGCAAACAAATGTCCACCTGGCCCGACGACTCCGGTTACCACATCTACCGAACTGGCGTTAACCTCAATGAGAGCGTCAAATTTATGGTTGATGTGCGGCCCACCCCAGGCAACGATGGCTTCTATCTGGTACTCACCTTCTCAGCTCTTGGTGATGCTCGTCGGGTACTGTGGGACGCAACGTTCAAGCCTGCGGCCAATGGGCCTTCGAGTAGTGCCGGCGTCAGCAAGAAATAATCGGCGGCATCGAAAACCATTCGCTCCTCCAACCCTCCGGCGATGACAGCACGTTCCAGTCGTTCCGTTCCACGCCCGGCGTCCAAGACCAGGACGGCCACCCGATCGTCCCCAACGTCAGCATAGGCGACTTCAACGCCCGCTGGGCCTGGATCATCCAACGCCAGTTGCCGGTCTACCAGAACGGCTGGAGCATCGCCAACCCCACCATCGATATCCAAAAACTCCTCGCCGGCGGCTACAAGAGCTTCTGATACCCAAGCCAGGCCAACGAAAAGGGTGGAAGGCTTCATGCTGACCAAGACGACGCTGCAAGCCGCCGTCATCGCCCCACGCGGTGTCGGTTCCGACCATCGTCATCCAAAAACTGCTCAGTGGAGGCGACAAGTGATGCCGACCAAAGCCACCCTGTGGGCCACCGTCGCGTTGACGGCAACGCTTGTGCTGGGAGCGGGAAAACTCATGATGGGTGACAAAGGTCCCGAAAAAGCTCCTCTCGTTCCGACGACGCCACTGCGGCGCGTGTCGATCTGGCTTTTCGAACCGGCCAGTCGCATCAAGGGGGTCGCCGTACCCAGCCAGGTTCTTGGAGCGGCACGAGGGAGCAACTTTTTCCAGATCAATGAGCCTGCGATCATCTCAGTCACCCTCCCGGGAGGCAAAGAAGTGACCCTCTCAACCAAAACGGCGTTCATCACTACAGAGGTTGATGTCAGATCGAAGACCGCGTTTGTCGTTAATGTGGCGCTGCTGCCGTTGCCCAAGGCCGTCCCCTACGGCGAGGCGGTCGCCGAGGTCCATCGCCTACTCCGCGAGATGGGCGTCGAGCCGGACGAGGCGATGCGTAAGCAGATGACCGCCTGGCCCGGCGACTCCGGTCCTCTCAAGTACGGGGCGGGCATGTGGTTCTCCGATCGTGCCGGGCTGGGGGTGGAGTTACGATCGACCATCGACAACGAATGGTTCGCGGTTTTTAATTTAGCAGTCCCCGCTGAGGCGACCCGGTCCTTCTGGGACCCTTCATTCAAAGCTACGACGAAGCTAGATGGTGCTGAGGGCAAGAGCACCAAGATAGGTCAAATTCCGATCGGTAAGTGAAGTGCCAATTGATTCATGATACCTCCTTCGGAAACTACAACGCCCGCTGGGCCTGGATCATCCAACGCCAGTTGCCGGTCTACCAGAACGGCTGGAGCATAGCCAACCCCACCATCGACATCCAGAAACTCCTCGCCGGCGGCTACAAAAACTTCTGAGGCGTTACCCCACGAACTGCGGAACGGAGGTGGCCTCATGACGGCCAGAGCGAACGTAAGATCCGCTGCCGTTGCGACGGCGGTCCTGATCCTGGGATGGATGGGCTTCTCGATGTCCGACGACGCATCGCTTCAAGACACGCCTCCGCAAACATTGCCGCCTCGGTCGATCTCGGTGCGCCTGCTCGGCCCGGCTTCGGAGATCACTGGCATCGCGGTGCCGAAGAACCTGGCCAGTCAGAATGATACCTATCTGCATGCCCCCGAGCCGAGCGAGGTGACCGTCCGGCTTCCGAGGGATCGGATTATCCGGTCATGGTCCAAGCTGACCTCGATCAACGCGGACCACGGCATCGTCGTCGACATCTATTTACTGCCATTGCCCAAGGCAGTGCCGTTTCGCGATGCCGTGTCCGAGTTGCGACGCATCCTGCGTGAGATGAAGATCGAGCCGGACGAAAAGATGCTGAAGGATCTGGATGGCTTGCCCGACGACTCCGGCCCTGTCAGCTATCGCACCCAGGTGAGCCTGGGCTCGGACATGATCTTCCTGGCCAAGATACGTCCTGCTCCTGACGCTGGCTTTTACCTAGCCCTCACTTTTGCGGTCGAGGCCGACGCTCGTCGGGTGTTTTGGGACCCGACGTTCAAACCCAAGACCACCCCGCTTCCGAATGGTGCCGATAAGCAGAGCAAGTAATAAGCATAGCTGGGTCTTCAGCCAGCCTACGGGACTTAGTAGGTAGGCTGGGTCTTGACCCAGCCTACGGGACTGAGCAAGGTCATCGCTCTTTGGCAACCAAGAAGATCGGCGGTCTGACCTCGCGAACCTGGCGAGACCGGAGGTCGGCGAAGCTGCGCGTGGAACTGGCGCGATCGATCCGACGAAGGTCGAGCCTGGGTTGACAGGATCGGCCAGATGGATAGAGTCGGCAGGGTTGGTTGGCCGACATGAGTCATGATTGACCTGTCCGTTCCTTTCCCCAATCGCACGAACGAGCCGGCCTTGTCCGCTGAACCCGCCTTGCCCAGCCCGGTCCACCGCCCGGTCTTGCTCGCCGAGGTCGTCGAATGGCTCGACCTCCGCGAAGGGATGGTGATCGTCGACGGGACGGCGGGGGCCGGGGGACATTCGGGCGCGATCGCGGATCGGGTGGGGGCGTCGGGCCGGGTGATCGCCCTGGACCGCGACCCGGAGATGCTCGAACTGGCCAGGGGGGCGACGGAGGGGAAGCCGGTCACCTTGATCCGGTCGAGCTATGCCGACCTCGACCGGGTCCTCAACGACCTGGAGTTGGATGGCGTCGATGGGATCTTGCTCGACCTCGGGTTGTCGTCCGACCAGTTGGCCTGGGGGCACCGGGGGTTCTCGTTCGCGACCGACGGCCCGCTCGACATGCGGTTCGACCCGAAGGGGCACACCTCCGCCGCCGACCTCGTCAACGACCTCGACGCCGAGGAACTGGCCCGAATCCTCTTCGAATATGGCGAAGAACGCCACAGCCGACGGATCGCCCGTCGGATCGTCGAAGCCCGGAGGGTCGAGCCGATCCTGACCACCGCCCGGCTCGCCGAGGTGGTCCGCAAGGGGGTCCCCGGCAAGTGGGGGGCGATCGACCCGGCCACCCGGACCTTTCAAGCCTTGCGGATCGAGGTCAACGACGAGCTGGCGATGCTCGACGACCTGCTTGCCAACGTCGCCGGGTACCTGAATCTAGGCGGTCGGGCGGCAATTGTGAGCTTTCACTCGTTGGAAGATCGCCGGGTCAAGCATTCGTTCCGCGACGACCCGCTCTTGACCGTGTTGACCCGCAAGCCCGTCACCGCGACGGCCGAGGAACTGGCCACAAACCCCCGAGCGCGAAGCGCGAAACTGAGGGTCGCCCAGCGATGTCCGGACCAGAATGGACCCCCAAATACCCCGACACCCCGGTCGAAGGCCGACCGCTGAGCGGTGGACTCGGCGTCGACGGCTCGATCCACCACCCACCGCTCGGGCCGAACCCGTTCGGGGCCGAGCGGGCCAGGGAGTTCGACCGCTCGCAGTTCGACCGGGACGACGCCGAAGCCGAGGCGAACCGCCTCGCCGATGAAGGGGCAACCGCCCGGCCCGGCAAGCTGCTCGCGCTGGTCGGGGCGGTTGGCTCGGTCTTCAAGCGCCGACACAAGGCGGATCGGCCTTCAAGCGAATCCACCTCGGTAGACTCCGATGTCGACGACTCCGAGGAAGACCTTGACCCGAAGCCGTCGAGGCGATGGGCTCCGTCCACCTGGACCTGGGAAACCCGGGTCGGGGTGGCCGCCGTCCTGTCGTTCCTGATCCTGGTCGGCGTGTTCGTCCGAGGCAAGTGGGTCAAGCTCGAACTCCCCAAGAAGGACGGCGAGGAAGTCGCGTCCAAGGCCCCCGAAACTCCGGAGCCGGGCGACACGCCTAAGTCGCCGATCGTCGCGGCAAAGCCCCCCGGCAAGCCGACCGACCCCTCGAAAACCAGCCCGCCCATGCCCGACCTGGCGGTCGGCACCAGCCCTCGACTCCACGACACCCCAACCACCGCCGACCCCAACCGCATCCCGGAGGCCCCTTCGCCCGGGACCGAGGTGTCGCTGGCCACCGACCCCCGCTCGACGCCCGAACCGACCTCGCCACCCGACGCCGGGCTGCCGACGATGCCACCTCCGGTCGGGACCGAGTTGTTGACCCAGGCTTCGACCGGCGACACCTCCAAGCCGCTCGAAATGCCCGGACCGATCGGCGACGCTCCCACCTTGCCGACCAACGACCCACCCGGCGGAAGCCTCCCATCGATGCCCGCCAATGTCGCCAGCAATCCCGCCGAGGTGAAGCCTGGTCCCGAGGCCAAGCCCAACGAACCGGCCAGTCCCTCCCCTTCAGGAGTGGGAATCGACTTTCCGGCGGAAGTGGTCACCCAGACGCCCCAGCCCTCAGATCCGCCTCCGGCCACCGAACCGCCGGCTCAACCTGCGATCGTCGCCGAGACCACGCCTCCCCCCCAGGTAAGCCCGCCCCGGGCCGAGCCGAAGCCGGAGGTCGCGGCGGCTCCGCAACCGGCGAACCCGCCTTCGGGCCTAGAAAAGGTTCCCGCCCCGGCGCCGGGGAGTTCGGCGTCGGCGATGGGTCCGGGTTGGGTTGCCCTTGCCCCGAGCGCCAGCAAGCGTCCGGGAGCGATCTCCTCGGGCGACCCCGGGATCTCCGACGCTTCGAGCGGGGTCGACTCCCTGGCCACAACCTCGCCCTCGCCTCGGCTCTCGGACGGCATGTCGCCCCGAGACGACCCGGCTGCCGGCGATCCCAAGGGGGAGGCGGTCCCGCATACGGTCGAACCCGACGAGAACTTCTGGACGATCTCGAAGAAGTATTACAGCTCGGGCCGCTACTACAAGGCGCTCCACAAGGCCAACGCCCGCCAGGTGCCCGACATCGCCAAGCTTTACGTCGGGACGGTGATCCGGATTCCGCCGCCCGAAGAGCTCGACCGCTCGCTGATCGACCCGCCCGCACTCGGGGCCGCCATCGACGGTCCGTCGGTCAGTCGGGTCTCGGCACCGAAGTCCGTCGACGCCGACTCCGAGTTGGCCCCAACCCGTCGAGCCCGGCCCGGCCTCCGACGGGCCAGGAACGAGCCGGTCGAGGAGCCGAGGCGACCGACCTACAAGGTCAAGCCCAACGACACCCTCCGGAGCATCGCTCGCGACACCTTGAGCGACAGCAAGCGATCCCTGGAGATCTACAACCTCAACAAAGACATCCTCGACGACCCCAAAACCCCCCTGACGCCGGGGTCCAGCTTGACCCTGCCCGAAGACGCCGTGATCGGCCGCAAGATCCGATGAACAAATTGAGCCACGGATGAACACGGATCAATCACTGATTAATTGATAAAATTCAATCAGTGATTGATTTGTGTTCATCCGTGGCTAAGTTGCTGCTTGATTTCAGGCGGAGGCTCGACCGAGGGCGGGGAAGCGGTCGCGGAGGATCTGGGCGGCCTCGGCGGCGTCGTCGAAGGGGACGACGCGGTCGGCCAGGACCTGGTGGGCCAGTGTCCCTTTGCCCGCGATCAGGACGCCGTCGCCGGGTTGGGCGTCGGCCAGGGCGAAGGCGATCGCGGCCCGGCGGTCGAGTTCGACCCGGACCCGACCGGGGTGGAACATCCCGCCTCGGATCTCCTCGATGATCGCGTTCGGATCGTCGCTTCGGGGGTTGTCCGAGGTCAGGACCACGAGGTCGGCGCCCGCTTCGACGGCTCGACCGATCTCGGCTCGTTCCGCTTCTTTAGATAAACTGGACTGATCGCGGCCCTCCGCCCCGACCACGCAGATCACCCGACTGGGAGTGATGGCCCGGAGTTGGGCCAGGGTCCGGGCCAGTTGCTCGGGGGTCCGCCCCTGGTCGACTCGGACCTCGAAGGGCTGGCCGAGTCGGATCGGCTCGAACCGGCCGGGGATTCGGGCGACCGACTCCAGGCCTCGGACCACGGCGTCGGCCGAAACCCCTTGCGACCAGCCGACGGCGGCGGCGGCGAGGGCCCGCCGGACCGTCGAGTGCCCGCCGCCGACCCGGAGCGTGACGACCACGTCGCGGTCGAACCCCCGGAGCACGAACCGGCTCGAACCGGCCTCGACCCGCTCGATCACCGCCGAGACGTTGGCGCGGGAGGTGGAGTCGAGGTCAAGATCCACCCCGAACGTTACCCGGCGCGCTTCGAGGTTCACGGCGCCCAGGACGTCGGCCTCGGGGTCGTCGGCGTCGATCACGACCGCCCCCCCGGCTTCGACCCGTCGGATCAACCGGGCGTAGGAACGTCGTCGATCGCCTCGACCGTCGCCTTCGCCCAGGTTCGCCACCACGGCGGCGGCCAGGGGGATTCCGTCGACCCCTCGGCGGTCGATGCTTCGGTGGTCGACCTCCAGGATGGCGGAGTCGCACCGCTGGCCGATCATGTTGGCCAGGATCGTCGCAAGTGCCGATCCATCCAGGGTTTTGGGGCCAAGTGCCCGGATCGAGTCGCCATCAAACCACGACGACGCCCCGACCGAGCCGACGACGCGCCCCTCGGCCCGGAGGATGGCCCGGAGGAACGAACCCACCGCCGACTTCCCGGTCGAACCCGTCACGCCGACGATCGGCAAGGTCTCGCCCGGGTCGCCCGCCAGGGCATGGCTGATCCGGGCGTGAGCCGATCGGGTGTCGCCGACGACGACTTGGAGCCGCCCCGCCTCGGGGCAAGGCCGCTCGACCACCACGCCCGCCGCCCCCCGCTCCAGCGCCCGGGCCACCATCAGGTGCCCGTCGTCGCCGCCTCCGTCGCTCTCATCCCCCCGGACGGCCACGAACCACTGGCCGGGGTCGAGCGTCTTCGGGTCGCTCGAACAACCCGAAACTTGCCCGTCCGCACACCCAACAAATTGCGCATCGGGCAAAAGCCGACGCAAACTGATCGAAGGAACCCCACTCTTGTGGGACCGGTCGAGAAACCATCGAGCCATCGGTTGAAGCCTCCGTGCAAGCCATCCCGGGGTTGCCGATCGGTGGGCCAAGCCGCGAAGCCTCATGCCTCGCCAGCCTTCAGGCCCACCGCCCCGACCATCGCCATCGACGTCGGGTCGCATTGGGATTCTCCCCCGCCCCTCGAAAAAACGCAATCCCGAACACCCTCCACCGCCGACCCATTCGACCAAATTTGGGTTCGTTTTGGAAAAATCGAGGGATGACCCACCCCGGACCAACTTTGGGTTCGTTTTGGAAAATCTCGAAGGCGACACCCCCTGCCCCAACTTTGGGTTCGTTTTGGAAAATCCCAAGGGTGACCCGCCGCACCTCGGTTTGGGTTCGTTTTGGAAAAACGGCTCGGGCTTCCAAATAATGGCTTTGTTTTGTCACCCATCGCGAATCAAAGCCATCTGCCCCGGCCAAGAATGGGTTCGTTTTGGAAAAATCAGAGAACAAAGCCAACCGCCCAGGGATGGGTTCGTTTCGTCGAGAGCCCCGTCGACCCACCCCGACGAGCGAGCGTGACCAAGCCACCCTCCCGGCTAGCGTCGTCCCACCCCCCAACAGCTTCGATCGGATCACGACGTCGACGGACAATTTTCAATTCTCGGAGGAGAACCGGCGAACCTCAAACCCGAACCTCACGGTCAGTCCAGAATCTCACAGGAACATCATCGTTGTTTTGACCAAACTCAAACCGGGTCACCGAAGAATTTTTTCGGGACATCGACTCGACGGGAGGAAGATCATGAGCCGAGGCCCTCTATTGATCGCTCATCGACTCATCGCCAGATCCGTGTCCTTGATGATTGCGCAAAGTTGGTCCGACGTCCCGCCCACGGCGAAGAACGCGGGGATCAAGCTGTCGAAGGTCGACTCGTGGTTGACCGACTCGAACTCGGCGACGCGGGTCCGGGAGACGCCGAGTCGCTTGGCGACCTCGGCCTGAGTCAGCCCAGCATCCTGACGGATCTGGCGAACGGCCCGGATCAACCCGATCCGAAGCTCGATCACCCGCATCTCGGGTTCGTCGAGGTTCAAAAACGAGGCGATCGTCGTCGGCCCCGTCCCGGTCGCCTCGATCGGCCTGGCGGTCGGGTCCGGAATCGGCCTCGAAATTGGTTTCTCGGCCTGCTTCACTCGGCCTGCTCGAACCGCTTTCGGCATTGGTCGATCACCTGCTTCGGGGTGGTGCGGGTCTTCTTGGCGAACACGTCGGCGACATAAACAACCTCTTCGCGGATCTGATGATCACCAGCCAAGTCATCAAGTGTCCCCTTTTATCCAATTCGTTATGGCTCATGACGGATTGCGGGGTGGTGTGATCAGGAGGCCAATCAAGGCACCTAAAACGCTCTTGCCCCGTGCCCGGACGTTGTGGATGAACTCAAAAAAGCCGAGGTAAAGCGGCAGCTTCTCCTGCGAAATCCCCCGGTGGGGTCGCAACCAACCGCGGAGCAACGACCAGAAACCTT
>JAABUX010001731.1_pt1 | contig 32201 bp, 26 predicted proteins | sample 5561851 | NCBI WGS metagenome assembly JAABUX01 (sample SAMN10711883, study PRJNA513361) | rock metagenome | isolation source: Antarctica rocks | place: Antarctica: Victoria Land, Richard Nunatak red sandstone | collected 2016-01-03
GCGGGATGTAAAGGGCGTCGGGCCGCTCGGTCCCCCGCCGCCAGAGCCTCAGCGGCTCCGCGTTCGCCGCCAGCCAGCGGCGCTTCGACTCCGTGGCGGTCGCCCAGTCGTAATTGCTGTCACTCCCCCGTTCCTTCTCCAGCTTCGCCACGGCTTGGCGGTAGAGGACGAAGGCGTTGTCGTCGTCGGCCACCCTCGCGTCGGCGAAGGCGGCGATGTCGAAGGGGTCGCCGATGTCCGGCAGCCCGCTCAAGGTCGCCCGCCAGGTGAGGTACAGGGCCAGGCCCATCGTCATCGCCAGGGCGGCCAGGGTCCAGGGCCGACGGCTCGGGCGGGCCGTTTTCGGCTCGCGTGCGGTCTCGGTGCTCAAAGCTCTCTCCCCTCCGGGTCCGGCCTTCATTCGGGTGCGACGTAGCCCTCGGGGAGGGCCTTGAGGTAGGGACCGACCAGCTCCCCGGCGGTGACGGGATACGCGCCGTGGTCCCGCTGGTAAAGCTCATTTCCCAGGGCAATCATGAGGTTGGCGTGGAGGGATCGATCCCGGTCGAAGGCTTGCAGGACGTCCGACAGCCGGTTGTAAGAAGAGCCCAGGAACCGTCGGGCATAGAGCGTGGACTTCCACCACCGGTTCAATTCGTCGGGTGGGAGGGCGCGGGCCGAAGCCGGCGCGGATGCGTCGAGGACGGAGAGATCGGGGAGCAGGGTCTCCGAGACGGGCGAGCCGGGGACCTTCGCGGCGGCCCTCGGCGGTCGCCGGTCGGGGGGGAGGTCGCAGGCCGCTAGCCAGTTCGCGAAGACCAGCCGGACCACCCGGCGGCTCCGCTCGGGCTCGCGCCTGAGGTTCCGGGTCAGATCCTCGGAGAACGCCCGGCCGCCCGGCCAGGAATAGATCCGGGGCAATTCCGGCCCGCCCGTCAGCTCCGGCGCCAGCAGCTTGGGGTCGGGGAGCGAGTTGAGGAAGCACATGTACTCCCCCTTCAAGACCTCGGAAGGCGTCGGGGTCAGGGCTTCGGCCGCCGCCACGGCGTCGAGGGCCCGGCGGAGCATGGCCGCGTCGACCCTCGGGTCGGTCGCCCAGCGGGTGATGCGTTCGCAGCCGATTTTGGAGATCAAGGTGCCGACCAGGCGCTCGATGGACACCCCGCGGCGGCCGCAGTGCTTGCCGGAGCGAAGGATGCCCGTGTAATAATCGAGGGCCCCGGAGAAATCCCCTTCGGCCTCGCGTCGCGTCCCCTCCAGGGTCGCCAGCCTGACGAGCAAGCGGAGTTCCTCGATCGCCGTGAGCATGGTGGCGAAGGTCATGTCCCGCGGCGAGACATACCGGGCGTCGGGCCGCCCGGTCCCGCGCCGCCAGATCGCGAGCGGCTCGCGGTTCGCCGCCAGCCAGCCGCGTCTCGATTCGTTCGCGGTCGCCCAGTCCGCCCAATCGAGGGAGCCGTCCCAGCCCGGCTCCCTCCGGAGCCGCTCGCCGGCCTGGCGGTAGAGGACGAAGGCGTTGTCGTCGTCGCGGATCTTCGCGTCGGCGAAGGCGGCGACGTCGAAGGGGTCGCCGACGTCCGGCAGGCCGCCCAGACTCGTCGCCCGCCAGGTGAAGTACAGGGCCAGGCCGATCGGCGTCGCCAGGGCGGCCAGGGTCCAGGCCCGACGCCTCGCGGGATGCCCGGTCGCCCCTCGTCTGGCCTCGATGTCCAAGATACCGGCCCTCGTCGGCGTCGATCGCGTCGAGGACGTCCCTCGACCGTGAACAGCCTAGCCGGTCGACCCGCGGCGCGTCAATGACGGGTGTCGGAGACGGGCGATCGTCGGGGCGAGCAGGAGCGCGAGCCAGGTCGAGGCGGACGCGGCGGTGAGGGCGAGGCCGGCGTCGAGGCCGGGGGGACGGTAACGAAGGACGACCTCGTGGCGGCCGGGCTCGGGGAGCGGGACGACGCGCTGGGCGCGGTTGCCGCGGAGGACCGGGGCGGGGTGGCCGTCGACGGCGGCGGTCCAGCCGGGCATCCAGGTGTCGGCGATGACGAGGAGGCCGGGGGCGACGGTGGCGACGCGGAGGACGACGCGGTCGGGGTCGGCGGAGGCCCACTCGGCCGGGGTGAAGGGCTGGCGGGGGCCGGTGGGATGCCCGAGGGGGTCGGCCGGCATCAGGACGGCCTGGCGGGGGTCGACGTCGAGGAAGCGGGCGACCGTCGCCGCGTCGTCGGGGGCGACCTCCGCCCGCGGGACGACGTAGGCCCTCGGCAGCGCGGTCGGGTTCCGCGCGACGACGAAGGGGGAGCCGGCGACGGACCCCGAGGCGACCTGGTCACGGGCGAAATCGGGGTCGGCCCGGTCGGAGACCAGGAGCGCGACGCCCATCCGGTCGAGCACGGCCCGGCGGACCTGGCGGCGATGGAGCGAGGCGGGCCCGTCCATCGGCCGGTCGCGATCGAAGCGGTCGGGGCGGGAGGGCGGATAGAGGGTCTCGTAGAGGTCGGCGGCGTGGCCGATCTGGAACAGGTCGTTGACGTCCGTCTTCGTGAGCCCGATCCGCCCGGCGCGGAGGTCGTCGTAGACCCCGGCGACGGCCCGGATTCGGGGCGGTTCGAGGCCGGGGGGTCGCGCCCGGGCGAGGGCCTCGTCGATCGCGTTGGGCCCGAGGAAACGGGCGGCCGGGGCCGTCGCGATCGAGGCGTGGCCGTACAGACCCAACTCGATCAGGGCGAGCCCCCCGAGGGTCGCGGCGACGGCCCGGCGGCCGGTCGGCCGGAGCCAGCCCCAGCCCAGCGCGAGGGTCGGGCCGGTCAGGGCGAGCCAGAACGTCGGGTCGCCCGAGAGCCGGGCCAGGCCCAGGAGCCAGCGGTCGGACTCGGGGACCCGGGCGGTCGCCGGGCGATCGAGGACCGACGCGGCCACGTCCCGACGGTCGGCGAGCCCGCGGCCGGCCGCGACCGCCAGCCCCAGGGCGATCGCGACGGCCGCCCATCGCCGCGCCAGGCGGGCCCAAGCCGCGCGATCGGCCGACCGGGCCCGGGGCGCCTCGACGCCGTAGCCCGCCAGGATCGCCGCGCCCAGCGTGGCCAGGAACAGGGCCCGCGACGGCACCCGAAACCGGTCCATCCCCGGGACCACCGTGAACATCGCGGCGAACAGGCCGAGCTTCCGGCCCGAGGCGAACACGACGGCCGCCGCCGCCAGCGTCGCCCACCCCCGGACAGCCCGCCGATCGCGATCTCGGGCCCACGCCACGCCGACGACGGCCAGGAGCAGCGGGACCAGGCCGACCGAGAGCACGGCCTCCCAGTAGTTGTCGTGGCCGAAGTAGTCGGCCGGCCCGCCCAGGGCTCGCGGGCCGAGCAACTGGAGGGCATTGACCGGGAACGGGTGATAGCGGCTGGCCATCCGGAGCGTGAGCCGGGCCGAGCGGAGGCCCCAGCCCTGGGCCATCGCGTCGGGCACGATCTCGACCCCCGCCAGGCCAGTCGCCAGCGCGACGACCGCGGCCCAGCAGGCCCAGAGCCCCAGGGCCGATCGCGACCGGCCCGCCCGGATCGCGGCGACCCCGTCGAGGGCGGCCCAGGCGGCGAGGGCGATCAGGAGGTAGTAGCCCTCCTGCGGGTGGCCGGCGAGGAACGTCGCCGCCAGGATCGGGGCCAGCGCCAGGCCGGCCCGGGCCTCGCCGCGTCGGAGTCGCAAGGCGGCGGCGAAGGCCCAAGGGTACCAGGAGGCGGCCCAGACGTGCGGATAATGCCCCTCGGCCACCTGGGCCAGGAAGTAGGGTGACGCCTCGACGCAGCCGGCCGCGACCAGGCACCCCCGCCCGCCGAGGCCGAGCGTCCGGCCCAGTCGGTAGGTCCCGAGCGCAGCCCAGGCGAGGTGGCCGACGGTGATCCAGCCCAGGGCCGAGGGGGCTCCCGAGAGCCAGGCCAGCCAGGCGGGCGGGTAGAACAACCCGGCCTGCGGGTTGCCGACGAGCGGCCGGCCGCCGAAGCCGCGGTCGTCCCACATCGGGACGTGGCCGTCGCGGGCCAGGTGGCGGGCGATGGCCAGGTGGTGGGGCAGGAAGAGGCGGGTGGCGTCGTTGCCGGTCGAGCGGTCGTCGGCCGGCCGGGCGTGGTCGACCGTCGGCCGGTCGGCGTCGACGAGGAGGGCGGAGGGCTCGGCCGCCAGCCGGGAGAAGCAGGCGATCAGGAGCGCCGCCAGGGCGATCGAGGCGGCGGCCGGGCCGCCGAGGCGTCGCGGCATTGGGGGCTCGGGCTCCTCGTCGGGGGTTCAGGCGGAGTCGGCGTCGCGTCCGAGGTCGAACCGGCCGGGACGGGCGTAGTCGCCGGAGGGGGTCGCGTACTTGGGCCGGGGGACGGCGGTCGTCGCGGGTCGGCCGGCCCGGATTCCCTGGATCAGGCCGAAGTAGCGGTCGAGGTGGGCGGTCTCGGACCACTCGCCGATCCGCCTGGCGTAGCCCTGGTGGGCGAGCTCGTCGCGGAGGTCGTCGTCGTGGACGAGCCGGCGCATGGCCAGGAGGAGCTCGCCGTCGGTCTTGTAGCCGAGCCCGCCGCCGCTGAGGACGCCGGTCTCGTGAATCGCCCCGCCGCCGTCGTGGACGATCACCGGGGTCCGGACGGCGAAGGCTTCGAGGACGACGTAGCCGAAGGTCTCGGGGAACAGCGAGGGGACGACCACGGCCCGGGCGCCGTGGAAGAGCCGGGCCAGGCCCTGGCCGCCGAGCAGCCCCTCGAAGTGGACGTTGGGGACGTCGGCCGCGAGGGCGCGGAGCTTGGCCTCGTAGGGCCCGGTGCCGGCGATCCGGAGGTCGACCTCGGGCAGCAGCCGCATCAGGGGGATGAGCCGCTGGAAGCCCTTCATCCGCACCAGGCGGCCTGCGGCGGCGAGATACGGCCGGGCGGTCGGCTCGGGCTCGGAGTCCTCGATCCCCTCGGTCCAGTCGTCGGGCAGGAAGTAAGGGAGGTGGACGAGCGGGGCGCCGATGCCCCGGCGGCGGTGCTCTTCGAGAGCGTGCCGCGACGGGAAGACCAGGGCGTCGAGCTCGCGGAGGCCCCGGTTGATCGCGTCGGTCTGCCGCCAGGCCTGCGGGGGGCGGCGGCCGGCGAGGCAGCAGGTCGTGCAGTCGGGCCCGTCGCAGGGCTTGCGGTCGTACTTCCAGAGCAGGTGCATCGGGCAGATCAACCAGTGCTCGTGCGCGGTCATCAGGCGGACCGCCTTGCGGCCCATCTTCAGGACGCCGGGGCCGCCGACGAGCGAGATGTTGTGGAAATGGATGACGTCGACGTCCACCGCGTCGAGCGCCTCGCGGAGCGCCTCGGCCTTGAAGTAGGGCCGGCCGGTGACCTGGGTGGCCAGCGGCGAGAGGATGCCGAAGGGGCTCTTCAAGGCGTGGACGTGGAGGCCCGGCGGCGGCTCGTAGGGGCGGAGCGGGTGCTTACCTTTGACCGAATTGAAGGCGTCGACGCAGTGGAAGACGTGGACCTCGTGACCGCGACGGCAGAGCGCCCGCGTGAGCCGGTCGACGTAGGCGGCGTCGCCCCCGAAGCTGTGGGCGCCGAAGAACGTGGTGACCATGCAGAATTTCAACGGCGACCTCCTGTCCCGATCGATCGATCGCCGGAGCCGGGCCGGATCGGCGGGCCGCCCCGCGTCGGAGAGTCCTCCCCCGGGGGGCATTGGCGGTCCCGAACTTCTACCCCATCGCCCCCGATCGAGCCAGGCGAGTTGGCCCGGCCGGATCCGATCGGTCAGTCTCGGCCCAGGACGATCCGCAGCTCGGACCGCTTCAGCCCGCCGAAGGCGGCCAAGGCGACCACATAGGCCAGGGCCCCGCCGGCGACCGCCGCCAGGACGTGCCATCGGACCAGGATCAGGCAGGCCGGGACCATCACGGCCGAGGCCGCCAGGGGCCGGGCCAGGTGGTGATGCCAGGCCGGCTGCCGCCCCTCGCGGGCCAGGCAGCCGTAGCCGGCCGCCACCAGCGCCAGGGCGATCACGACCAGCGAGAACGCCGCGCCGGGCAGGCCGAACCCCCGGAGCATCAGGGCGACCAGCGGGCCCGAGCCGATCGCGCCGGCGGCCAGGAGGCGGACCCCGGCCGTCTCGCGGTTCATGGCGATCAGCGTCGTCTGATAGAGGAACGCCAGCGTCAGCAGCGGGGCCCGCCAGATCCCCAGCGCCAGCAGCAAGGCCCCGTCGGCATACGACCTCGGCAGGAGCGCCTCGACCAGAGGCGCGGACAGGACCGTCGCGCCCACCGCCACCGGGACCAGGCAGAGCGTCAGGACCCGGACCAGCGCGTCGAGCGCCCGCCGTCCCGCCGCCGGGGTCTCGCGCCACGACCGGGCCAGCGAGGGGAAGACCACCTGCTGGAAGATCATCCCGAACGTCAAGGCCGCCGCCACCATCCGGTGCGGGGCGCCGTAGAGGCCCACGTCGTCCCAGGGGCGGAGCAGGCCGACCACCATCAGGTCGACCGAAGAGAGGACCGTCTGCGCCACCTGGATCAAGAGGACCGGCCGGCAGCGGCGGAGGAAGACTCCCAGGAACCGGCGGCTCAGGACCGGCCGGGGCAGGCCATACTCGCGGGCGTAGCGATACCAGACCAGCGCGATCCCGCACGCCTCGCCCGCCGCGAGCCAGGCGGGCACCCAGGCGATCCGGCTCGCGTCGCCGACCCAGAACCAGACGCCGACCGCATACACCGCCGTCCGGATGTAGAGCGAGACGGCCACCAGGCCCATCCGCTCCATCCCCCGGTACACGAAGTCCAGGCCCATCGCCGTCGTCAGCACCATCAGGCCGTACAGGGTCAGGAGCAGCCGGTCGGCCGGATCTTTGAGCGTGACGGCGCCGACGATCGCCAGCCCCGCGAACAGGACCACGCCCAGCGCGATCTTGACGAAGATCAGGTGGTTCACCAGCGGCCGGACCAGCCGGGGGTGGCGGGCCATCTCGCGGGCGGCGATCACCTCGCAGCCGTTGCGGACGAGCAGGACCAGCCAGAACACGACGTTGAAGGCGAACTCGATCCGCCCGTAACCCGCCTTGCCCAGGCACTTCGCCAGCGAGAGCGTGACCAGGACCGACGTCCCCCGGCAGGCGAGTTCGGCCGCGCTCAGCGAGAGGAAATTCGAGGCGATCCGCCGCGGGGCCCCCAAGCTCGGCGGCCGGGGCGTGGCCGGGAGTTGCGCCAGCGGCGGGGTTGGGGACGGACGTGGGGGCGGATTCGGGCTGCGGAGTCGGGCGGGCGGCCGGGTCGTGAGGGGCGTGGTTGCCATGCTCGGTCGCGGTTCCCTGGGTATCGGGCGGCGAGAGCCCGGCGCCACCCGATCGCCCGCCCTCGACGGGTCGCGAGCCGGCCGATGTTCCCCGCATCGTGGCGGGAGTCCCGGCCGAGATCGCGACCGGCGGAGGCGAGCGTGCCCCGAGATCCCTCGCCCCGTCCCGCGAGGGCGGGGAACCGGCGCGGCCGGATCGTAGTCGTGGTCCGGGAGACTGTCAATGCTACGATCGGCCCGGGAGCCGGGGCGGCTTGAGCCGGACCCGCGACCTCAGGGTCGCGCCGAGAGCCGGTGGAGGCCCGAGGCGTCGGCGACGGGCGGGTCGAGCCAGCGATTCTTGGGGATCACGCGCGGGCGGAACCCCTCGATCGCCCCCGGGCGGAAGTGGAGGACGTGGCCGAGCTTCTCGGCGACCCGCCCCCCGCCGGCCGCCCGGAGCCGGTCGAGGACGTGCGCGTCGTCGGCCAGGAGGTCCTCGCGATGGAGCAGGCCGACGCGGAACGCCTCGCGGAGGGCGTCGGCGAACTCGTTGTAGATGTAGGCCTCGGTCGGGCTCGCCCACCAGTCGCGGTTCATCACGCCGAACCGCTCGGCGACCTCGCGCGCGACCGCGGCGTCGTCGAAGGCGATCGTGGCGTCGACCACGACCAGGTGGCCGAGGAACCTGTCGACCTGCTCCGGCGTGGTCACGCCGCAGGCCAGGCTGTCGCGGAAGAAGTAATCGAGCCGGTCGGCGCAGAGGCCGGGCAAGGGGCGTTCGAGGAGCGGGAAGACCGAGTCGTCGAAGAAGTCGTCGGGCTCGTAGTCCATCGAGGCCAGGGCCGCGGCGAGGTCGGGGCGGCGGAGGAATTCGGGCTTGAGCCCCTCGTGGTGGTCCTGCTCCTCGGAGGCGAACACAAAGTCGACCGCATGCGAGAACGCCGTGTGCGAGACGTCGTGGAGTAGCCCGGCGACCCGCTCCTTGGGGCCGGCCCCCAGCCGCCCGAGCAGGAGGTACACGCCCAGGCTGTGCTCGAACCGCGTGACCGTCTTGAAGGGGAAGGCCAGGGCCGAGGGGCCGGCCTGGCGGATTCCCCGGAGCCGGCCGAAGGTCGGGCAGCCGATCAGGGCGAGGATCTGGGGGTCGTCGACCGTCGCGTCGCCGTAAACCCGGTCGGACCAGCGCATCGCCGCCTTCCCCCGCCCTTGCCGATCGCCCGTCGCCCGCGACCGTCGATGATCGAAGGAATCCCGCCCGAATGCAAGGGGGACGGCGCGGCCGGTCGCAACCAGGTTTAATCGACGCGGAGGGATCGGCACGGTTTCGCTCGGCCCGCGATCCCGCTAAGATCGAACCTGGTCGGGCTTCTCGACCGTCGTCATCGACGCAATTCGCCCGGAAATCAATCGCTGACGCCCCTCAGGGGCGGGGGTCGTTGTCGTGGATCAGATTCGGACCGTGCGCGTGCGGGGAAGCTGGGCCCTGGCGGCCTGGGCGGGGCTCTGGCTGGTCGGCTGCGGCAAGACGTCGGACGAGCCGGTCAGGATCGACGGGCAGCCGACGACGGCGTCGACCGCCAACAAGGGGGGCGCCAACCCCCGGATCGTGATCGTCACCAACGGCAACTCCGACTGGTGGTCGGCCGTCGAGAAGGGGATGAGGGACGGCGGGACCAAGTTCGGCGCCGACGTCGAGATGAAGCGGAACGAGGGCTCGACCGAGGGCCAGATCCGGCTCCTGGAGGAGGCCTTGAGCACTTCCGACGTCAAGGGCGTGGCGATCTCGGTGGTCGAGGCCGACGCCCCCGGGATCGCCGACGCGATCCGCAAGATCAAGGAGGCCGGCAAGGCCATCATCACCATCGACTCGGACATCGCCCCCAGCTCGGCCGACGCCCGGCGGGCCTACATCGGGACCAACAACGGCAGGGCCGGCGAGATCGCCGGCAAGGCCGCCGCCGCCCTCCGCCCCCAGGGGGGCAAGGTCGCCGCCTACGTCGGGACCGCCGCCGCCGCCAACGCCCGCGAGCGGATCGACGGCTTCTTCGCCGGCGCCGGGGCCAAGTTCGTCAAGCCGCCCGTGGAGATCTTCGAGGACCAGGCCGACCCCAACAAGGCCCAGTCGCTCGCCCAGATCTCGATCACCAAGTACCCCGACCTCGACGTGATGCTCGGGATCTACTCCTACAACGGCCCGAGGATCGCCGACGAGGCCGCCAAGGTCCCCGCCTTCCGCAAGAAGACGACGATCGTCTCCTTCGACCTCGACGAGCAGGCCGTGGAGCACCTGGAGAAGGGCAACATCGACGTCTCGGTCTGCCAGAATCCCTACGAGATCGGCTTCCAGGCCGTCAAGCTGCTCAAGGCCATCGTCGCCGACGACAAGGCGACCGTCGACGCGATGCTCCCCGCCGGCGCGACCACCTTCGACACCGGCGTCCGCGTGATCGTCCCCTCCGACGCCTCCCCCGTGAAGGGGGACAACGTCATCACCATCAAGGCGATGAAGGAGTGGCTGGCGAGCAAGGGCCTGAAGTCGTCCTGAGGTCCAGGACGGGCCGGCTGCGATGCCTGCCCGGATCACACCCCCAATCCCGGCAGAAGACGAGGCTCATGGGCGCGAACAACCGTGCGGGGCGGGCGGCGGCCTTCTTGAAGTCGCCGGAGTGGGGGCTGGCCGCGAGCATCCTGGCGATCCTCGGGATCATCTACCTGCTCGACCCGACCCGGTCCTTCTTCGGCGAGTCGAGCCGCCTGGCCCTGATCCACCAGATCGGCCTGTACGGCGTGCTCGCGGTGGGGGCGGCGGTGGTGATCATCTCGGGCGGGATCGACTTGTCGGTCGGCGCCGTGGTCGCCCTCTCCTCGGTCGTCAGCGCCAAGCTCATGACCCAGTGGCTCCACGACGGCAGCAGTGGCGCCCCGATCCCCCCCGCCGTGGCCAGGGTGGCGATCGCCTTGACCTTGCTGATGGGCCTGGGGGTGGGGCTGTTCCACGCCTTCCTGATCAACAAGTTCGGCCTCCCGCCGTTCATCGCCACCCTGGCCACGATGTCGGGCCTGAGGAGCGTGGCCTCGATCGTGAGCGAGAACCGGCAGATCAACATCAAGTCCGACCTCTACCGCTACCTCGGCAAGGAAGCCACCCACACCTTCGCCACGTTCGCCGTCGTCGCCGCGATCGTCAGCGTGATAATGGGGGCGACGGTCCTGGGCCGGCACCTCTTCGCCCTCGGCGGCAACGAGGCCGCCGCCCGGCTCAGCGGCCTGAAGGTCCGGCGGCTCAAGGCCTTCGCCTACGGCCTCTCGGGCGCCCTCGCCGCGCTCTCGGGCATCCTCTTCGCCGGCCGGAGCGGCCAGGCCGACTCGCGGATGGGCGTGGCCTACGAGCTCTTCGCCATCACCGCCGCCGTCGTCGGCGGGTGCAGCCTGGCCGGCGGCGTCGGCTCGGTCCGGGGCACCGTCCTGGGCCTCGTCCTGCTCCAGACCCTGATCCGCGGCACCGGCATCGTCGTCAAGAAGATCGACTTCACCCTCGGCCAGACCCGCGTCGTCATCGAGCTCAACAGCACCCAGGTCGAGGGCCTCGTCCTGGGCAGCGTCATCATCCTGGCGGTGGCGATCAACCAGCGGTTCCGGCCCAAGCTCTGACCGGAGGCCGGGCGATCGGCCGTCGCCCCGGACCGGTCGCCGACCGGCGGGGTTGCCGCCGGCGGCGGGACCGGAGAAAATGGGGATTGCCGCCCGAGTCGACCTCCGGGCGATGCCCGACGCGCCCCGGAGTGACCGCCGATGCCGCACCTGGCCCCCGTGGTTCTCGCCCTCCTGGCGCTGGCCGACACCCCGGCACCCCCCTCGCCGGCCGACCTCGTCGCCGCCTTCGAGACCGTCCTGGCCGACGCGATCGCCCGGGCCGAGCCGTCGGTGGTGGCGATCGCCCGCGACAAGGAGGGCAAGGGCGACGCGACCTCGGCCGTCCGGGGCCGCGGCAACCCGCTGGCCGATGTCCCCGACGCGCCCCCCGGCTTCGCCGTCTTCCGGGGGGGGTTCGACGACCCGGAGATCCCCGAATACATCGCCTCCGACTACGGCTCGGGCGTCGTCATCGGCGGTCGTGGCGAGATCCTCACCACCTTCAGCGTCGTCAAGGGGGCCAGCAAGCTGCTCGTCCGGGCCCGCGGCGTCAAGGAGTTCTACGCCCTGGTGATCGCGGCCGACCCGAGGAGCGATCTCGCCGTCATCGCCCCGGCCGACCCCTCGCTCGGGCTCCGCGCGTCGTTCAAGCCGCTGCCGCTGGGCGACGCGACCCGGCTCCGCAAGGGGAACTTCCTGCTCGCCCTGGGCAACCCGTTCAACGCCGGTCGCGACGGCCGGGCCTCGGCCAGTTGGGGCATCCTGGCCAACATCGCGCGCCGCCTGGAGCTTCCCTCGGCCGCGAACGAGCCTTACAAGAGGCAGCTCCGCAACTATCCGACCCTGCTCCAGCTCGACAGCAAGTTGAACCTCGGCATGAGCGGCGGCGCGGTGGTCAATCTCAAGGGGGAGCTGATCGGGCTGACCACCAACGCGGCCAACGCCGGCGGCTTCGACGCCCAGGCCGGCTATGCCCTGCCGGTCGACATCCTCGCCCGCCGCGCCATCGAGGCGCTCCGCCAGGGCAAGGAGGTCGAGTACGGCTTCCTCGGCGTCGTCCTCCCCGAGGACGGCTCGAACCGGATCAAGGAGGTCACCGCCGGGACACCGGCCGGCGAGGGCGGCCTGGTCGCCCAGGACGTCGTGCTCTCGATCGGCGGGATCGCCGTCGTCGACGTCGACAGCCTGGTCATGGCCGTCAACGCCTTCAGCCCCGGCCAGCCGATCAAGGTCCGCATCCGTCGCGACGAGAAGGAGTTCGACAAGACCGTCATCCTCTCCAAGCTCCTGGTCCACGGCGAGGTCATCGCCACCAACCGCGTGGCCGCCTGGCGGGGCCTCCGGGTCGACTTCATCAGCACCGACCCCCGCTCGGCCCGCGGGGTGGCCCTGCTCGACGCGATGGCCCGGGGCGGCGTCCTCGTCACCGGCGTCGAGCCCGGCTCCGCCGCCGACGACGCCACCCTCAAGACCGGCCAGGTCATCACCGCCGTCGCCGGCCAGCCCGTGCGGACCCCCGCCGAGTTCGCCAAGGCCATCCCCGACCGGCGAGGGCCCGTCGAGTTGACCACCGAGGGGGATCGGAAGGTCACGGTCAAGTGACGTCCCGATCGCCCGACCTCCCGACCCGCGGCGGCCGATGATCGTGGCCGGTCGTCGGCCGCCGCCGTTTCGCGCGCGGCGAGGGTGGGATGGGCTCGGGTCTTCGGTTATCCTGGAGCCCCGAGGATTTCACCCTCGGCGGCACGCGGAAGCCCCGATCTCGCGTCGGCAACGGCCGATGCCGGCGGCTCGCTTACCGCCCATCGACGACCGAAACGGCTAGCCCATGACCACCGACGAACTCCGCGAAGCCTTCCTCGACTTCTTCGGCTCCAAGGGCTGCACCCGTCGCCCGAGCGACGTCCTGGTCCCGAAGGGGGACGACACGGTCCTGTTCACCCCGGCCGGGATGAACCAGTTCAAGCGCGAGTTCATGGGCCTGGGCGACCCGGGCTTCCTCAAGGCCACCACCTGCCAGAAGTGCATCCGGACCGGCGACATCGAGAACGTGGGCAAGACCCCCCGGCACATGACGTTCTTCGAGATGCTGGGCAACTTCTCGTTCGGCGACTACTTCAAGCGTGAGGCGATCCACTGGGCCTGGGAGTTCCTCACCCGGGCCCTCAAGATCCCCGCCGACCGCCTGACCGTGACCGTCTACCTCGACGACGACGAGGCGTTCGGCATCTGGAACAAGGAGGTTGGCCTGGCCCCCGACCGGATCACCCGGATGGGCGAGGACGACAACTTCTGGCCCGCCGGCGCCCCCACCCACGGACCCGACGGCGTCTGCGGCCCCTGCTCCGAGATCTTCTATCACGGCGACGGGATCGAAGAGGTCGAGATCTGGAACCTCGTCTTCACCCAGTACAACCGCGTCGGCCCCGGCCAGCTCGAACCCCTCCCCAAGAAGAACATCGACACCGGGATGGGCCTGGAGCGGATGGCCGCCGCGATCCAGGGGGCGAGGTCGAACTTCGAGATCGACATCATGAGGCCGCTGGTCGCCGCCGCCGCCGACCACCTCGGCCTCGCCTACGACCCGGCCAGCCCCGACGGCATCCGGATTCGGCGGATCTCCGACCATGCCCGCGCCCTGACCTTCACGATCCACGAGAATGTGCAGCCCTCGGCCGAGAAGCAGGGCTACGTCGTCCGCCGCCTGCTCCGCCGGGCCCTACTCGACGCCTACCAGATGGGCCGCCGCGAGCCGTTCCTCTGGCAGGTCGTGCCGGCCGTCGCCGAGGTCATGGCCCGGCCCTACCCCGAGTTGGTCGACAGCGTCCCCCGGATCCAGAATGTCATCCGCGAGGAGGAGGAGCAGTTCCTCCGGATCGTCGAGAACGGCCTGAAGCTGCTCCACGACACCTTCCGGAAGACCAAGGCGTCCGGCTCCGATGTCGTCCCCGGCGCGGCGGCGTTCGACCTCCAGCAGACCCACGGCATCCCCATCGAGATCACCGAGAGCCTCGCCGCCGAGCAGAACTTGGCCGTCGACCTGCCCGCCGTGGCCGAGGCCCGCAAGCGGCACGCCGCCGTCTCGCGAGGGACCGCCGAGGCCGCCGCCGTCTTCACCGCCGGCCCGCTCGACACCCTCAAGAAGTCGTACCACGCCGGGAGCGAATTCCTCGGCTACGCGGCGACCACGGCCGAGGCGAAGGTCATCGGGATCGTCGCCCAGAACCAGCTCGTCGACTCGGCCGCCCTCGGCGCCGAGGGCGGCCCGCCGGTCGCCCTGGTGCTCGACCGGACCCCGTTCTATGGCGAGAGCGGCGGCCAGGTCGGCGACACCGGCGTGATCCGCGGCGAGGGGTTCAGCTTCGAGGTGGCCGACACCAAGAAGGACTACGACTTCACCATCCACCTCGGCCGGGTGACCGAGGGGACGGTGGCCCTGGGCGGCGGCGTCACCGCCGAGGTCGACGCCGGCCGCCGCGAGGCGATCCGCCGGGCCCACTCGGCCACGCACGTCCTCCATCACGCCCTCCATACCCACCTGGGCAAGCACGCCCAGCAGGCCGGCAGCAAGGTCGAGCCCGATCGGCTCCGGTTCGACTTCGCCAACCCCGAGGCCGTCGGCCGCGACCGGCTCCGGGCGATCGAGGAGACCGTCAACCACCGCGTCCTCCGGGGCGAGCCGATCTCCTGGACCACCATGCCGATCGCCGAGGCCAGGACCCTGGGCGCGATGGCCCTCTTCGGCGAGAAGTACCCCGACGTCGTCCGGGTCGTGGCGATGGGCGAGTTCTCCCGCGAGCTTTGCGGCGGGACGCACCTCGACAACGTCGGCCAGGTCGGCCTGTTCAAGGTCCTCGCCGAAGAGTCGGTCTCCGCCGGGACCCGGCGGATCACCGCCCTCACCGGCAAGGCCGCGCTCGACCTGATCCGCCAGGAGGAGCAGGCCCTCGCCGACGTCGCCGCCGCCCTCAAGGTCCCCCCGGCGCTGGTCCCCGAGCGGGTCGCGGCCCTGATCGACGAGGTCAAGTCCCTCAAGAAGCAGGCCGCCCAGCGCAAGGCCGAGGCCGCTCCCACCACCTCGCCCGACGACCTCCTGGCCTCGGCGACCCCCGCCGGAGACGCCCGGATCGTCGCCGCCTCGGTCGGCTCGGCCACGCCCGACGAGATGCGGCAACTGATCGACGTCCTCCGCCGCAAGGCCCCCGCCGGCCTCGCCGTGCTCCTGGCCTCCGCCGCCGAGGGCAAGGTCAACCTCGCCGCCGGCCTCACTCCCGACCTCATCGCCAGCGGCCTCCACGCCGGCCAGTGGCTCAAGGAAGTCGCCCCGGTCGTCGGCGGCGGCGGGGGTGGCCGGCCCGACCTCGCCCAGGCCGGCGGCAAGAATCCCGACCAGATCCCCGCCGCCCTGGAACGCGCGGTGTCCTTTCTGCTGGGGAAGCTCGGGGCCTGACGCGAGAACCTCGAACCCAGAAGGGACGGACAATGGCGAGGCTCGATCAGCAAGAATCCGCCGAGACGTCCGGGATCGGATCGCATCCTGATCGGGCGACCCCGCCATTTCACGAAGGTCAGCGGCTCGATCAGCCGGCGTTCCACGAGCTGTATTCGACGATGCCGGAGGGATTTCGGGCCGAGCTGATCGACGGGGTGGTCTATCTCATGAATAGGCCCGTCTTCGAGGATCACGGTCGCCCCGATCTCGAGCTCGGCGGCCTCCTCTACCTCTACAGCGTGGAGACGCCGGGAGTTCATCCGTATTCCAACACCTCGACCATCCTCGGTCCACGCAGCGAGGTCCAGCCGGATTCCGCCCTCCTGATCGACCCGGCGTGCGGCGGCCAGACCTTCCGCGACGCGAGAGGATGCACGAATCGTTGCCCGGAATTCGTCGTCGAGATCGCCAGCAGCTCGCATCGGCGCGACTTGAATACCAAGAAGAAGGTCTACGAGGAGGCCGGCGCCCTCGAATATCTGGTCTTTGACGTGGTGCACCCGAAATTCCACTGGTTCGCCCTGCGTGAAGGACGGTTCAAGCCGCTCGATGCCGACGCCGATGGCGTCTACCGCTCGCGGGCCCTCCCCGGCTTCCGGCTCGACGCGGCGGCCTTCGTCCGGGGCGATCAGCGGGCCGTCGTCGCCACCCTCCGCCGCGGCTTGGAAAGCCCCGAGCATGCGACGTTCGTCGATGGGTTGGCCCAATACCGCGCAAACCGGCCTTGACGGTCGCGCGGTCACCATTAGAATGGTCGTTTCGCATCGGGAGGACTGGCGTCCGTCACGGCCGACGCCCGGGACACGAAGCTAGGTAGCCCAGTTCTATGAATTGTTATCAGGCGAAGGCCGGCGAGCTGACCAAGCAGTGGTATGTGATCGATGCCAATGAGGCGGTCGTGGGCCGGCTCGCCGCGCAGATCGCGCCGATCCTGATGGGCAAGCACCGGCCGACCTACACCCCGTATCTCGACACCGGCGATTACGTGATCGTCACGAACGTCGACAAGGTCGTCTTCACGGGCAACAAGTGGCAGCAGAAGTTCTACCAGCGCTACTCCGGCCACCCCGGCGGGCAGAAGGAAGAACAGGCCTGGAAGCTGTTCCAGCGCCACCCCGACCGGATCTTGAAGCTGGCCATCCAGCGGATGATGCCGAAGAACAAGATCGGCCGGCACATGATGAGCAAACTCAAGCTCTACTCCGGCGCGGTCCACGAACACCAGGCACAGGCGCCGGTCCCGCTGCCGGCGATCGACGGCCGCCCCTCGGCCGCGGGCGCCCTGTTCGCCCCCAAGCCGGTCCCCAAGGCCTCCAAGCCCGGCCGCAAGACGGGCCGGGTCAAGGCGGCCATCCTCGAAGTCAAGCCGGTCGCGGCGCCGGCCCCCGAGCCCGAAGCCCAGCTCCCGCCGCCGGCCGGTGCCCACGAGGCCCAGCTCCCTCCGCCGCCGGCCGGGCCGGCCGCCGAGTGAGTCGGGCCGAGACCCGGACCCGCCCGAGCAACGGAAGCGACCAACCCGTCCCGCGTGGCCCGGATTCGCCACGCGGGGGATCGAACACGCGATGACCCCCGATCGGGCTGAGGATCGAACCAACGATGGCGGCCGTGAATAATCCTTACGTCTGGGGCACCGGCCGACGCAAGACCGCCGTCGCCCGCGTCCGCATCAAAGACGGCTCCGGCAAGTTCCTCATCAACGACCTCGAAGTCGACCACTACTTCACCGAGGAAACGCAGAGGAGCGACGTCCGGGCCCCCCTCAAGATCACCGAGATGGGCGAGCGGCTCGACGTCTTCGTCAACGTCGGCGGCAGCGGCAAGAGCAGCCAGTCCGGCGCCGTGCTCCTGGGCCTGGCCCGGGCCATCGCCGAGCACCGGCCCGATCTCCTCCCCGCCCTCCGCGACGCCGACTATCTGACCCGCGACGCCCGGATGGTCGAGCGGAAGAAGTACGGCCACAAGAAGGCCCGCAAGAGCTTCCAGTTCTCCAAGCGTTGACGCCCCGAGCACTCCGAGCCCCGTGGCCACAACGAAGCCCGAGCGAGTCCGGTGCCGAAAGCTCCGGACTCGATCGGTTTCCCGCGCCCATTGCGAATGGTCGGGAGTTCAGACGGTCGCCACCGAGCCGCCGTCGACCCGGAAATTCGACCCGGTGATGAAGCTGGCATGCTCCGAGCAGAGGAAGGCCACGATCCCCGCCACCTCCTCGGCCCGACCGCGCCTCTGGAGCACGAGGGACGGCCGTTCCTCCTTGAGGAAGGATCGGACGGCCTCGTCGAAGCTGGTGCCCTTCTCCTGGGATCGCTTCTCCATCATGGCGTCGGTCATCGGGGTCGCGACGAACGCTGGCGAGACCGCATTGACCAGGACGCCGTCCTTGCCGTAAGCCTTGGAAAGCCCCTTGGCCAGGTTGAGGACCGCGGCCTTGCATGCGCAGTAGGGCAACTCGTCGGGATAAGGCTGCTCGGCGTCCTCCGAGCCGAAGAGGACCACCCGGCCCCAGCCGGCCTGGCGCATCGCCGGCAGGAACGCCCGGCAGACGCGGGTGGCGGCCAGCAAGTCGACGTCGAGGGCCTGCCGCCAGTCTTCCTCGGTCAAGGACAGGAAATCGCCGGTCGGCCCGGTAATCCCGGCCGCGTGGACCAGGATGTCGGCGTGGCCGAACCGCCCCAACACGGCCTGGGCCAGGCGATCGACGTCCTTCGGTTTGGTCAGGTCGGCGGCGACCGGCTGCACCTCGCCGAGCGAGGCGAGGGAGGCGGCCGCCCGCCCCAGCGAATCCTCTTCCTTGTCGGACAAGACGACCCTGACGCCCTCGCGAAGCAGGGCCTCGGCCGACTTGAGCCCCATCCCCGAGTCGCCGCCGGTCACCACGGCGACCCGGCCCTTGATTCCTAGATCCATGCAAACGACCCTCGTCGAGGGCGGCCGGCTCCGGGGCGGAGGAGACGGCGCCGGCCCCGCCCTCCTCGCCCCGAACCAGCCAATCGCGTGCCGAGATTGGCGCGGCGGTGACGGATCGCCCTCGCGAGTCCGCCTCGCCTCAGTCGTCGAGTTCGCCCTCGCCCTCGCCGTGGCCGAGGGCCGGGGCGGCCGGCTGACTGCTGCCGCTGCTGACCCGGGTGGCCAAGACCTTGGCGGTGATCTCCTCGGCGATCGCGGCGTGGTCGCGGAGGTACTGCTTGGCGTTCTCGCGACCCTGGCCGAGGCGGAGGTCGCCATAGTTGAACCAGGAGCCGGACTTCTCGATCAGCTTGTCGGCCAGGGCCAGGTCCATGAGATCCCCCTCGCGGGAGATCCCGCCGGAGTACATCATATCGAACTCGCAGACGCGGAACGGCGGCGCGACCTTGTTCTTGACGATCTTGACCTTCACCCGCGAGCCGACGACCTCCTCGCCCTCCTTGACCGGGCCGATCCGGCGGACGTCGATCCGGCACGAACTGTAGAACTTCAGGGCCCGGCCGCCCGGCGTGGTCTCGGGGCTGCCGAACATCACGCCGATCTTCTCGCGGATCTGGTTGATGAAGATCAGGACGCACCGCGACTTCGACACCCGGCCCGTCAGCTTGCGCAACGCCTGGCTCATCAGGCGGGCCTGGAGGCCGACGTGGGTGTCGCCGATATCCCCCTCGACCTCCGCCCTGGGCACCAGCGCGGCCACCGAGTCGACGACGATGATGTCGACGGCGTCGGAATGGATGAGCATCTCGGCGATCTGGAGGGCCTCCTCGGCGCTCGACGGCTGGCTGACCAGGAGCGACTCGATGTCGACGCCCAGCCGCTTGCACCAGGAGGGGTCGAGCGCGTGCTCGGCGTCGATGAACGCCGCCACGCCGCCGTTCTTCTGGGCGTTGGCCACCGCGTGCAGCGCGATCGTGGTCTTGCCGCTCGACTCGGGGCCGAACAGCTCGATGATCCGCCCCTTGGGCAGGCCCCGGCCTCCCAGGGCCAGGTCGAGCGAGATCGCCCCGGTCGAGATCCCCTCGACTTCGAGGCTCGAACCCTCGCCGAGCCGCATGATCGCCCCGGCGCCGAACGCCTTGTCGATCTGGCTGATCGTGTGGTTCAGCGACCGATCCTTGGCCGTCTCCGTCGAGGCTTTGCCGTTGTTCTCGACCGCCTGTTTCTTGGCCACGGCGAGCATCTCCCCGGATTCGCGTCGAATCTGTACGTTAGGCCACTAATTTACCATGTTTTTCCCGACCGCGTCAAGCGTCCTGGCCGCGTTTCGCGGCCTTGAGCGGCGCCGTGGCCAGGGTCATGTAGGTCGGGCCTTCGGGGGCGAGGGTCGAGGCGTAGGTGACGACGCCGGTGACCTCGAAGTTGCCGGCGGACCAGGTCCGGTAGTGGGCGATCAGCGGGGTCATGTCGGGGGCCTCGCCCTTCCTGACCTTGAGCCGCCCGAGGCTGAGGTGGGGCGTGAAGCGGTCGGCGTCGGGCGGGTAGCCGGCGTCGGTGACGGCCCGGGCGACGGCCCGTTGCAGGGTCGCGAGGGCGTCGAGGCCGGGCCCGGCGACCCCGACCCAGGCGGTCCGGGGCCGGGTGGGGTCGCCGAAGGTGCCGAGGGACTGCAAGTTGAGGGTGAAGCGGCCGAGCCCGGCCGTCCCCTCGGCCACCGATCGGCAGACGGCGGTGAGGTCGACGTCGGGCACGTCGCCGAGGAAGGCCAGGGTGATGTGGAACTGCTCAGGGACGACCCAGTGGGCGCCGGGGAGGTCGGGGGCGATCAGCCCTTGGAGCCGCCCGAGCCTGGCCCGCTGGAGGTCCGGGATCGGCAGGGCGACGAAGGTGCGGGTGGTGCTGGCCATCGGGTTTCAAGTCTCGTCGAGGGGGATGGCTTTCGCGGGCTTCGCGAGCCGGTCGCGGCGGATCGAGGCCCAGATCGCCAGGGCTATCCCGCCCAGGAAGGCCGACCCGTAGGCCGCCAGGTGGGCCCAGAGATCGGCGAGGAACGCATGATGCCTGGCCTCCGGGACGGCATCCGCGATCGGCCCGACCAGGAAAATCCAGCCTCGGGAGGCGGCGAAGTATCCGGCGAGGCCGGCGAGGGCCGAGACCGCGGCCATCGTGGCCAGGAGTCGCCCGAGCGGCCGGAGCAGGTCGGCCGCCCCCAGCCTCGGCTTCCGGCCGGCCCGGCAGGCCAGGGCGAGGCAGAGGCCCAGCCCCAGGCCAACCCACCACGTCGCCAGGACGCCCCAGGTCAGGGCCAGGAGCGTGGGCGACTCGCTCGCGATGACCCGGACGTGGCCGATCGTGAAGTATTCGACGCAGACGCGGGCGGTGACGTTGTCGTGGGCGATCCCGTAGGCGATCGCGGCGACCACGCCGAGGGCGACGATCTTCAGCGACTCGACCACGGGACGGCCCTCCGCTGTGTCAGGCGACGGCGACGCCGTCGAGCAGCGAGTCGACCTCGTCCGACCGTCCGAAGTTGGTTCGGTAGCGGTCGACGAACTCGGCCAGGGTGTAGGAGTGATGCTGGGTCCCGGCGTGCTCGATGGCGTAGACGCCGGTCAGCGCGCCGAGGCGGCCGACGACGGGCCAGGAGAAGCCGCGGGCCATCCCCGCCACGAATCCCGCGCGGTAGGCGTCGCCGGCGCCGGTGGGGTCGACGACGGCGGTCGGCCTGGCGGGGGGGATCTCGTATTCCTGCCCGTCGACGGTGATCAGGGCCCCGGCCTCGCCCTTGGTGACGACGGTGATCGGCACGCGGCGGCGGAGCCTGGCCTCGTCGATCCCCAGCTTCTCGGCCATCATGCCGAACTCGTAGTCGTTGCCGGTGAGGACCTTGGCCCCCTGGAACCCGGCCTCCAGCTCCTCGGCGGCTATCCGGGGGGCCTGCATCGAGGGGTCGTAGAGGTAGGGGACGCCCATCGCCGTGCATTCCTGGGCCGCGCGGGCCATGGCCTCGGGGGCGTTGGGGGCGATCAGGACGAGGTCGGAGGCCGACAGGCCGCGGTCGACGAGCGAGAGGCCCGCGGCGTGCTTCATCGCGCCGGGATAGAAGGCGGTGATCTGGTTGTGCTTCAAATCGGTGTTGATGAAGCACGACGAGGTGAAGTCGCCGGGCACGATGGCGATCCCGCCGGTGTCGACCCCCTTCGCGTCCAGCCAGGCCCGGTACTCGGCGAAGTCGTCGCCGACGGTGCCGACCACCTCGGGCCGCTCGCCCATCAGGGCCAGGTTGTAGGCGATGTTGGGCGCCGTGCCGCCGCGGAGCTTCTTCATCGAGTCGACCAGGAACGACACGCTGAGGATGTGCATCTTCTCGGGCAGGATGTGGTCCTGGAAGTGGCCCGGGAAGACCATGACGTAATCGTAGGCGATCGATCCGGTGACGATGATGCGCATCAAGGGTTCTCTCAACTCAAGGGCGTTCGACTGGCTCGCGGGAAATCGACGACGGCATGCGGGCAGGAATCCGGAACATCAACAACCTTCGGGGTGATGATCCTCGGGCCGATAGTTTAAAGCAATTCTCGCCCCGACGTAAGGCGGCCGAAGGGGGGCCGATCACCGCGGGACCATGCCAGCGGCAGCGGCACGCCGATGGTCGTAAATGTCCGCAATCCCTCCCGCGATCTCATCATGATGCCCATTCGCGATCAGCCGATCCCCATCTTCGCCAGCAGCTCGCGGATCGTGCTCAGGGGGAAGCCGGGGGAGGTGGTCTGCTTGAGTTCGACGGGGCTGCCGGGGGGGCCGGGCTGGACGCTGTAGGTTTCGTGGGCCGAGTAGTCGAGCGTCCCGGTCTTGCGCGTCTCGTTGATGATGGCGGAAGCGGTGCTGAACCGGATGGTCGTGGGATAGGTGGAGAAGTCCTTGCCGCTGAACGAGTAGCGGGGCGCGATGACCCGGGTCAAGGAGCCGCCGGGCTTGATCTCGTCGGCCTCGATCGCGCCGCCGGGGTAGGAGATCTTGACCCGCGTGACCGGCCCGTCGGTCCGGTTGGCGACGGTGACCGTGATCGCCCGGAACCGGTAGGCGATCAGCTCCACGACCGGGAACAGGAGCACGATGATCCCGAGGAAGATCAACCGGCGGTTCCGGCGTCGCCTGAGGACTCCGGCCGCGGTCGGGGCGGTGGGGTCGGGCTTGTCTCGACCCGGGCCCTTCGGCTTCGACTTGTCGCGGGGCTTCTTGGGCATGGCTTGGCTCGATCCGGCTCCGAGGTCAGGCGGAGGGGGCGGCCCCGAGCATCGCCAGGGTCGCGGCGATCCGGGCGCGGCAGGCGTCGCGGCCGAGGATCTCCAGGCAGTCGTAGAGGCCGGGCCCGACGGCCTGCCCCGTGGTGGCGACCCGGAGCGGGTTGACGACCTGCCCCATCGGGTGGCCGTGCGACTCGGCGTAGGCGTGGACGGCGTGCTCCAGGGTCGGCAGGTCGAACGGCTCGACGACGGCGAGGACCTCGTCGAGCTCGGCGAGCATCTTCGGGACGCCGTCCTTGCGGAGCCGCTTCTTGACGGCGTCGGGGTCGTGCGCGATCGCGTCGACGAAGAAGTAGCGGCCGAGCGAGAGGATGTCGGAGAACACCTTGAGGCGGTCGCCGAGGGCCTCGACCACCCGGGCGACCTTGGCCCGGACCTCGGGCGAGGGCGGGTCGGTGGCGAGCCCCTCGCGGACGAGGAAGGGGAGCGACCCGGCGGCCTTCGCCTCGGGGGAGAGGGTCTTCATCCACTCCCCCTGGATCCAGTAAAGCTTGTCGGAGTCGTGGCTGGCGGGCGAGCTGTTGACCCGGTCGAGGGCGAACTTCTCGATCAGCTCGTCGCGGGTGAAGATCTCCTGGCTGGCGTCGAGGCTCCAGCCGATCCGGGCCAAGTAGTTCATCATCGCGTCGGGCAGATAGCCCTTGTCGATGTACTGGTTCAGGAGGACGAAGATCCCGCGCTTGGCGTACTCGTCGGTCTTCCGCTTCGAGAGCTTGGCCTTGGAGCCCACCTCGGCCACGAACGGGACGTGGGCGAACGCGGGCAGCTCGGCCCCGAGGGCTTCGAAGACCAAGAGCTGGGGGAAGGTGTTCGAGAGGTGCTCGTCGGCCCGGACGACGTGGGTGATCTTCATCTCCGCATCGTCGACGACGCTGGCGAAGTTGTAGAGCGGCATCCCGTCGGGGCGGACGATCACGAAGTCGCCGACCTCGTCGGTCTTCTGCTCGACGTCGCCCTTGATGAGGTCGTGGACGACGAGGGTCCGGCCCGGTGGCACCCGGAAGCGGAGCCCGAAGGGGCGGCCCTCGGCCTCGAACCGGGCCTGGTCGGCGTCGGTGATCGGCTTCTCGCGGAAGCGGTAGGCCACCTTGTGCGACTTCTGGGCCTCGCGATCGGCGTCGCGTTCGGCCTGGGTCGTGTAGTCGCGGTAGGCATGGCCCGAGGCGATCAGCGAGTCGGCGGCCTTCTTGTACGAGGCCTGCCGCTCCGACTGGAAATAGGGGCCGAAGTCGCCCCCGACCTCGGGGCCCTCGTCCCAGTCCATCCCCATCCAGCGGAAGCCTTCGAGGATGCGGGCCAGGGCATCCTCGACGTGGCGCCGCTGGTCGGTGTCGTCGACCCGGAGGATGAACTGGCCGCCGAAGTGGCGGGCCAGGAGCCAGTTGAAGAGGGCCGTCCGGACCCCGCCGATGTGGAGCAAGCCGGTCGGGCTGGGGGCGAATCGGGTGCGAACGCTCATGGTGACGGACGTCGGGCCTATGATCGAAACCGCTTACCAACGAACGGATTAAGGGCAAGATAGGCGGATCGGGCCCCGTTGTCAACGGCGATCGCCCCTCGCGCCCCTCGCCCCGGGCTGGCGGCCCGACCGCTCCCGCCGGGCCTCGATCACCCGTGCCCGGCCGGGACGCAGGCCGGATCGGTCTTCTCGTAGCCGAGGTCGCGGAGGACTTCGAGGATCTCGCTCCAGGTGGGGAACATCCGGCCGCTCCGGTGCTTGTATTCCTGCATGGCCTGCATGAACTCGCGTTCGGCCACGGAGTATTCGCGGTCGCAGGTCGTCGGGTCGACGAACCGGCGCCGGCCGCTGGCGTTCCGGGCGGTGGCGGCCCGGAGGGCCTGGGCGGTGGCCTTGCGGTCGGTCCAGTCGCCGGCCTGGCCCTCGGCGGCGGCGGTGACGGATTCGGCGTGGTGGCTGGCGGTGGGATAATCCATGGTGCTCTCTGCTCCTCGTGCGAGGGCCGCGACGAACGGTGGTCGTCGGCGTTCCGATCCGGTGGCGGGGGAGGGGCATCGGGGCGCGGACCCTCGACGACCCGGCCATCGACCCACCCCGGGCTCCCCTTCCGATCGCGGGGGGCTCGGCTTCGGTCCACGGCCGGGGCGGCCTCGCGCCCCCGCTTCGTCGTTCGGTCGACCCTCGCCCGCTTCTATCTTAGGCAGGCTTCTGTCATCAGGTAACTTAAGACGCCGCGACGCTTTTGTGACACAAGTTCGTCGGAAACTCGCGACACTCGCGGTGGATTATCGACGACGAGACGCGAGGCGTCGCGATCGGTTCGCGACACTCGCGTCTCGTGCGGATTCAGGCAGGCCGGCGGTCCGCCCGATCAGGCGTCGGAGGGACGGGCCGGGTTTAGCCCCTGGGACGCGACCGGCTGGCCGCCGGGGTGCGAGGTGACCCGCAGGGGTCGACGCCGGGCGTGGGGTCGAAGCCCGGCGCAGCGACGCCGGGCGACCGGCGCGGGCTTGCCCTCGTCGTGGGCGGGACGCCGGCCGAAGACGAACCAGCGGGCCATGGTGAAGCTGATCCCGGTGGCCGCCACGATCCCGACCACCGCCGCCGCCAGGCGGTGGCGGGCGAAGAAGCCGACCCACCGCGGCAGGGCGAGCCGGAGCGTCAGGCTCACGGCGATCCCGAGCAGGTTGCTCAGGACGTAGCGGACGTACTGGCGGGCGATCGACCCACCCCGGGCGTCGTTGAAGGTCAGCCGGCGGTTGATCGAGAAGTTCCAGGTCAGCGCCGTGGCCACGGCCAGGACCGCCGAGCCGGCCAGGGCGAGCGATCCGCCCACCAGCGGCGCCTCCATCCCGGCCAGGGCCGTCCGCGCCAGGATCATCTGGAGCCCGGCGTAGCAAGTCAGGTCCACCACCATGCCCGAGGCGCCGACGAGGCAGAACTGGATCAGCCGCGAGGCGTTGCCGAAGCGGTCGTCGGCCAGGCGCTTGGCCAGGCGGACGTCGTCGAACCGCGGCGAGGTCCGGGGGCCGGCGGCGACCGGGCCGACCGGGACGTCGATCCGTCGGCCGCCGACCCGGGCCAGCAGCTCCAGGGCGAACCGCGGCCCCACGGGGCTGAACGAGTCGTCGGCCTCGTCGGCCGCCTCCCGGGTCAGCCCGACCAGGCCGGAGGAGGGGTCGGACGTCCCGAGCAGGCGGCGGGCCGTCGCGGCGGCGAGCCGCCCCGGGCGCGCGGCCACGACCAGCTCGGCCTCGCCCGCGGCCAGGCGGGCGACGACGGCGAAGACGTCCTCGGGGGCGTACGCCATCCCCAGGTCGAGGACCACCAGCAGGCGGCCCCGGGCGGCGCGGAGGCCGGCCACGGCGGCCTCGGCCAGCCCCGGCCGGCCGGCGACCATCGGCTCGCACCAGGGCTCGTCGGGCCCCGGGATGGGCCGGGCCGTGGGGTCGGCCACGGCCAGGACCTCGACGTCGTGGCCCAGCTCTTCCAGGCCGGCCCGGCAGGCGGCGACGCGCTGCGAGGGCCAGGAGATCCCCGGCACGCGGAGGACGATCAAGCTGACTCGGGCCATTGGCGAAGGGGCTCCCCGTGGGTGGTCGGCCGAGGCCCCGGCCCCTCGGGATGCGGCGAATCCGGCGGCCGACGGGGACGGGGGCGAATCGGCGATCCGCACGAGCCTCGTCGCGACCGGAATCCCTCGGGGACACTAGTGTCCTGAGTTGCAAGTTCGCTGAATAACCTTGGGCGGCAGTCCTGGCAGTTTTCAGGCTCCATTCAAGCGGCTGTTGGGCTCAACATCCCGTAAATATCAAGCCTTGTTATTCAGCGAACTTGCAACTCAGGACACTAGGTCACGGGTGCGAAGCGAGCGGGCGACATCAAAGTGGGCCGGGCTCGGCGGTCGATCCGGGCGACATGGCCCGGGGGGCCGAAGCCCAGAGATCGATTGTCGGCCTCAATCTAGGACAACTTGAGGAAGTCGTCAATCGGAACCGGGCCGGAGGGCGGGGCGACTGGGGGGAGATCCGGGCCGGCCCGCCGATGCCATCAGGCCGGGCGGCCGATGTCCTCGGAGCGCGGGTAGATCTTGTGCCGGGGGGGATTTCGGAGGACGGTGGCCCGGCCCCAGGCGGTGACGTCACGGAAGGTCTCGGAGCGGATGAAGGCGTGGAAGGCCTCGGGGTCGTCCCACTCGCTGAGGATGGCGTACGAGTCGCGGTCGTCGACACGCTGGTAGAGGAAGCTCGACTTGTGGCCCGGAGCCCCCCGGAGCGCCGCGACGACGGCCTCGAACTTGGCCTGGAAGGCCGGCCCCTGGCCGGGGAGGACGTCGTAATACATGCCCACCGTCACCATTCGATGCGATCCTCGGGGTCGTCGCCTGCTCGGGCCGGATCAGTCGAGCCCGCGCTCGATCCAGCCGCCGCCCATGACCAGTTGATCCCGATAGACGGCGACGACCTGGCCGGGCGTGACGGCCGACTGGGGCTCGTCGAAGACGACGCGGGCCCGGCCGTCGCCGAGCGGCTCGACGACCGCGGGGACCGCACGATGGCGGGCGCGGATCTGGGCCAGGCAGGGGGTCGGCCCGTCGGGGACGTCGACGTGCCAGTTGAACTTCGCGGCCTCCAGGCCCGCCTTGTCGAGCGACGACCGCCGGCCGACGGTCACGGCGTGGGTCGTCGGCTCGATCTGGACGACGTACCGGGCCTCGCCCACGGCGATCCCCAGCCCACGCCGCTGGCCGATGGTGAACCCCTCGATCCCGCCGTGGCGGCCGAGTTCCGTCCCGTCCTCGTCGACGATCGCGCCGGCGGTGTCGAGGTCGGGGCGACGCTCGCGGACGAAGCCGAGGTAGTCGTCGTCGGGGACGAAGCAGATCTCCTGGCTGTCCGGCTTGTCGTGCACGGGCAGGCCGCGGTCGCGGGCGATGGCGCGGATCTCGGCCTTGGAGTGGCCGCCGACGGGCAGGAGGACGTTTCGAAGCAGCTCGCGGCGGAGCCCGAAGAGGACGTAGGACTGGTCCTTGACCGGGTCCGCCCCCCGCGCGACGCGCGGCGAGCCGTCGGGCCCGGCGACCATCCGGGCGTAGTGGCCGGTGGCCACGAAGTCGGCCCCGACCTGCTTACCATAAGCCCAGAGCTTGCCGAACTTGAGCCAGATGTTGCAGAGGACGCACGGGTTGGGAGTCCGGCCGGCGGCGTACTCGTCGGCGAACTGGTCCATGATCCGGGCGAAGTCGCGCTCGAAGTCGAGGGCATAGAAGGCGATGTCGAGCCGGTCGGCCACGTTGCGGGCGTCGGCGGCGTCGGTGGCGCTGCAACAAGTCTTGGACCGGCGTTCGAGGGCGTCGCCGTGGGCTCCGGTGCGCATGAACAGGCCGATGACCTCGTGCCCCTGCTCCCGGAGCAGGTACGCGGCCACCGAACTATCCACCCCGCCGCTCATCGCCAGGACGACCCGGGAACCCATCGCTTGGCCACCTCCGCTCGACCCAACCGACCGCATTTCCACTTCATCTAGTGGTCCACCTCCGTTGAAATGCGGGGTAGAAACCTGCTCATGCGGCGGTCTCTTGCTCAAAGTACTCCGCAAAACGACAGAGGTTGCCCACTAGTGGTCCACCTCCGTTGAGTTGCAGGGTGGGAAACTGCCCGTTCGGCAGTTTCTTGCCCAAATCACCCAACAAAACGACGGAGGAGGACCACTAGGTGCCTGATCTTGTCCGGCATTGTCCACCTTTAGATAGAAATCCGTTCAATAATATTTCGCGTCACCTTCTTCTGCCGCCAGTCATACAGCCCGGTCGTTCGCGGCTCGGCATGCCCGGCCAGATATTGAACATCTTCGAGCGGCACCCCTTGCGTCAAGAGGTCAGTGATCGCCGCCACCCGAAATGAGTGCGGCGACAGCCGCGAATGAGTGCGGCGACAGCCGCGACGGCAGCCCTGCATCTTTCAATCGCCGCTTCACCAGGTCGCAGACCACCCGCGAATCCATCGCGTTGCCGGTCAGCGTTCCGCTGCGGCCATTGCCCGCCCGGTAGAGCGGCCGATCCTTGCCCTCACCGGCAATGCCTGCCGCTTCCAGGTAGGCCCGGATGAAGCCTTCCAGGTCATGCCGCACCGGGATTTCTCGGCTCTTGCCGCCCTTCTCCTGAAACCGCAGGGCGAACTGCACGCCGTCGAACTGGAAATCCCCCAGCCGCAGCTTGGCCACCGCCCCGGCCCGGCAGGCGGTATAGGCCAGCGTGGCCAGGATGGCCCGATCCCGCAAGCCAACCAGCGTGGCGGTATCGATGGACGCCAGCAGCTTGCGGGCCTGCTCGACGGTGATTTTCGGCGTCTTGCCTTCCATCACCGTTTCCTTGACGCCTTTGACCGACGCCGCCGGGTTGAGGATCACGACATGGCGGTTGACCAGCCGGTCGAAGAAGCCGCGTAACGCTGACAGGTGCAGATTCCGCTTGGCGGCCGAGCCGCCGAGGCCGACCAGGTATTGCCCGAGCAAGCCCGGCGTGATCGCCGGTAGCTCCACCCCCTGCCCGTCCGCCCAGGCCAGGAAGCGTTTGACCGCCCGCAGGTAGGCCGCTTGGGTATGCGGGTTGTGGTGCTCGGCAAAGAAGAATTCATCCCAGGCGAAGCGACCGGCGGCCCCTGCCCGCTCGACCATCGCGGGCAAGACCGTTCGTCCGGCGATGATTGCCGGCACGCCGGCCGTCGAGCTTTCGACCATCTTATTAGCCATTGGTTGATCCTTCCACACTTCAGAAATGATTCATTAATACAAACGCTTTCCCATGCTGACGCGATCTTCCACGCGGAAACCCAACTTCTCATAGAGCGATACCGCCTCGCCGTTCGATCCGCGGACTTGCAGGTTGACCTTCAGGCAGCCCCGTTCGGCAAGCTCCCCCTCCAATCGCCGGATGAGGGCAGTGGCGATGCCACGGCGTCGATACCCCGGCGACACCGCGACGGCATAGACCCAACCCCGGTGGCCGTCGTAACCGCCCATCACCGTCCCCACCACCGCTCCGTCGCATTCGGCGACGAGGAACAGGTCACGACCCACCGCCAGCTTGTTGCGGATCGCCAAGGCCGGGTCATTGTGCGGTGCGTCGGATCGTGAGACCGCATCCCACAGCAGGATGACTGCACTGCCATCCGCGTCCTCGAACTGGCGAATCAGCATAATCCGATGACCCGTCTCCCCCGGTGTAAAACCGACCTTAGTTCAAGCACGCATGCTCCCAACCGGCGTTCTTACCTCCGTCCGAGCCTACCACGGCCCTAGGGGGAAATAGAGGGGATTATTTCCGAATGGCACTAAGCTAAGGATTATCTCCTTGGGGCTACTGGCTTTGCGGCGACGATCAATTGATGAAAATCCGCCATCAGCGAACGCCCCGAATCGCCGAAGTGCTACAATCAGACTATATGGTAATTTTGAAAATAAGATCACTTGATAAATTGATGCGACCTGCTTCGGTTTGGTTTCGGAGACAAGCTGTTGCCACGAAAGACGTTGCGCCTTAGCTTAGTGCCATTCGGGATTATTTCCCCCAAAGACTGGCGAGACTATTACATGCAAGCAAACAACCGATCATCTAACCATAAGACTGTCAAGATACTCGTCGCAGCGAATCGTTTCTTGCCCTATTTTCTATAGGAGTTACGCAGTAGTGGACGGCTGTCCGTAAACTTTGGCGTGGTCCGGGCTCAACAGGTGTCTCAAAGAATTCCCCAATTGGCCCAACCTGCCCAAGCCGTCTCGAATTCGGCCATCTTACACGGACAGGGGTTCAGTGCTGCGTAACTCCTATTCTATCTGGTTTTTGTACCGCGACAGATCAGATTGGCAACGCCTTGAGTACGGTGCTTTTTAACCCGCAAGCTCCAAGCATCAAGGTCCCTCGATACTTGCATCCGGCAGTGCCACTTTGAGCGTAGCGATACCGGCGTCTGTGGCCTTCGTATCGCTCAGGTCGATCTGCCTCAAGCCTCTCAGTTGATGGAGACACTTCAGGCCAGCGTCAGTGACCTCTGTGCCCGAAAGATAGAGATCCTCCAGCCTAGGCAATCCGACCAACGAGGCGACGCCCGCGTCACCGATTTTTGTCTCATTGAGGGCCAATCGTTGCAGCTCTTCGAGCGATTTAAGGTGAAGGAGTGCCGCATCAGTCAGTCCGGTCCGCGCGGCGTTCAGGTAATACATCCGGGCGAACCCCGCGATCGGGGCCAAGCCCTCGTCGGTGATCCCCGTCCCGCCAATGGACAGTAGCTTGAGCCCCGTCAGGTTCCGGATCGGTTCGAGGCTGGTGATCCGGGTGCCATACAATGCAAGGTTCGCGAGAGCGGACAATCCTCGGAGGTGCACCAGCCCCTTGTCTGTGATTGGGTGATTACCGAGAGAAAGGATGATCAGTTTCTTCATACCAGTCAGGTGGGCCAGACCGGCATCGGTGACCTGGCCGTCATTCATGATGAGCGACGTCAGGTTCGTCAATCCCTTGAGATGGGACAGGGCCACATCGCCAAGCCCGGTCTTGCCTCGGAATTGAAGGACTTCGAGCGACTTCATCCCGGAGAGATTGGTCAGGTCTTCATCCTTGAGCGAAACACTCAGGTCAAGTTCGCGGAGTTGGTTCATGCCTTCCAGGCTCGCCAGCGAGGCCCCGGTCACTCCGCCGGAGCTGAAGATCAATCGACGCAGCCGCGTCAGCTTCGCCAGCGAGGCGAAACCGGCATCCGTGATACCCGAACCGTGAATGTTCAACTCTTCCACGCCATCGAGTCGGCCAATCTCGTGCAGGATCTCGTCCGTTGCTTCATCCGGGCGAAGATTGCCGATCGCCACGCCGCGGACTTCCTGGAAGAAATTGGGGCCGAAGAGCTTAAGGCACCACTCCGGGACCTCGGGGCCATTCTTCGGGCTGGCACGTCCCGGCTGATCTTGCTGCCAGTCGTACTCGACATGACCCCCGGCTTTGAGGACCACCGCAACGACTTCACGCCGCACCCTGGCCCGGTGGAGCACCCAGCCGAGCAGTCCCCCGACGAGCAGAACCGCGACGAGCAAAGACCGGACACCCAGGACGAGCCGACGACGGCGAGGAGTAGTACGGTTTGGTTCTTCGCCCATTTCTGTTCGCCCTCGCTCGCCGGAGTGATCGAGTCTGGCAGGATCATAATTGAACGGAGGACGTTTCGGCGAGCGAATTCGGACTTGCAGGGTTCTTGTGATTCACGAAATAGGTGAGGGTGTTGAATTCTGAGCGTTTGCCCACCGAAATTCGCATTATTTCCCCCAAAGTTAGCTTGCGGAGATTTGCTGCCTGTAATCATGCATGGTGTGACAATTAGTCTCTGCCACCCGTACAGAGGTTATTGATCACTAGTGGGTCATTCGCTTTGTATATAGCCATAAGTCGTCGGCCGGGGCTATGCTGGGTGGTTTCTCGATCCACGCGGAGGCCACCATGTCACGCCGCAGGAAGGATCCGCTCCGCACGCTGACCGACGCCGAGCATCAGACTCTTAGTACTACTCCGTTAGCAGTTTCCTCAATGCGAAGAAGTGGTTTCGGCAGTATGGGCAGTCGTGACGGCAAAGCGGGGCGAGAAGTCTCTGCAACGCTCGACGGATCGCCGGGAGTGTGATCGG